>Ga0197142_1001351_pt1 | contig 22551 bp, 17 predicted proteins | sample GBS60_MetaG_FD_148614 | JGI IMG/M metagenome (GOLD analysis project Ga0197142, IMG submission 148614) | Sediment microbial communities from Great Boiling Springs, Gerlach, Nevada, United States - GBS 60_MetaG | ecosystem: Environmental > Aquatic > Thermal springs > Hot (42-90C) > Sediment... | reverse complement strand
TGCCGCGTTCGTGCTGATTGCGATCACTATCGTCACCCTGCTGATCATCATGCGTCAGCAGGCGGGGATGGAGCGCGTGCTTGCGCATGGTTGAGGGGGGGTGCCTGTTCGCTCTCGTGCCGTGGGGCTGATGGAGATTGAGAATTATAGCGATGTGCGGAATGATTGAACCACGTGCATCCTGGGTGCGCGGGCGTCCCCGCCCGCGTGCGAAGACTGCTCGGTCAAAGGTTCGGCGCGCTACTGGCGCGCGGCGTCCCCGCCCGCGTGCGGAGACTGCGGGCTGATAAGATTGAGCGTGTATAGCAGCGCTCACAAAGGTTGGTCTTGTTGGACAGGGTTGAACACGCCATCGAAAGCAGACGCCGTGCCGCATCTCTCCGCGTGCACCAGATCGGATCACGCGGAGGCGCGGAGACGCGGAGATAGGGAGCGCCGTGCTCATAAGGTCTGTTGGACGGGGCTACACACGTCGCCGGAAGTGGGCGCCTCGTGACACGGCAGGCCCAGACTATTCCAGACAAAACTCATCAACATCCGCGCTGATCCGTCGTATCCGTGCCGATCCATGTTCTATTCCGGCTTTCGGGGCGAAGCCCGCTTGCGCGGGCTGGAGTGGAGGAATGACCCAACAGCGATATGTCCTCGGCTCTCTGTTGCAGGGTCGTTCTGTCGTGCGTTACACCAGCGCCAGGGCGCATACGATCTGCACCGAGTCGGGCAAAATCCCGACGCTTTCCGCCCATCTTCGTCGTGTTTGCTCGATCCATTGATCAAATGTGTCATCGTCCGGATACTCGTCAAAAGGCGCCTTCGGCGTTTCGGGCATGCAGCGGATGGCGCGCATCACGGCGTCACGGCGAAGGGACTCAGGCAACGGCCAACCGTGCCGGTCAGCAAGAATCGGATACCGATTGCGCCCATAGCGCACCAGGAGAAACAAGCGTTTTTGTCCGGACGTCTTCGTCATTGCGCTGCGAATGCCGCCAGGAAGCCGTCGCATGTAATCAGGATCGCGCACTCTGGACAGATCGTGGTAAAAATCGCTGGTTCTGAGTTCTCCCACGTGACTGACAAACTCCAGCACCTCGTCCAGATTAAGATCGGCGCGTGTTTCGTCGGCAAGAGAGAGTTCCCGGGCGAACGTTTCCATCTCAAGCTCGCGGGATAACTGCTCGCGTCTGCTTTCATCATGAACCATCACCGGAATTTGCGCCAGGGAACGATGTTCATCGCTGCGACGCTTCAACCGTTCGTCCCAGTTGCGGGCGTGGGAAATCCGCGAATGGTTCATGGTTGAAGGAATAAAATGGTAAATCGTGATGGCGCGCGGCGTCTCCCAGGGGCGCAAAATCCGCCCCATGCGCTGCGCCAGTTGTAACACCGTCCAGGGCAGGTCGTAGTTGATCAGGATTGACGCATCTTGTAAGTTATACCCCTCAGCGACGGCGCGACTGGCGACGAGTACACGGAGTTCGTCCTGGATGTCGCGTGCGTCGTTGGCTACCGGGGCGAAGCGGCGCAGGATGTCTTCCAGGTTGGCGTCGCTTTGAGCCACGGTAGTTGCGACGCGCAGATTTGGGTCCTGTTTCTTCAAACTGTCAGTGACATACTTCGCCGTGGCGTGGTACTCGCAAAAGATAACCACCTTCTCTGTCTCGTGCCGGTGAATGATGTCCATCAGCTTTTGGAACTTCGGATCATTCCTCGGGTCGTTCCAGCGACGCAGCGCCCTTTCCCGTTCTTCAACAAATGCGGTCAGTTCACGCTGACGCGCAAACGGGTAGGAGTAGTTACCTTTTTTCAGTTTTGAGCAGACGTCAAGCGCTTCTGCGGGCGATGAGCAGAATTGATGTAAAAATAACGCCTCTTGCAGCGGTAAACGCTCCCCTTCCTGAGAAAAGGTTTCGTATCCTTCTTCCGGGAAGAGCCGATCAAGAAATGTCTCATTTTGCGTCGTGCGGCGTTTTTGTGACGTTTTCTCACCATCATCTGCGGCTTTATAGAGTAATTTGCTTTCAAGCAATTCGGCAAAAAATTCATCGAATGGGTTTTCGTAGCGAACAAGTTCCATTCGTATCCGATGGGGGAAATAACGTTTCTTGTCGCTGAAGAGAACAAAACGGTTGCCATTTTCATCTTGCTGACCGAAATAGCGAACCACATCTGGCGTGCTTAAGACCGTGCAGATCGGAAGGTCGCTTAATTCGCGGAGTTCTTGTATTCGCCATCTTGATGTGACGACATCGAACCCTATTTTCGTCGGCACTGGAACGTTTGGTGCAGGAAGAAGTTCCAACTGGTTCTGCACGTCTTCAATCGACTTACTATAGGGCGTCGCGGTCAGCAATAAGATCTTAGCGCTGTTCTTGCGAACAGCATCTTGAATGCGTCTATTGCTCAAACGCACGCCGTTGTCGCCATCTTCATTGCGCAGGTGGTGCGATTCGTCGAGAATAATCAGCGTTTCCTTCGTGGCATCGTTCAGATCTCTTTCCAGCGCAGGAAGGTTGCTGTCGCGATCCTTTCGTCGGAGGGTGTGATACGAGAATTCCGCACTGGAGAGCCGCGCTGCACGCATCCATTCCCGCCACGTCTGCCGCATGCCAGCAGGACAGATCACAATCGCTTCATGCACATCGTCGTGCATGCGGAGATATGCAGCGACATGCGCTGCGATCACCGTTTTCCCCAATCCTGTGGAAGCGATGAAGAACGCACCGCCGTGATCGCGCAACGCATGAAGTATGCTGGATGCAGCGCCTTTTTGATAGTCCGCCAGTGGCGACAACTTCGGCGGGACGGTCTCCTCCGACACGTCGTAGAGTTCCAGCAGGGCGCGCGCGTAGATGATGTAGGGGTCGTATTGGCACAACCATGCTTCGAGCGCTTCGATCAACTCCTGGCTGATGGAAACTGCCTGGGCGAAGTAGTGATCGAAGCGTTCGACAAAAAAAGCGACATCCTCCGGCTTGGAGACGACATATCCCGATTCGCGACTCTGACATAATCCGTGCCTGGTGAAATTTGCAGAGGTCACGACAGCGGCATCGGCGTCGGCGATGTAGAGTTTTGCATGGTGATACGTGTATCCTGCCTTCCACCAGGATGGCGGTTGCGCACCGGATGAACTGACAGCGACCGTCATCCAGCCCTGCTTGAGTGCGTCCAAAAGATCGCGAAGTGCGTGCGTTCGGTTTTCCTGTAGTCCCGTTGAAAGTTCTTGTAGAAACTCGTTCAGCATCTCCCTGACACGGTCTTCCCCGCCTTCGGGACGGCCAACCAACAGGCGTACACGCTTGCCGCGCAAGGCGTCCTGCAACACCTGATACCCTGACGCTTCAAAGTATGCGGTTGCAATGCGCACGTCGCGTGCGTGGGCGAGCGTGCTCCGAATGCACTGCAACGCAGCCGCCTGGTCAGCGAAAAAGCGATGATCAGCGCTCATAGGACGATGCTGTTCTGTCAGTTTTCCTGAGTCGACATTGCAGGCGCAGACGCTGCTCTGTATATTGTAGCGTCCACTCTGGCGTCAGGGAAGCAGGTTTGCAAGCAGGAACACATGCAAACCAAAGTCCCACTCGTCCACGTGCATTGCCGCAGTCTGGCATACGTTCGTGGCATTGCCGTCGTGAAGCGGCGAGAACGCCTCCGTTTTGGGAAAGAGCGGCAGCGACCCATGCGGCGCTACGAGCAGCGAATCCTGGCGGTGATGAATATTTTGCGCTCAAAGAGGTCAGTCGGCGCACGATGAGCGGCTTCAATCGCCAGCACGGTCTTGCCAATGCCGCCGGGATCGTCAATCAATATGCCCCAGGTGCGGGCTTCGGGCGAGAGGTCCTGGGCGGTACTGGACAGTTCGTTGACGCGACCGACGAAGAAGGCGTGGGGCGGGAGCAGGTTGGCCAGTTTCGCCGAATCGGGGGAAGGGATGCAACGGTAAATACGCTCATCGTCCTTTCCGGCACGGGCCGCAGCGGTAGGGATACATGTCGATGATGTAGTCCCGCATATATTGCCCTTTGGATTCGGCCTGCAGCAGAGCCTGGAAGACTTCAGGCGGGACGTCTTCATAGCAGTACATCTGGTCGGTATTGAAGATGACTCGCAGGCAACGAGTTTGCTCATCGTACCCCACCGAGTGCAGCATGCTCGAATCTACCTCGATTATGGTGATGCCTTTGGGGGATTGCTGCGTTGGCGTACTCTGGTCGCCGATCGCCAGCCCCGAGGCTTTATCAATCCTGACGTTATACTTGCCGCTCTGTACGGTGTTGCGGTCGCCGGTGACAACCGCGCTGCCGGTGATGATCTGCGCCGCCACGGATCGTTCGGCTGTTGCCCGCTCTCCCAACCCGCCGGGCTGCACTCAACCGCCGGGCAGTGCTATAATCGTACAGGATTCAGGTTCGAGGGGTTGGCTGTCATGAACGTTCTGCTCATCGGTTCGGGCGGGCGGGAGCACGCGCTGGCATGGAAACTGGCGCAGTCGCCGCTGCTCGATACGCTCTTCATCGCGCCGGGTAATCCGGGCACAGCACAGATCGGGCGCAATGTCCCCGTCGATGCTCTGAACATCCCGATGGTGATCGAGGTGGCGCAGCGCGAACGGATCGGTCTGGTCGTCGTTGGTCCCGAAGCGCCGCTGGCTGCGGGGTTGGCGGATGCCTGTCTGCGCGCCGGTATTCCCGTCTTCGGTCCCACTGCGGCAGCGGCACGGATCGAGAGCAGCAAGGCTTTCGCCAAGCGCCTGATGATCGATGCGCGGATTCCAACCGCTGAAGCGCGCATTTTTGACGATCCCGATGCAGCGGTCGAGTTCGTGCGGTCGAGCGGGCGGGTGTGGGTGGTGAAGGCGGATGGGCTGGCTGCCGGTAAGGGTGTGATTGTGCCGGAGACGGTAAGCGAGACGGTGGATGCGATCCGGTTGCTGGGCGCTACCCGTGCCGGTGCGCGATTGCTGCTGGAAGAACGTCTCAGCGGTCCAGAGGTGTCGTTGATTGCGTTGTGCGATGGTGAACGCGCGTTGCCGCTCATCCTGGCGCAGGACCATAAGCGGCTGCGCGATGGCGATGCCGGTCCGAATACCGGCGGAATGGGCGCATATGCTCCCGCACTGCACCTCACATTCAGCGACGTTGCCGGACTGACGGCGTCGATCATCCTGCCGACGCTGCGCGCGCTGGCAGCCGCAGGATCACCGTTCCGCGGCGCGCTCTATGCAGGGCTGATGCTGACTGAGCACGGACCGCGGGTGCTGGAGTTCAATGCGCGTTTCGGCGATCCGGAAGCGCAGGCGATTCTGCCGCTTCTGCATGGCGATCTCCTTGCCGCGTTGCTGGCGTGCGCCGGGAAGGGCGAGCTCCGTGATGGTATGGTGCACTGGAACGGTTATACAGCGGCGTGTGTAGTGTTGGCAGCGGAAGGATATCCTGACACTCCGCGACGCGGTGATGTGATCGATGGCATCGATGCGGTGACCGACCCGCATGTCTCTATCTTTCACGCTGGCACTGCGTGGAAGAATGATCAACTGGTCACGGCTGGCGGACGGGTGCTTGGCGTCACTGGCGTTGGGACGACGCTGCGCGATGCGCTGACGCGGGCATACGCCGCCATCGACCTGATCCACTTTCGTGGTATGCACTACCGCCGCGACATTGGCGCGAGGGCGATCCAATGAGCGCTTCGGCGCAACCCTACCAGATTGCTGTGCTGATCTCCGGGAGCGGGTCGAACCTTCAGGCGCTGCTGGACGCGCAGCAGGCGGGAGACCTCGGCGACGCAGAGATTGTCCTGGTTGTCAGCGACCGCGCCGACGCCTACGGGTTGCAGCGCGCTCTGAAGCGCCGCGTCGCTGCAGCCTTCATACCGCTGCGTCACCCGCGCGATCCTGCTGCGCGCGCCGCCTGGGAACGTCGCCTGGCGGACGTTGTCGCCGCATTTGCGCCAGACCTGATCGTTCTTGCCGGTTTTATGCGCGTGCTCTCACCGATATTCCTTGATCGATTCCCGAATCGGGTCATCAATCAACATCCGGCGCTGCTCCCCGACGATAGCGGCGACACCTTTGTCACATCGCGCGGTATCGTTATTCCGGCGCTCCGTGGCGCACGCGTCGTTGCTGATGCGATCCGGCTTGGTCTGCCGGTCACCGGCTGCACCATTCATCGGGTCACTCCGGCGGTTGATGATGGACCGGTGCTGGCGCGCGCCGAAGTGCCGGTGCTGCCCGGTGATGATGAAGCCACGCTTCACGAACGCATCAAAGACGTGGAGCACCGTCTGATCGTCGAGGTTGTGGCGCGGTTGGTGCGGGAAGGGCGACAATGACAGGATGTGGTCGCACGATCATCAGACATGGCATTGCACTTCATACACGATTTCATACGCCAGGTGCGCTTCCTGCTTTCCCTTGAGCTGGACATGACCGATCGGACGCAACTGCCACGGCAGGTCACAATCCGGCGGCAGTGCATCGATCAGACGATGGGACACAATAATCTGATCGGCGCGCGCCAGTCCGCTCAGGCGATTCGCCGTGTTGACAACATCTCCGATCACGGTGTAGTCGAGGCGTTGCGGTGATCCAATCGTCCCGACGAGCGCCGACCCGTAAGCGACCCCCACGCCCATCCCCAGATTGAGACCAAGGGTGCGATGCCAGATGTTGCGCAGATCGTGGAACGCCAGTTGAAGATCGACCGCTGCGCGCAACGAACGCGGCACATCGTCATCGCGGGCGATAGGCACCCCGAACACTCCGATCAACCCGTCGCCCAGAAACTTGTCGACCGTGCCGCCGTGACGGTAGAGCGCCTCGGTCATTGCGGTAAAGTAGCGATTGAGGATCTCCTCGACGAGGATATGCGGCGCCAGACCTTCGGCGAGCGTGGTATAGCCGCGTATATCGGCAAACAGCACCACAATATCGCACTCCTGCGGTGCGCCGAACTCTCCGCCGCCCGCCAGGACCTCTTCGACCACCTGGGGCGACACATAGCGTCGAAACGTCGCGCGCAGGCGTTCCTGTTCAGCACGCTCAAGTTCTTTGATCGCAGTAATATCCTGCATGACTGCCACGCGCCCGATCAACGCATCATCGGCGCCACGCACCGGCGCGACGCTGACATTGAAGGTCGCGCCGTCGGGCAGAGCGACTTCCACCATCGGTTGACCATTGTCGGAAGCGCCGTTCAACGCACGGAGCAGATCACGATTCTCGACCAACTGATCGAGCGAACTGCCCGACGTCGCTGTCAGGTGGAGGCGTTGCTCCGCTGCCGGGTTCGCCAGCAGCAACCGGTTGTGCGGATCGATCAACAGGATCGGATCGGCAGCGCTGCGCAGCACGGCGCCCAGCGTCGAGCGTTCGTCTTCCACCTCGTGATACAGACGAGCGTTTTCTATCACCTGCGCCAGCAAACTTGCAACCGTCTCGAGCAGCGTGAGATCGGTCGCCTGGAACTGCCGTTCATAACCGCTGACATCGAGCACAATCAGCCCGATCTGCCGGCTTCCTGTCAGCAGCGGCGCGATTGCCAGCGTCGTAACGCCAGCCGCCACAAGTTCGGTTGCGCATCCAGCCAGGCGCTCATCGCTCACCGGAAGCACACGGGGAGCGGGAAGCGAGACCGTTTCGGCAAGCGCGCGCCAGGGGAGACGATTCCTGATGCTATCGGTGGCATGCACCGCACTATCCATGGCATGGGCGCCCGGATCGGTGAGGACGATGCCGCATCCAACAACATCGAAGATTGCAGCAATCGTGCGCGCAGCGATGGTCAGATTTTCCGCTGCATCCAGGCGCGCCGTCATTGCCAGCGACAGGTTGTTCACCATGCCGAGTTGACGCACGCGCCGCTGCTCCATATCGAACAGGCGTGCGTTATCCAGCGCAATGCCCAGCTGGCTTGCCAGCGTCGAAAGAAGCCGGATGTCGGCGTCGCCGAACGCTTCAGGCACAGGCGACATGACTGCCAGGGCGCCAAAGACCTGGCGCGCCGTCTGGATCGGCACTGCCAGATCCGAGCGCACGCTGCGATCAAGAGCCGCCGACATTGCGAGTTCCGTCTGAAGCGTATCGGCGATAAGATACGGTTCGCGGCGCAGAATCGCCTGTCCGGCAGCGCTGACTTCCGAGAGCGTCACCTGCCCGATCGCCTGTTCGATGGCGCGGTTGCCCGCGGCGGCGCGCAGCACCAGACGGTCCTCCTCCTGGAGCACGACAGCGACCAGCGGATAGCCAAACGTATGATGGATCAGGTGCGCCACCAGGCGGAGCAGTTGATCCGGACTCATCAACTCGGTCAGGTAGCGACTGATCTGATTGATGCGTTGGAGTTCCTCGGCGCGGCGCTCGAGCAGATCACGCTGGATGCGGGTCAGTCGGAACAGTTCCGCATTTTCGAGCGCAATTGCGCTCTGTGCTGCCACAGCATTCAGCAATTCCAGATGCTCCTCACCAAAATAGCCGGGAGTATGGTGCACCAGCGTAATCGCGGCAAGGGCGCGCCCCTCGCGCACCAGCGGCACAGCGGCGACGCTTCGCACTGCGCGCTGCTGGGCATTCACCGCGATCCAGCGCGGATCGTCACGGGTATCATTGATAATCAACGGTTGCCGTTCGCGCAGCACCCATCCAGCCACACCCTGACCGAGAATGTCGGTCAATGGAATGGTTGGGCGGTTGCGCGTGCTGGAGAAAAGGCGCGGTTGGTCGCTGGCAAGCACCAGAATGCTGGCGCGCACCGCACCGACGGCATCGGCGAGCCGGTTGAGAAACTGGGTGAGCAACCGATCAAGATCAAGCGTCGTTCCCAGTTCGCGCGTCAGGTGCAACAACAATTCGGTTTTCCGCTGCTCGGCGCGCAGCGAGCGCTGACTGCGTTGCAACCGCAGCATTGCGCGCACCCGCGCAAGGAGTTCAGCCAGATCGACCGGTTTGACCAGGAAATCGTCGGCGCCGGCATCGAGCGCCGCAACTTTTGCCTCTGGATCGCTATGCCCGGTGACCAGGATGACCGGAATAAACGGACGATCCGGGTCGGACTTAATGCGCTCCATCACCTGACGACCGCTGACTCCCGGCAATGCCACATCCAGCAACACCAGATCAGGGGTGACGAGTTCCAGGTACGCCAGCGCCTCTTCGCCAGTGGTGGCGAGCGACACGCGATACCCGGCATTGGACAGGAGAATCTGAAGCATACGACGCACACTGGCGTCGTCATCGACCACGAGGATGTGTGCCAGTTCGGTCATACCACCGCACAAAAGGAGCGGAATCGAACGCGCGAACCTGCACGTTTCACTCGCTATTGTATATCCTGCTGGAGCGATATGCAACGTGTTTGACGCTGCGCCCTCACTCTGGTATAATAGCGTGAGTGAGTGTAAGAGAGTGGATTCGCCACTCTCTTCTTCTTGTCTGTGACGACGGGCGCCCATACTCGCGCCCAACAGGTTGAGGAGCAGGGCAGTGTACGCTATTGTACGCGACCGCGGGATGCAATACCGCGTTGAGGAAGGGCAGGCGCTCGATATTGCATTGCTCGACGCCGAGCCGGGAAGCGAAATCGAACTTGGTGATGTGCTGTTGATCGGCGGTGAGCAGCCACGAGTCGGGACGCCAACCGTCGATGGCGCGAAAGTGGTGGCGACCGTTCTGGGAACCATAAAGGGTGACAAGATCGTTGTGTTCCGCTATAAGAATAAGAAACGCTACCGCCGCCGCACGGGTCATCGGCAGGAATATACGCGCGTGTCGATCAGCAAAATTATTGTCGATGCCGATGAGCAGCATGTGACGGGCAGTACGGAAGGAGAGACCAATGGCGCATAAGAAAGGGGTCGGCAGTTCACGCAATGGGCGCGACAGCAACCCGAAAATGCTGGGTGTCAAGCGCTTTGGCGGTGAGCGCGTCCAACCGGGGACGATCATCGTTCGCCAGCGCGGCACAAAGATCAAACCGGGCAACAACGTTGGCCTTGGGCGCGATTATACGATCTATTCGCTGATCGAGGGCGTTGTCACCTTCGAGCAGCATTCGCGCAACCAGAAGCGCGTGAGTGTCTACGCTACAGAGTAGGAGCGCATCCGTGAAAAAGGGTATTCATCCCCAGAACTATAACACGCAGGTGGTGTGCGGCACGTGTGGAACAGTCTGGCCCGTGATCAGCACCCGCCAGAACCTGCGCGTCGATGTTTGTTCGCGCTGCCATCCGTTCTATACCGGCGAGCAGCGCATTGTTGATACTGCCGGTCAGGTTGACCGCTTCATGCGCCGCCTGCGCACGAGCCAGGATCAGCAGGCGGAAATTGCGCGCCGCCGGGCGGAACGCGAGAAGCCCGAACCAAAGAAGCGCAGCCTGCTGAAGGAAATCTACGGCGAAGAGGCGTGATAGATCGCCGCCATCCGCCGCGCCTGCTCCCGAATATCTTCGCGCAGCGCGGCGGGCGCCAGCACTTCGACATCCCCGCCCCAACTCAGGATCCACTGGCGAATCTCACGAACTCCTCCCACGCGCAAGATGACATCACAGTCGCCGTCGCTGCGATCAATGATCTGCTGGCTATGATGCCAGACGCTCTCGCGTACCCGGCGGGCTGCCTCACCGGTGAACCGTAACCGCACTTCCACTTCGGTCTCGTTCATGATGCTCCATGCAGAGGCCAGGTGCGCATAGGGGTCGAAGTTCTCAGGAATGGTGTATGTTTCATCGAGGATCGTCGCCTGCTCGATGCGTTCGAGTTTGAATGTGCGCAGCGCGCCACGCAGTCGATCATGGGCAATGACGTATGATGCCGGTTCGCTGCGCGCTACTTCCAGCAGGTACGGCTCAATCACGCGCTGCGTGGTCTCCCCGTTCATCGCACGGTAGCGGATATCGACACACTGCCGATCCGCCCATGCACGGGTGATCGTTTCGAGAATGCGAATATACTCCGTTCGCCGCGCTCGCGCGCGAATGAGATCGGCCACGCGTGCAATGTGGGTGGAAACGGTCGTGTCGGGAAGGCTCGCAGCGAGTTTCTGCAATGCCGACACGACATGCGGGTTGTGCTCGTCGCTATGATGCGAAAGCAGGCGTGCCGCAAAGAACAACGCAACGGCTTCGTTGAGGTTCAATTGCACTGTTGAGAGATAGGTCTCGCGCTCGATGCCGTAGCGTCCCCCCTGCTGCCATACCGGTACGCCCATTTCTTCAAGCGCAGCAAGATCGCGGTAGATGGTGCGCCGATCAACGCCGCACCGCTCGGCAAGATCGACGACGCGCAGACCACCAATAGCATTGTAGAGCAGATGTTCTATCCGGCGCAAACGCGCCGCTTTGCTCCGGGACCGATCTGACATGACGACGTCCGGTTCAGCGACTGCCTGGCGCCAGACTGCTAGACCAGTCCGGACAGACGCAGCGCCACCATTGCGGCGAGCAGGAGTGTGGCGAGGATTGCAATCCGCCGGAGATCGTGGCGGGCGATCTCATAATCGAGCGAGTAATCGACCGGTTCAAGCGCAGGGCGTGCTACTCGCCGCTGCCGACGCGATGAGGCGCTCAGCGCCGTCTCACGTTCGGTTGACGCACGACTCGCAGCCGTGGCGGGCAGCATTTGCCTGGAGGCGGTCGATGCTGGCACAGGCGCCGCAACCGGGGACTGCACCGCTTCGTCTTCGTCCAGAGCCGGGGTTTCTGTCTCGACTTCATCGGGCAATGGACGTGTTTCCATGGTTCGCCCAGGCGCCGCGCGCTGTTGCGACCGGGCGCGCCGTTGCTGACGACGACGCTGTGAACGCGATTGTGATGGCATGGAACGACCTTTCACCTCGAAACTCCTGCTCGCTATTATAGCACGTAACCGCGACGATCACAGATGGTTTGCAATGCCGACCACGGGAAGGGAGGGGCGTTCCGGCGCGGTCGAAACTACGCAAACGTGTACGTGCAACGTCCAATATGCACCCTTTTTCAACCTTTCTCATCATCATCTCAGGCAGAAGTCGTTGTCTTGTGGTAGACTTCTTCATGTTCAGTCATTTCTGCTGGATCTCACGCGACGTTCCATGCCGGGGAGAGGCGTATGCGCGTGCTGGCGCGTCTACTGACAGCAACAATCGTTCTTCTGGCTCTGGCGATCTATGCGCTGCCAGCGCCGGTTCAGGCTCAGGCGACGCTGCCACAGTGGTATGAGCTGCGCACGCAACGCTTCGCAATCCTCTACGCTGATGGCGATCTTGCGCATGCTGAGGAGTATGCGACATTCGTCGATGAGGTGTACGACGAAATAACATCGATCTTCAGCCACGCCGTACCGACGCCGGTCACGTTGCGTCTCTACCCGAACCGCCGCGCGTATGATATAGCCAATCCGCTGGCAGCGCCGATTCGCGGGATCATTGCGCATGCCGACTTCCGCCGGAACGAGGTGGTTGTCATTCTCGATCAGACAAACGCACAATCACCGGAAGAGATCAAGAACAATGTGCGCCATGAGTTGACCCATATTGTGCTGGCGGAACTCTCCGCCAATCGTCTGAATGTCGGTTTCCACGAAGGCATCGCTCAGTATGTCGAGCGCCCTTCACCGGAACTGGAACGTAAGGTAACGGCATTGCGACAGGCGCTGGAGCGCGATGAACTGCTTCCCTGGAGTGCGCTCGATGATCGGGATCAGATCTATGGCAGTCCGCAGATCGGCTATCCGCAAACCCTCTCCATCGTTGCGTTCCTGGTCGAGCGTTATTCGTTCGTCAAACTGCGCGAGTTTATTACCGTGAGCGGGCGCAGCAGCGGGTATCGCTCGGCGCTCGAACGGGTGTATGGCACGCCTGCGACTGAGCTGGAGCGTATGTGGCGCGAATGGTTGCCGTCGTACCTCGAAGGCGGGTTTCGCCATAATGCGCTCACTGAGTACGATCTCACTCCTGTCGAGACGCTGGTGGCGGAAGGTCGCTATGCTGAAGCCAGGCGCGAACTGGAACTGGCGATCCCATGGTTGCGCAATACCCAACAGAACGATGTATTGACGCGCGCCCAGGATTTACTGAGGCGAAGCGAATTGGGGCTGACCGCCGAAGAACTGGCGCGCAGGACGCGGGCTGCGCTCGAGGCGCAGGATTATGCGACGGCGGCCGATCTCGCGCAGCGTGCGCTCGAAGCCTACGCCGCGCTCGATAATGCTGACCGTATTGAGACGCTGCGTGTGTATGCGGCAATTGCCAATCGCGGATTGCGCGCCACCCAACTGCTTGAACAGGCAACGACCCTTGCCGGAGATTGGCGAACATTCGCCGATGCGCGCGCTGTCGCCGATCTGGCGGCGTCTGAGTTTCTCTCGCTCGGCAACCAGGAACACGCTGCGCGCGCCCTTGAACTGCGCGCTGAAATCGACCGTGTGCAGACTCTCGCCGGATTGGTGCTGCTCCTCGTTGGGCTGGGAGGCATCGTTGTTGGCATGACGCGCCGTCTGGTTGTGCGCGAGGCGGAGGTCTGGTGATGCCGGAACGTCATCATCCATTGATAGAACAGTTGCACCGCCTGGCAACCGAACGCTGGGCGCGACGCGCTCTTCGCACCGTCCTTCAGTCGGTGTCGGTTGCGATTGGCGTGTGGTGCGTCGGAATGGGCGCACGGCTGCTCTGGAATCTGGAGATCGATGTGCAGACGCTGACAGCCGTTGCCCTCGCCATTGTGGGTATTGCGCTCATCACCCTGCTGCGCCCGCCAATGCGCCCGACAGACGCGGCTCGTCGCCTCGACCAGCGCTTCCGCCTCAATGAACAACTGGCGACTGCGGTCGAGATGCTGCAAAGCGGCAGGCAACTCTCGCCAATGATGGTGCGCCTGCTCGATCAATCGACCCACACAGTGCAGCAGGTGCAGTGGTACATCAATCAGCGCCAGAAGGCGCCCTGGTCTGATCTGTTGACCCTGCTGGCGCTGGCGCTGGTGGCGGGCGGGTTATTGCTGATCTCAGGCATCGGCGGGATGTCGCTCAATCCATCGGTGGCATCGTTGCCGGCGCTGCCTCAATCAGGCGCGCTCCCTTTGCCATTCCCTGCGGACGATGGCGATCCGATTGCTGGCAGTGATCAGTTCATCCCGCTCGATCCCGGCGAGGAAATGTTGCCTTTCCGTCCAGGAAACGCCGCCGGTGATCAACAATCTGCTTCGACTCCGGCTCAGACGACGCAACCATCCGCCGCAGACCCCAGGACGCTCGAAGCGCTGGCAAATGCGCTGCGTGACCTGGGCGCAACGCGACCGGTTGCCGATGCGCTTGACCGTGGCGATACTGCAGCTGCGGCGCAACGCTTGCGTGAACTTGCCGATCAGGCTGGCGCACTGTCCGAAGAAGCGCGGCAGGCGATTGGACGCGCGTTGCAGGACGCGGCGCGCACTATCGAACAGCGGGATCCGGCGCTCGCCGGGCAGGTGCGTCAATCGGCGCGCGATATTGCCGGTCAGCAGCGTGCTGCTCAGGGACTCGAAGAACTGGCGCAGGCAATTGATCGATTAGGGCAATCTTCGTCTGCCAGCGCACCATCATCGAATGAGCCGGGCGATGGGCAGGCGAACACCCCTGGCGGTCAACCGGGACAACCCGGTGCAGATGGCGCAAACCAGCAGAGCGCGCCTGGAAGTGCAGCGGGCAATAACCCTTCTGGCGAACAGCGCCCTATCGCTCCCGCTGGACGCCTCGGCGTTGAGGGACAACCGGTGACGATTGATGCGCAGGGCGGCGGGCAGGGTACTGGCGTGATCAACAATCCGGACGCTTCCATGCAAAGTGGCGTCGGAACAGTCTCTGGCGGGGAGTCGGGCACGGGCGGCGCAATCGGCGCCGACCCGTTGCGCATTCCCCTTGACGAACGCGATGTGGTTCAGGAATATTTTCAGCCCTAAACCGCAGGCGGAGATTCCGCCGCTGTTCAATGAAGCTTTTCTGCGCCGCCTGGAACGGTTGAGCCTGCAGGCGCAGCGCACCCTGCGCGGTCGCCCGTCTGGCGGCGCACATCTCAGCCATCGCCTGCTGCCTACATCTATCTTTAGCGATCATCGCCCGTACAGCGTCGGTGACGATTATCGTTATGTTGACTGGAATGTGTATGCGCACCAGGATGCGCTGTTCGTCAAACTGGGCGAGATCGAGCAGGATGTTACTATTCATCTGCTGCTGGACGCATCACGCTCGATGGCATGGGGGTCTCCTGCCAAACTGCGCGCTGCGCAATTGATCGCTGGAACGCTTGGGTATCTGGCGCTGGCGCACAATGATCGGCTTCATGTGACGTCATTCGATGCCGCTGTGCGCCGTGAGTTCGGACCGGCACAGGGAAAATCGCGCCTGATCGAGATGTTACGGTTCATCGAGCAGGTGCAACCGGGCGGCGAAACCGATCTCAGATCGGCGCTCGAAGCGTATGCGCGTCGCCATCCGCGCGGAGGGTTGCTGGTCGTCTGTTCCGATCTGCTTGCGCCTGAAGGGCTTGAAGAGGGATTGCGCGCGTACCCGCCGCCAACATGGCAGACGCTCGTGATCCATCTTCTTGATCCGCGCGAACTGAACCCTGAACGTCTCGGTCCCATCGAGCTTGAAGATGTTGAGACGGGTAAACTCCTGCCATTGATTATTGATGATGAGACAATTGCACACTACCGTCGTAATCTTGCCGCCTGGCAGCGGACGATCGAATCGATCTGCGGGCGACGCGGTGCAACATATGCGCGCGTGCTCAGCACATGGCCGCTCGAACGACAGATTATTCCATATCTGCGTGCACGCCAGATACTGACATAGCGTATGAGTTTTCTGTTGCCACTCGGATTGCTGGCGCTGCTTGCCCTGCCGATCATCGTGCTCCTGCATCTGCTGCGCGAACGACGTCAGCGCGTGCCGGTTCCGAGTCTATTGCTCTGGGCGAATCTTCCACGCCGGATCGACGGTGAGCGGAGTCGTCGTCTGCCGCTGACGCTGTTGTTGTTGCTGCATCTTCTGGTTGCTGCGCTGCTTGGCTTCGCGCTGGGAGGACCGCAGATCGCGGGTGCGCTCGCCCCCGACGCACGTCATACTGCGCTGATCATCGATACTTCGAGCAGTATGGCAGCCACCGATGGGGGGGCAAGTCGCTTCGAACAGGCGCGACAACGCGCTCGCACCCTTATCGCAGCCACATCTCCTGGCGACCGGGTCACGCTGATCGCTGCCGGACCCCGGGCGCAGATCGTTGCGTCGGGCGAAGATCCCTTCGTTCTCACCGCAGCGCTCGACACTCTGCAACCCGGCGGCGTCGGAGCGGCGATCAACGAGGCGCTGACGCTGGCGGAAGCCGCTCTCGACCCGCAGTTCAGCCGACGGATTGTCGTGGTGACCGATGGGGCATTGCCGCCACAACCGGCGCGCGATGTCGCGGTACCAGTGGAGTGGGTGCAGATCGGTTCAGCGGTTCCCAATCGCGCGATTATCGCCTTTGCCAGTCGTCCCTGGGGAGGTCGCATCCAGGTGTATGCACGGGTTGCCAGTTACGACACCGCGCCATTCAACGGGACGCTGCGGATCGTTTCTGGTAATCAGGTGCTGGCGGAGGAACAGGTTACGATTGCGCCAGACGGTGAAACCGAAATCAGCTGGACATTGCCGGGCGGTGTGGAGACGCTGCGCGCAGTGATCGATGGACGCGACGCGCTGCCGCAGGACGACTCCGCCTATCTGAGCGTGGCACAGGGGCGTCCAATCACAGTGCTCCTGGTATCGAACCAACCGGCGGCTCTCCGCCGCGCTCTTGAAGTTATCCCCGGCGTCACTGTCGTCGCCACGACCCCTGCTGCTTATGCGACCACACCTGAGCGCGCGATCGCCGATCTGACGATCTTCGATGGTTTTCTCCCCGATGCCTGGCCCCAGGGATCGGTGCTGGTGATTGCACCACCGCCAGATTCATCGTTGCTGCGCGTGACGTCTGATTTTCAATCTCTCGATGCCGGAGCGCCACTGCGTCAACGCGGCAGCACGATGGAAGGGCTTGGTTTTGGCGGTGTCGTGTTCAATGCTGTCCGGCGGATCGAGCCGCCGCCATGGGCTGAAGTGCTGCTGGCATCCGGCGACCTGCCGCTGATTCTGCGTGGGCGAACCGAAGGTCATGAAATTGCGATCTGGACGTTCGATCTTGCCGGTGGCAACCTGACGACACGCCTGGCGTTCCCGCTTCTGGTGGCTCGCACGGTGCGCGACCTGGCGCCACCGCCGTTGCCACAGACGGTACGTGCTGGCGAAATGCTGATGATCCGACCCGATCCACGCGCAACGACACTGGTGATCCGCAGTCCCGACGACCGACGCATCGAAGCGCCGGTTGCATCGGTCGTCACACTCGATACCCTGATCGAACCTGGATTCTATACAGTGGAAGAACAGCGTGGCGGCGCCACCGTTCTCGCTGGCATAGTGGGCGTCAACGCGGGCGCAGCGATCGAATCGAACCTGCGCCCGCAAAGCGCACCGCCGTTGCGGGCGCCCGGAAATGATCCTGGGAGCGCGTCTGGACAGCATATGATCGATCTGTGGCCCTGGCTTGCCGGCGCTGCGCTTATCGTTCTGGCGATTGAATGGGTGTATGTGTTACGACGCCGGTAAAGGTTGACGCTGATGATCCTTCGCAATCCACAGTTTCTGGCGCTCCTGATGCTCGTGCCGCTGATCATTGGCGGCTGGCTCTGGCGACGCGGTCGCCTGCCAGCAATGGCGCTCGTGCTGCGGGTTGCCATTGTCACGCTCATTATCGTTGCACTGGCGAATCCCGTTATGCTGCACGGGCGAATTGAGACCGCCGCTGCACCGCTCATCGTCGTGCTGGTTGACCAATCGGACAGCCTGACCGATCAGGGGAAGGCGACACTCCGTGCGCGTGCGGCGACGCTCGCCGCCAATAGCAGCACCCCCGTGCAGATTATCACCTTCGGTGCGACCGTGGCGGCAGAAGGCGGGGCGTTGCGCAGCGACCAGACCGACATCGCAGCTGCACTGCGTGCAGCCCGCGGGTTGATCGGCGCCAGTGGCGGACGGGTGGTGCTGCTCTCCGACGGTCTTCAGACCAGAGGGGATGCGCTCGCCGAAGCGCGGGCGCTGGCGCTCGCCGGTATCCCGGTCGATACAGAACAGTATCAGGCGCCAGCATTGTCCGAGTTCTGGATTGCAGCGGTTGAGACGCCAGCCACCCTGCGCGAAGGGGAAGAGTTTACCGCCCGAATCGTGATGGTCAGCACCGTTGCTACTGGCGTGCAACTGGAGATCACCGCTGGCAATGAGCGTATGCTGACGCAGCAGGTGCGTCTATCGCCTGGCGAAAACACCTATCTGTACACCGGTCGCGCCGGTGAGCCGGGCATTCTGCGCCTCCAGGCGACGATCAGCGGTCAGCCCGACACGCTTGTGCGCAACAATGGCGCCGGTGCAGCTATTCTCGTTGCCCCAATGCCACGTATTTTGCTGGTGGAAGGATCGGACGGCGCTGTTAGCGCACCATTGCGGGGCGCGCTCCGTGAAGCAGGGGTCATTGCGGACATCGCCGATCCAACCACGCTCCCGGCGCAGATCTCGGCGCTTGGTCTCTACGAAGGGATTGTGCTGCTCGACGTACCTGCAAGCGCGCTGACCTTCGACCAGATGGCGACGTTGCGCGAGTTTGTCCGCAGCGAAGGGCGCGGCTTACTGGCGATTGGCGGACGATCAAGTTTTACGCTCGGCGCCTACAAGAACACTCCCCTGGAAGAAACGTTGCCGGTCGAAATGACCCCGCCCCCCCGTCCAGAACGCTCGGATACGACCCTGCTGTTGATCATCGATCAATCTGCCAGCATGGGACCCGAAACTGGCATCTCCAAATTCACGATGGCGAAAGAAGCCGCCATCATGGCGACCGAGTCGCTCCGCCAGGAGGATCGCATCGGCGTGCTGGCATTCGATGTCTCGACCCGCTGGGTGGTTGATTTTCAGCCGGTCGGCGTTGGTTTGAGCCTGGCTGATGTGCAGCGCCGCATCAGCACGTTGCCCCTCGGCGGCGGAACCGACATCTACAACGCACTCCAGGAGGGGTTGCCAGCGCTGGCGCAGCAACCCGGACGGGTGCGTCACGCAGTGCTGCTCACCGATGGTCGTTCGTTCACCGACGACCGACAGGCGTATCGGATGCTGCTCGAAGAAGCGCGCAGCCAGAATATCACCCTCTCGACGATCGCCATCGGCACAGACGCCGATATCAATCTGCTCCAGGAACTGGCGCGCTGGGGCGCGGGACGGTATCACTACGCCGCCGAACCAAATGATATTCCGCGCCTGACGCTGCTCGAGAGCGAAATCGTGCGCACAGAACCGCAGGTTGAGGGCGATTTCCGCGCCGAGCAGACCGCTCCGCATCCCATGTTGCGCGACTTCGCGCCGGAGCAGATCCCCGGTTTGAAAGGATATGTGGCCACGCTTCTGAAACCTGGCGCCGATCTGGTGCTCCGTTCCCCTGACGGCGACCCGGTGCTGGCGGTCTGGCAGTATGGGCTTGGGCGCGCCGCTGCGTGGACGCCTGGCGCAGAAGCGCCGTGGGCTGCCGACTGGTCAAACTGGCCCGATTACGGTCGCTTCTGGGCGCAACTGATTCGCTACACCCTCCCTGAACCGGATAGCGGTCCGCTTCAAGTGCGCGCCATCCGTGACGGCGATAGTGTGCGCATCGTCGCCGACTCCGTCGCACCGGGCGGCAGACCGCTAGACCTGGCGGATACCCAGGCGACGATCGTGCTGCCGGATGGTTCATCCCGACTGATTACACTCCGTCAGACAGCGCCCGGACGCTACGAACAGGCGTTGACCCTGACGACCGACGGTTCGTATGCAATCGAAGTGCGCCAGCAAAAGGGGAATGAGGTGCGCTCGGCGCAGATCGGCTATGTGCAACGCTACCCCGATGAATACCTGCCTCCCGCCGATCCGCAGGCCGGCGCGCGGCTGTTGAACGACATCAGCGCCATCACTGGCGGAACAGCGCTCCGCGGCGGACCGCTTGTAACGCCGGGCGTCGTTCCTCTTAGCGCTGAACGGGCGCCGGATACCGGGCTGTGGCCCTGGTTGATCGGTCTTGCGGCGTTTCTCTGGATCATCGAGATCGCGCTACGACGAGGTTGGTTACGACTACCGCAGCGCTTCACCCGCTGAAAGCGTGCGATACCACTCCCCTGTCTCTACAGCCAGTTTTCCACATAACGCCAGCCGGATATGGTATTATTCAATTGAACTGTCATATCGACACCTTCACACTCCGCAGCGTTTCATATGCGCACCACTGAACCGCAGGCGACTGTCCTGCAGAACGCCACTCCTGCCATCCCTGCGAATCGCAACGCAGTCGGGAAGGAATTGATCTATCGCACACTGGTGCTGCCCGCCTGTCGCTCGATGTTCGATCGGGTCTGGATTGCCATTGAGGGTCCTGTTCCCCATCCTGCCGAGGGCCCGGTTATTGTCTACATGAACCATCCAGGATGGTGGGACGGCTACATGGCGTTCCTGGTGGACAAGATCGTGCTCAACGAGCGGTTCCAGAGTTACATTATGATGGAAGAAAAACAGTTGCGCGTGTACCGGTTCTTCACCTGGTGCGGCGCATTTTCGGTCGACCGGCGCCGCCCCGGCGAGGCGGAGCGGTCGATTGCCTACATCAGTCGTTTGTTGCGCGAACGACGTGATCGCATGCTCTGGATACTGCCGCAGGGACGGATCGTGCCGAACGATCGTCGTCCGTTGAAGGTCTATCCCGGAGTAGCGCGCATCGCCAGGCAGGTGGGGGATGTGATCTTCTGGCCCATCGCGCTGCGCTACGAGTTTCGCGGCGAACAGCGCCCCGAAGCATTCATTCGCGTGGGTCCGCCCCATACCTGCGATCCGACACTCCCCGAAGAGATGATCGTGAGTCTGGTGCAGACGCGTCTGACCATTGCAGTCGACGCACTGCGCGACGAGGTGAACGAAGAACGTCTGGAAGCCTACCGCACCCTGCTTCGCGGACGACGCGGCATTAACCGCGTGTGGGATGACGTTGTCGCCGTGTGGCGCCGATCCATACAGCGACTATCAGGAAGATCACGCCAACCAGACCGGCCAGCGGATACCCGCGCGCCAGATTCGCAGCAGTGAAGAAGATGCTGCTCAGGATAAAGAGCAGGGCGGGTACATACTGCCAGACGAATGCGACGATGCGCTCGCGCTGCGCTAAGAGCGACAGCGGCACGCGGTCGGACTCGTTCTCGCCGTTCTGGGGCAGGATCGTTGCAACGACAAGCGCAATCAGGAACCCGACCACCCACCAACCGGCAAAGTTTTGTGGCGGCACACCATAGTACAGACCGCCGTCGATCCAGAACCAGTAGTTGTTAATGAGTGTGGCAACCGTTTCGATCTGGAGATCAAGCACAACGATCAACACACCGGTGAGCGTCGCAAGCCCGATACGTCCGCCGCGTACACCCAGGGTCAGGCGCGCCAGTTGCCACGACCCGAAACCTGCCATCAACCAGGCAAGCGTGATTGGAACCGGCACGACTCCCAGTATCTGCGGTTGTAGCATATCGGTATACTGGTAGCGACCGAACGGCAATCCTGTTGTTTCACCGATATGCTCGACCGCCCATGCCAGTACCGCCGCCAGCCCGACTGCCAGTGCGCCACGCGCGCCATACATCCCCAGTGCCCAGAAGATAACCGCCAACCCCTGGACAATCAGCATCGCAGCGCCCATCCAGAGACCCCACGCTGGAACGGCATCGAGCGCAACGGTGATGGTCGAACCGGGAAATACGGCACAGTACGCAAAAAAACAAACCAGGGACAGCATCCGAAACACAGGTGATGGTGACATGGACGGAGATACCAACGGACGCAACGAACGATCCGCACTCCTTTTGCTCTGCATACTCTTCCTCACCACACGGTTGCCAGGATTGCTGGCGCTTCCCCTTTTCAATGACGAAGCGGTGTATCTCTCCCGCGCTCAACATTTTCCCGACCAGTTCCTGTCTACGATTCACGATGGCAAACTTATTCATGAACTGTTGCTCGCCGTGCTCGCGCATCTGCCCCTGGATCCGCTCGTGAGCGGCAGGCTTCTTTCGGTTGCCTGCGGCTGGCTGACCGTCATCGGATTATGGCTCAGCGGAAAGATGGTCGCCGATCAGCGCGCAGGCATCCTTGCCGGTCTTCTCTACATCTGTTCAACCACTGGCTATCGTCCACGACCTGCTGGCGATTCCCGACGCGATGCTTGCCAGCGTCGCCAGTTTTGTGCTGGCATTGAGTCTGCGCCTCAATCAGATGTCAAACCCACACCGCTGGCATGCGGCGGGTGTCGGCGCACTCGTGGCGCTTGCCAGTCTGGTCAAACTACCCGGAGTGTTCCTGTTCGCGCTCCCGGCTTTGACCATGCTCATGCGCGCGATGCCGCCGGAACAGCGACATCGGCGGTGGGAGATGGTGCGCACCGCGCTGATCGTCACATTGCTGGCGCTTGC
>Ga0197142_1001350_pt1 | contig 22554 bp, 20 predicted proteins | sample GBS60_MetaG_FD_148614 | JGI IMG/M metagenome (GOLD analysis project Ga0197142, IMG submission 148614) | Sediment microbial communities from Great Boiling Springs, Gerlach, Nevada, United States - GBS 60_MetaG | ecosystem: Environmental > Aquatic > Thermal springs > Hot (42-90C) > Sediment... | reverse complement strand
GGGGGACCTCTCACTGAGGGTTTTTTGGAACAGCCTCAGCATATTTTTAGAGTGTCAGCTAAAAGTTTATTTGGTCCAGTTGGGTTGCCGGCTTGTGATTTGCAGTAATTATGCTCTGATTTTGGGTAGCAGATAGTGGGTAGGCATCTTTAAAAGTTCTTCATGTGTTTGCCATGGATTTTCTTAGTCGAGCCGCCTTGATATGTTTGGAGCAGACTCAGAGCACTTTTTGACAGCTGGTTGTATCTGACAGGTTGGATTTTTTCTTCATATTTGTTCTTAATTCGGTGTTAAATAATTTCGTGGCCAAAAAATCGAGAAGGATTTTTTGTGAAATGCAAAAGGAGTTGGCGATGAAAGTTATAAAGAAAATGCTGATATTGTGGGTTGTTCTGTTTTTTTACCTTCCTGTCTATGCCGGAGATACTAGTTCTTTGATTAAAAAAGTAACCCTGTTTTCTGATAGTGCTTTGATAACAAGAGAAGCTCTTGTTGCTGTTAAAAAGGGAGAAAATGTTTTCAGAATCTCCGGATTGACGCCGTATTTTGATGACAGTTCTTTGCATGTCGAGGTAAAGGCAGATTTCGCTAAAGTTTTAGATGTAAGAATTGAGAAGAGTTTTCTTGAAGAAAAAGTTCAAAAGAGAGTTAAAGAACTTAAAGAGAAAATCAAGACGATAGATAATGAAATTAGAGTTCTTAACGGTGAGATTACCGCTCAGGAGGAATATGTCGAGTTTCTAAAAAAACAAAAGGGAGCACAGCAAGAGTTCGAAAGCTTTGCTAAGTTTATTGAAAGTTCTTTAAAAGCCAGCTACGCTAAGATTTCGGATATAGAAATAAAAATGGATAAGCTTAAAGAGGAAAGGGATGCTCTTGAAAAAGAGATTTCGAATATATCGTCTTCTAACACTGAAAGTAAAATAGTGACGGTAATTCTTTTGGCAGAACGTGATGGACAGTTTCCTATCGAGTTGACTTATCTTACTTCCAATGCTGGCTGGACTCCTCAATACGATTTGAGAGTTGATACTCAGAACGACCTTATTGAGATTGAATTTTTTGCGATTATCACCCAGAAAACCAATGAAGATTGGAATGATATATCTCTTGAGTTGTCAACCGTTAGACCTCGTTTTGGTGTATTTCCAGATTTGATGCCGTGGTTTCTTGAAGTTCGACGGGAAAAGAAGGCGATCTTCGGGGAAAGCAATAAATTAATGATGAGGGCAATACCTGAAGGATCCGTTTCGGAAACAACAGGAGCTCCCCCTCCATCGCCTGAAGTAAGGGAAGATACAGTGTCCTTTGAGTTTATCATTCCATCCAAAGTGAATATACCCGCTGATAATCAGCCATACAGGATATTTTTAGCTGCCACTCAGGCCAGCAAAGAAGAAACCAGGATTAACTACAGTGCCGTCCCGAAATTATCACCGCTTGTATATCTGATGGGTAGTTTCAAAAATCCTTATAGTTTCGCTATGCTTCCGGGAAAAGTTAATGTTTTTATTGATGGAAAATTTGTTAGTTCAAATGTGGTGAAGAAAATCATTACACCTGGTGAGCATGTTACCGTACCGCTTGGAGTGGATGACTCTATAAAGGTGGAAAGAAAATTAAAAGAAAAATTAACCGATCATCCTGGAATAATTTCGGAACGAGTAAGAACTCGGTATCACTACGATATTCAAGTCATAAATGGAAAATCGAAGGATATTGTTTTGGATGTGAAGGATGCTTTCCCAATTTCTAGAGATGACCGAATTAAAGTTTTGCGTGAGGCTCCTCTGGAGTCTGATGCTGAAATCTCTCAGGACGGTATTGTTACATGGAAACTTCAACTTGGTGGTAAAGAGAGAAAGACTCTTACGATTAAATTTACGGTAGAATATCCCAAAGAACTTCATGTGGAGGGACTCGATTAAACGACAATGCTATTTTCTGATTTTCGGACTGTGCTGATGCCGTTGGGGGTGTGCATCACACCATCCTCTGCCTGGCGCATGAAACATGATGCTCCCTTACCATCTTAACTTAGGGTGGTGAAAGCTATTTCAGCAAACAAAATCGGGATTTTTTACTCCTTGGACGGCTACTGAGGTGGTGGCGGTGGCGGTAATTGAGCCGGCTGTGGTGTTTCGGCTTCCGAAGATCCTGACATAATTGCTCTTAAAAGTCTAAGCTTTTGTAGAAATTCCGTTGAAGCATCGTTTCCTGCATGGTCAATTACATGCGGAGTGATTGCCACCAACAGCTCTGTTCTTTCCTTTGATTTATCTGTTGAAGAAAAAGCCGATCCGATATAGGGAATTTTGCTCAAAAGAGGCACTCCTGAACGGGCCGTATTGCTCTTCTCTTGTATAATGCCTCCTATGACGACTGTATTTCCATCCTTTGCGAGGAGGTTGGTCGTTATCTTTCTTTCCGTAAAGGCAGGTGAATCTATACCCGAGACAGTGTTTTTCACAGCATCACGTATGGTTTGTTCAACTTCCATTCTTACGATTCCACCAGCGTTTATGTGAGGAGTAACGTTAAGGATTATACCTGTATCCACGTATTGCACGGTGTTGATTAGAGTTGTGCCGGTGGTTTCAACCGATTGTTGACTTATTATGGGTGTTTTGCCACCCACAGTTATGCTGGCTTTTTGATTGTCGGTGGCGAGAATAGTTGGTGCTGATAGAACGTTGAAATGAGTGAATGACGAAAGAAGATTAACTAGTGAAGCGATATCTCCTCTCAATGTGCCCCAGAAGAAGCTTATACCTTGGGATGTAGCAGTGCCAAGATCAAAGTTTCTGTTAAATTGAGTGCCGTAATTTTGAACCAAACTGTATATTCCCTTTTTACCTCCTATGTTCATGCCTTTGTTTTTGAGAAACCATTCAACCCCATACTGTGTCTCGTCGTTCAAGGTGATTTCGGCAATAAGCATTTCAATCAGCACAGCTCTTGGCAATATGTCTATTTCTTCAATGACTCGCTTGATTTTTTCGTAATCCATGGGGGTAGCCTTAATGATGATAGCATTGTTTGTTTCGTCAGCTATAATGGAAACCTCTCCTGTGAGCTTAACTCCAACTGAGGAAACTCCACCGGTGGTGGTTGTTTGGGGTTGTTGTTCGGTAGTAGCGGTAGTACCAACCTTGCTGGGAGCCGAGGATTTTCCCTCTGCAGATACAGCTTTCTGAGGCAGGTGCTGAGTGGTTTCCTTCTTACCTGTGAAGAGTTCCTTTAATATGCTCACAATGTTTTTCGCTAAACCGTTCTTTACAAAATAGACATAGAACTGTTCCCCCGAATCCCGTCCCTCAACGTCAAGCGATTTGATCCATTCTTTTGCCGTTTTTAGTAAATAGGGATCAGAAGATATAACCATCAACGAGCTTACTCGTTCCAAGGGGAAAACCACAAGGTTTCTTGATATCATGTCTTTATAGGCAGGATTAATCTTCTGGATCACCTTATCAAAGGCATCAGCGACTTCCTTTGGGCTTAGATGTTGCAACTGGATGACCTCGATGCCCATGTCTTTCAATATGTTTGTATCCATTGTGTGGAGTATATCAACGATGGTTCTAATGTTATCCATAGCGTCAACGAAAATTAGGGTGTTTGTAACCGGATCGGCAATCAAGGGACGGTTAGGTGAAAGAAGTGTTCGAATAATGTTCTGAGCTCTGTCAGCTGTAAGATATTGCAGGCGGTATACGCACAACCCCGGCTTGGGACCGCTGTCTGATCTGATTTCTTCAGGTCTTAATAGCCTTGCTCTGGCAGCCGTTGTGCGGTTGAACGGTTGTATGTAATAGATGCCGTTTCGTTCCACCACGTCTATACCATGAGCCCAATATACTTCACTGATAAACCGTAGAAGTTCTTCTCGATTGTATGTCCCTTCCATATAAAAACTGAGTGGAATTTTAAGAGTTGGGTCGAGCACATAGTTTAGTCCCAGATATTGAGCGAAAATCTGCTGGGTTACTTCAGCTATATCGGCTTTATCGAAATTCAGGACGATTTTTTGTCTTTCTTCACCTTTGGGGAAAGGAGCAGGCTGTTTTTGTGTAACTCCTTTAGGTGCTACCACTCCATACTTTGATTTAGGTTTCTGCTCGGGAAACTTTACGTGTTCTTCTTTTTTTTCTAACTGATGAGCCTCCTCGCCCTCTTTTGGCTTTTCAGTTAAGTCTTTTCTTGGTGCTCTTTCCGATGGAAGAATTTGTGGCTGAGCAGGAATAGCCTGTGAAGGAGAAGGTTTTTGACTTACAGCCTTTCTAAGATCCTGAGGAATTAGAGGAGAAACTTCTTCTTTTTTGCCTCCTGTTGAAGCACATCCGCTAAGAAGCCCAAATGATACAAAAATAGCTAAACAAATCCCGTATTTGATGCATCCATTGACAGTCATAACTTTATCCTTTTTTCTGCATGAGAACAGTTAAAGTCAGGTTGATAATTAAATCCACCGAACTTTCTTTGCCTCCCCTTGGGGCATATCTAATATTAAGTTCCCCAACCTGAACTGAAGTGGAGTAATTATCAAGCCAGCTCAAAAACTGGGACAATCCATAGATATTGGCGTCAAGCGAAAATGAATACTGCACTTCTTGATAAAGCCCCGATTCCTTGGATGAAGTAATTTGGTAACTTTTGATTATCACATCTTTCTTTTCGCCAGTGGTCAAAGCTTCTTCAAGTTTTGAAGCGAATTGATAAGGATCGTTACCTGGGAATAACTTTCCTTTTATAGCTTCCAACTCTTGTTGGCTTTTCGCAAGTCTTTCTTTGAACTGTTCCGATTCGGATAGTTTTTTTCGATATTTTTCAATCACCTGCCGCTCTTGAGTTATTCGCTCTCGCAATCCCTTTACCTGCTCTACGATAGGAGCAAATATTATTATGTGGACTGTTGTAAGCACCGAAATAAAAACTGCTATGATTAAGGCAGCTTTTTGGTTACGTCTCCAGAATCGAGGATCCTTAATATCGCCAACATTAAAACTCAGTTTATTCTTAAATGTCGATACAATATTCATTTCTCCTGCGCCTTTTTGAAAGCTTCCCAATCAACGACAATTTCTATGTTAAAGAATTCCTTATCGGATCCCGAGTCTTTACGCACCGGGGAAACGAACTTTACGTTCGTAAAACCCGGTATTTTAGCAAGTTCTCCCATGTATTGCACCGCTGATTTGCTGTCACCTCTTAGAATCACCTTGTTTCCCTGTGTTAATATGAGATTGTTGATCCACGTATCTTTGGGAGTTTTTGTGGAAAGAACTTCCATAAATTCCCGAATCGGAATTACTCGTTGTGTCAAGGATTCCAGAGTTTTCTTATCCTGCTCCATTTGTTCTACTGTTTTTATCTGCTGTTCAATGGGTTTCCATTGTTCCTCGAGTGCTACTCTTTCTTTTTTGATTCGAGCCAGCTTGGTCGTCAGATGATTTTTCTCAAAGACCATGTAGCCTGCGAATAAAGCGTAACATAGAAAAATAACCATAAGACCATAGCACCACCGCGGCACCCTAGGGAAATTGACTCGCAGGGAATAATCAAATCCTCGAACAAGGGAAGCATCCAGTGTTTTGGAAAGTCCTTGGCGAATAACTTCTTCTAATGGGACACAAAAAACCACCGGTTTGTGGGGTACATTTTTGTCAGTGCAAGCCTGTTGACTCTCGTTTTCAGATTTTTCTGTTAGGCTGGTTACATCCAGTGTCTCTATTCCGACGGTTCTGAGTTGTTCTGGTTGTAGTGGATTCGAGCAGAAAATGGTTCGACTGCTTTGTAACTTCTTCTTTAGCATTTTCCATAATAAACTTTTCTGGGGAGTTGCTACAACCGACTCTGTGACTCTTCCTTCTCTGGTAATGTGAATCGCATGGATATTTTCAGCGATGGAGAAAAGCCCCCAGAAGGATCCGTCGTAAGACGAAGTATGATTTGCAATAGAAATAAGCCCTTTTGCCAACACCACAGCGTCGGGGATTATCAGGAAATTTTCAAATTTTCTTATTTCCTGGGATAAGTTTTCCCACAACGATTTCTTTGCCCAGTAAAGCGTTGCTATGAGAGATTCATGTCCTGCCACAACGTCTCCCGGTAGAACAGCAGATCCGTTTTTGAAAAATACATGCTCACTTTGGTTGTAAGTAAGAACCTGCTCAATGTTTTCCTCAAGGTGTCTTGGATAAACTCCTTTGGTAAAGAAATACTCCGAGCGAGGAAGAATAAGCATCAGCGAAGTTCTCTGCGGTTTGGTTATGATTGCTATGGTTCTTAAGAAAGGCTCAAGCCAATTTTCAGAAGATTCTCCACCACGGGTCTCAATGGACGAAATAACCCATTTAAGCCCCTTTCTTTCTGCTGTTGCAACCAGAGTTTCTGCTCTGGTTGGGTAGATAGCAACCAGGTTTTTAGCAATTTTGAGTGCTCTAAGCATTTATAGCAGTTCCTTTATATACTGAATCTGATAATAAGGATCCTGCCCGGGATTATATTTCACCACAGCATAAACTACCACTCTACGATTACCTCCACAATCTGACCCTGCCACAATCCTGTAAAGTCCACCGGGTTTCCATATTTGTTCTTCTGTTTTTTTTGTTTCTGTCTCTTCAATCTTCGTATCGAGGCTTTTTTTGCTACCATAGACTGTAAAGAAAAAAAAGAAGGATGTTGTGGATGGCAGAAAGGAGACTTTGTCTTCTTTGCGCCCCCAGAAGATTTCCCAGGACATGCCCGGCACGAGAAGAACATTCTCTATTGCGGCAAGGGGTTTGTTATAAGGTAAATACCCCAGCTTGGCCTTTTCATAAAAATCCTTTTCTGCGCCCTGATCGCGAACGTAGTCGTCTGGATCTATAAAGTCCAAAATTCTATCGGCAAGCATAGATGCCGAATCTATTTTGAGATTTTCTCGAAAAATTTTTACCAGATCATCTGGTGAAACGACGTTTATATTGACTTTGCTGAGTTCGTCTTCTGCCCTTACGAAAACACTGCATCGGTCGTATTTTACAGTGTGGATGGTTCCATCCGGCTTCCAGAGTTCGTCAGTTTTCGCAGTGAGAGACAGTTCAGGATTTGTTGCAGGCATACGTGCAATTGTTTCGTATATTCCTCCAACGGCCGCATAAAATCCAATAACTCTGAGAGCAAACGTGGAACTGTTGGCAAAACGATATCGGAAAAGAAGGGCAGCATTAAGAGAAAGCCATAATACCAGAGCACATATCCAAAGGCAGGCTATAATAATGACTCCTTTTTTGCTTTTAAGAGACATCATTTTTTTCCGCGCTGAGGTGATGGTTGAGATGATGGTGCTGCCTGGCTTGAGACTCCGAAAAGGTTTAGATAGGAACTTCTGGTCACCACTTCTTGTCCTTCGGATAATCGAGCCTCTACCAGAATTTTTACCGGAAATGATCCCAATTTATCCCAAACCTCAATTGCTTGACCAGATTCTTGATCGAAATATTTGAAGGAAAAGGATGTAACTGAGGGGACTGTCATAAGTATTTCTGGCTCTTTCTGCATATTGATGAAATCATCCACAATAGTTGACCCTTCTGGTACAGTTCCGGGCATGATCATCTGACGGTAAGTGATAGAATGTTTTTCCTCGTCAAAACGATAATGGGCTATAACAGGACAATTCATCGAACGTCCCATGGGGGAAAAATTTGTAGCAAATAAGATTTCGTTCTTTCTGCCGATAAAAAGCGGACCGGTTCCAGACCTATAAGTTATGGGTGATGTATTTATAAAAACAACCTGTGTGGAAAGAAGATCCATAAGATCGTAAAATTCTGTCTTAAAAGGCTTTCTGGAGCGCTCCCATGCTCTTATCGATAGTGATAAAGCTACAGATAAAATCCCCATGACCATCGCTCCAACAGTGATGGCTATAACAACTTCCATAAGAGTAAAGCCTCTAAGGCGTTTTGGATTTTTCACTGATGATGATACTAAAAGCAAGAGTTTCACCTCCATAGTGTAGGGTGACTCTGTATAATTTAGCGGTAATTGCCGGGTCTTCTACCGGTTGAGCATTTACCGAGACAGAAGGTTCACCGGGAAAGTCTTTGAGAACGATGGGGGAGGTAAGAGCCTTACGGGGATCTCGGATAATTTCCTGGGCTGCAGCCTCCAGAATAGGGGAAGATTTTCGCAATTTATCCACATGGCTTAGATTTCTCATGGAGACACTTACTAAAGCCATAGCACTTCCGATTAGAATCGTGGCTATTAAAAGCGCCACAAGAACTTCAATTAAAGTGAACCCGCACAGGTTAAGTGCTAATCTTCCGTTAACTTTCTTTTTCTTCATGCCAGTAAATGGATCCCGTGATGGGGTTCAACTCAATGAAAACTCTCCTCGAACCATCAAAAACAATTTCCAGCCTGGATGCCGATGATGTGCCATCTGGGAAAAACGTTAAGTAATATCCATCTTGGCTTTCTGTAAGCCCCTGTCCGTAAATATCAACATTTTTGGGAATTTCTAGTGTTTCGGTATCAAGCACAAGCTGACGATTTTCACCGTCAAGCCGCACCACTTCCGAACGTCCGGATACCATAGCTCTTGTTCTGGCACGTTCCAAAGAACTTTGGACTGTAACCACAAAACTCTTTTCTTGCATCTGTCGGCTACCTACAACTATTTTGGGAGCGACTATAGCAAGACCGAGAGAAACGATGAAGAGCACTACGAGCAATTCAACAAAGGTGAAAGCTTTTTGATTTGACCCGGTGTTTATCATACCGTCTCAGTGTCTGCCTTTTCCTAGAATCTTATGTCGCTTACGCTGACAATGGCAGAAAACATGCTCAGCACCATTGCCCCTATTACCAAGCCTGTTCCGATGATAACGACCGGTTCCAGTAGTGTTATCAGTCGGCGAAGAATTTTTTCTGTTTCCTGTTCAAAGTATGATCCAAGTGCCAATAGTGTTTCTCCCAGTTCCCCCTTTTCCTCACCAACACGAAGCATAGGAGCAATGCGAGTCGGAAAGATTTCTTTGCCGGCAAAAACGCTGCTTACCGATTTTCCAGCCTTTACGTTGTCGTAAAGTTGAGCAAGTTCTGCTTTGATAATAGTATTTTCAACCGTATTGCGAGCTAGAGTAATTGCTCTTAGGAGTGGAACACCAGCTCGAACCATCGTGCCCATAGCCAAGAAGAAACGGGAAAGATTGGTATAAAGCGTAAGTCGTTTTACTAAAGGAAGCTTCATAAGAAGACCGTCCAGCTGTTTCCTTCCTTCGGAGCTTAAATGAAGACGTCTTACAGCGAAAAACCCTACGATCAGTACTATTGGAATAACCCATCCATACTGTTCTATGGCTATCCCGGCTTTAAGTAGCACCTTGGTAATAAAGGGGACATTCTGCTGAAGATCCTCAAAGATCTTGGCAAACCTCGGAATAACATACACAAGTAACACAACCATAGAGAGAAGGCTCATGCTCAGAAGGAGCGCAGGATAGATGGATGCCGAAAGAATACTTTGCTTAAAAGCTCTCCTTCGCTCGAGATACTCACTAAGTCGTCGAAGCACGGCTTCAAGAGCCCCACTCGCTTCACCGGCTCGTATCATGTGTCCAACTAAGGATCCAAAAACATCCTGATGACTTTCTACAGCGTCGGAAAGAGGTTTGCCTTCCTGGACACTTCGGCTGATATCTGTCAGAATTACTTTAAATCCCTGGTTTCGTTCCTGGCTAACTAGCAAAGTTAAGCTTCGATCCATCGGAAGTCCCGCCGAAAGAAGATCGGCGAGATCCTTGCAGAATCCAATGATTACTTCATCGGGAATTTTCCGTCGAGCTTTTCCCTTGCCGACGGGTTCTATCTTTGTCGGATAAAGTCGGTTGCTACGAAGCTTTCTTGCAGCCTCTTCGGGCGTTGATGCTTCTATGATCCCTTTTGCAGTTGCACCTGAAGAATCAACGGCTCGGTAAGCAAAGAATCCCATATTCTTCCTCTAACACTCCGTTAGAACAAGCTCGTAACTCTAAGCACCTCTGATATGGTAGTTATACCTTCAAGAACCTTCTGACATCCATGGAATATCAGGGGGTGATAGCCGTATTTTCTAGCAAGCTTGGCAAGCTGGGTTGCTTCCTGACCCGCCACAATTGCAGATCTGATCTCGTCTTTTATAGGGAACAGTTCAAAAATACCTTCTCTTCCTCTAAATCCCGTAAAACCGCATTCTCTGCATCCAACATGGCGCCAAAGGGTAAGATCTTCTGGAAGATTGTCCGTCCATTTTCTCAATGCCTGAATGTCTTCTTTACTTGCACGATATGGCTGTTTACAAGATGGACAGAGCACTCTTACTAGCCTCTGAGCCATAACGGCAAGAAGGGAATCGGCAATAAGGAAGGATTCAATCCCCAGGTCACGGAGTCTTGTGATAGCACCAGGAGCATCGTTTGTGTGTAAGGTTGAAAAAACAAGATGTCCTGTAAGAGCCGACTCTATGGCAATGTCTGCTGTTTCGTGATCTCGAATTTCTCCGATGAGCAACACATCTGGGTCCTGACGGACGAGGGATCTGAGAGCGTTTGCGAAAGTTAGGTTGATTTGTGGTTTGACTTGTATCTGGTTGATGCCATCGATTTGGTACTCCACCGGATCTTCGACGGTTATGATTTTTTTCGTTGATTTGTTGAGTCGTCTGAGAACGGCGTAGAGAGTGGTAGTCTTTCCAGACCCTGTAGGACCAGTAACCAGAATCATTCCGAAAGGACGTTCTATGAGTTCGGAAACCGCTTCCAAATGTTCTTTAGCCATACCAAGACGCTCGAGGTCATATTCAACGGCTTCCTGTGAAAGAAGCCTGAGAACCACGCTTTCGCCATAAATGGTAGGAGCTGTAGAAACTCGAATGTCCACATCTCGATGACCAAATCTCAATTTAATTCGGCCGTCTTGAGGAAGCCTTCTTTCAGCAATGTCCATGTTTGCCATAAGTTTTAGGCGGCTTATAATAGCTGGTTGCATGTTTCTTGGAGGTGAATCTAGTTCGTATAAGACTCCGTCAATACGACATCTGACTTTGAACGCCTTTTCGGTTGGTTCAAAGTGAATATCAGATGCTCGCATATCCAACGCTCTGGTAATGAGAACGTTCACAAGTCTCACCACGGGAGCTTCCTGAGCCATTCCACGAAGTCGCTCCAAATCGTCTTCATAAAGTTCAATTGAGTCGCCGACTGCTCCTTCAAGTATTCTTCTTTCTTCGGGCCCGGTCATTTCAGATCCGTAAAGACGATCTATCGCCGTTCTTATCTCATCTCGATGTCCAAGATAATAGCTAACAGGGATATCGGCGAAATATCGCTCAAGCACTTCAAGTGGAGCAAGATCCCAGGGATCGTTAATGATAATGGCAATGCTTGCATCATCATATGAAATGGGAATTATTGCGTGATGACGAAGGAAATCGACCGAGATACCGTCGAAAAGCACAGGCCCTTCTGGATACTCACTGCTTTTAAGAACTTTCAGTCCATAGATGTCTGCCAAAACTGCCAGTACCGTTTCTTCGTCCCTGATCCCGATTTTTTCGAGTGCTTCCATAAGTGGCATGTTGAAATGGAAAAGATATTCCGACAGAGTATTAATGGTTTCGTCCGAAAGGGCAAATTTTTTGCCGAGTATTTGTGCGATGTTTTCCGTATATGCAGTTTCCATTTCTTTTGTTTCTCCCATAATATCTGTATCATGACTTATAAACCCGGCACTTCTTCAAAAACAAGCATTGGTAATGCTTCTGGCTCGGGAAGTTCCTGGGTCTCTTTGAAAAGTTTGTAGCCTGAAGTGTCTAAAAACTGCCAGGCTTTCAAGACATCAAAGGACGGATGATAGATGACCGATAGCCTGAATCTGGATGGAAGTAGCGGTTTTTCATTTTCGATAATATTGGCAAAAACATTGTTTATCTTTGATGCAGCTTCAGTAATCCCGCGTTTTGCTAGATTCTGCTGGGGTTGATTGACATACTCCTGCAAAGCCGTCCATAGATCAATGGTATGGCTTCCTAACTCGCTGCTAATTTCATAGAACTTTTCATCCTTCATCCCTTCGAAGACGTTTGGAACATCCACAAGAGTCACAACTTCCTGGGACCAACCAAACCCGTTACGTTCTTCCTTCGTTCTTACCGGATCCATCAATTCTTCTGCTGCATCACGAGATATGCAGAGCATTATTGGAAGGTATTGTCCAAGGGTTATAACCGTTCCTTCACTAATCTGACATCGGCGGACGTAAAAGGAGAGTCTGGCAAAGTACACTCTAAGCCAATAGACCATACGCATTCTGGTAAGATACCCGAAGTAACTCCTTCTGGGGAGTTCTTCGGCAGCGATGCGAACAGCTTCTTCCACATCTTCCAGGTCTTCCTCACTTTCCAACCCAAGAGATACCTTAAACTGGTCTTCTAGGTCCTTTACTTTGAAGAGATCGTTATCAACTTCGATGTCTCTTTCGTCCAGATCGCGAGCCAGTTCGAGGAAGATTATGGATTCCGCAATTAAATTCCACACTGGATCCGACGAACCCGTGTCAGTGGTTTTTAAAACCGAGCGAAGACGAGTTCTGCTTTCTGCCCATTCGTCCTCTACCGTCGCAAGAGAGATTGTTTCCAGCAAGTGTCTTTCTCCGTGAATTTTGGCAAATTCCTGGTATCCTTTGTAAATGTTACGAAGAAGATCCATTTTGTCCTGTGTTAACGAAAGGGAATAGGTCGCTATCATGTCTCTATCCCAGGGAGGGCAGTAGGGTGGCTTTATGAAACCGAGTACTTGCATGGATGGAAGCGTTAGTTCGAGAAAGCGGTAATATGAATCGGGAAGGTGTGAAAATGGAAATAGAAAAACCTGTTCCAGGAGTGTTGTTTTATTCATATTGGCACCTCACAGCGTGTTTAACGGGTTTTCCACCTCGTCCCAAAAAAGTGTTGATGGTTTAGGGATCCCTCTGATTTTTACCATTTCTTCGATGAAACAATGTATTGCATTTTTTCCAGTGTCTCCCAAATCTTCCGAGAATTCATTTACAAAAGCGTCTATGTGCTTGTCGATGATATGCGTTTCCATCTCGTTTGCATACATTCTTATGAAGGGATAGGACTCTCTCCTGTGAGATTTGGCATACAAAATGCTATTTTTCAAGGCTTCGTTAACTAAGCGAGCGTATCCCTTTGAAGCTAACTCTCGCCTTATGGCAATAATTCCGAGAGGCAATGGAACCGAGAATGTTTTATTCCAAAGTTCTCCGAGATCCAGGAGTTTTAAGAGTCCATAGGATTGGTATGTCCACCGACCTTCATGGATGACCACTCCAGCATCCACCAGTCCAGCTTTAACTGATGGCATAATGTCGCTGAAGAGCATTTCACGTCTGGGGCCTTCGTTTATCTTGAAAATGTCAAGAAGCATGGCGGCCGTTGTGCCTTTACCGGGGATTGCTATGAAAGCATAGCGAAGTTCTTCCATGGAAATGGGTTGCTTTGAAACAATTATCGGCCCGTCCTTCCAGGTTAAAGCGCCTCCAGATGTGAGAATAGCGTATTCATCGGACAAATTTAGATAGGACCCCACGGATATTTTTACCACATCAAGGCTCTTGGCTTGAGCCATTCTGTTTAGTTGCTCAACGTCTGAGATGATGTATTCGGTGTTAAAGGGCAAGGACGGGATCCTTCCATTCACGAGCCCGTAAAATATAAAGGTATCGTTAGGACATGGTGAAAAACCTATTTTCAATCTGTCGTCCATGTATCCTCTCCCAAAAATCAGTTTCTCCTGATGTTCTCACGGATTTTTCGGTTGTGCAAGAGCTTCGTTTAACAGGCTGTTTTAAAGAGAATTTTTGTTGCACAGGCACATGCATTAAATACAGCCCTGTCTATCTGCCAGCGTGATTTGTCTCTTTCGCCGGCTCTATTGCTTACGCCTCTGATGGCAATAACCGGAATTCCCATTCTGACAGCACCAAGAACGACGGCAGAGACTTCCATTTCTTCAATCCAGGCTTTGTAAACTTTTTGCCTGATCATGGCAATTTCGGGTGATCCGCTTGCAAGTCCTACAGAACAGCTTGGGCCATACCAAATTCTGAAAGGGGCATCTGAATTTTGTTTTCTATTTAAGCATTGTGCCGACTCGCGGAGTAACAGATCCTTTGGATTATATATGCCTGATGGGAGCAATTTTTCTGCTTTTTCGAAGTTGAGGGAGATTCTCCCATGCATAGAATCCTCCATGTTTTCTAGAGGTGAAATACCAATGGCTTCATAGGATGAGATTTGATCTGTGTTATGCCAGACTCCTTCATCCCCCATAACGCATTTTGTAACCACGACCACGTCTCCTATTGAAACCGGTGATGACTCATAGGCTCCCGCAATACCGAGATTTATAATGACCTGAGGTTTAGAGGATTTTTCAGCTAATGCGCCGACGGTAAAGGCAGCATTTGCTTTTCCTATACCCGTTGTGGCTAGGAGAACGGGTCTTCCTTTGAAATCCTCTAATTTCCACAGATTCTGTCCGTGAAAGGGATAGACTTCTTCAACTCCCTCGTATTCTAATAAAGGCTCCAGTTCCTTTTTTACGCTAGCCAGCACCCATGCTAGGGGTTTTAACTTGCCATTCATTTTGCTCTACGGTTAAAAAGTGGTCGTAAAAATTTTGCAGGTTAGCTCGTTCAGGATCAGGTATAAACTTTTTAGATTGCGGGGTAAAGAGCAGTGAAAGTCATCGTTGCAAAGACGGCTGGATTTTGTAATGGCGTTCGCTACGCTCTTGATGTGACTCTTGAAGCGGTAAAGCGACGAAAACCCGATGAGGCCATTTGCACCTATGGTCCCTTGATCCATAATCATCAGGTATTAGCGATGCTCAGAAACAAAGGAGTGATGGAAGTCAATTCTCCTGAGGAATGCGCAGGAAAGACTGTGATAATAAGAGCTCACGGTATTCCTCCCGATCTTCGCGGGCAGATTTATGGGAAGGCTACCAGAGTTATTAATGCCACATGTAAGCGCGTTGCTCAGGTTCAAGCCGTTATTCGTCAGCATGCTCGTAAAGGCTACCATACGGTTATTGTTGGGGATGCCAATCATGCCGAAGTTATAGGTCTTTTGGGCTATGCCGAAGGAAAGGGGATAGCCATTCAAAATCCGGATGATATAGAAAAACTTCCAAATGATTGGGAAAAGGTTTTGCTTGTGGCTCAAACGACCCAGAATGAGGAAATTTTCGAAGAAGTTGTTAAGCGATTCCGTCAGAAGTATCCCTCTGGTGTTGTGAAGAAAACCATCTGTGGCGCAACTCATGAGCGTCAAGAAGAAGTGAGGCAGCTTGCTCGCAAGGTAGATGCCATGGTTATAGTTGGGGGCTACCATAGCGGAAATACGGTGCGTCTTGCTCAGGTTGCCGCCATGGAGGGAGTTCCAACTTACCACGTGGAAACCGAACAAGATCTAAATCCGGAAGAAATGTCACGTTACAGGGTTGTGGGCGTGTCTGCTGGAGCTTCGACTCCGCAGTGGATGATCGAAAATGTGGTTCGTTTCCTGGAAGGCATTTCACACCGTAAGGCTTCTATAAAGGATCGGATTTACGACGTTTATAGAATGCTCGTCTATTCTCAGGGTATATTTTTCTTGACGGGCTTGTTTTCTACCTTTTCTGTAGGCTTACTTCTCGGAGTTAGACCCAGTTTGATGATTGCATTCCTTACTGGACTGTTGTGTTTTGCCATGCAGGTGCTTTATCGATATCTTTCCTACGAAGGTGTGCTTTTCAACGATCCTGAATGGACGAATTTCCTTGTTAAGCACAGGAAATTTCTCATCGGAGTTGCTGTTATGCTTCCTATGATTTTTTCCGGATGTATATGGCTTAAACCATGGGCGATGCCTGGTTATGTGGTTGCTGTGATCCTTGGAAGTAGCCTGCTTGTTTGGGGAGAAGATTTGCGCCTCGTTCCCGGCCTAGAATACGTAATGAAAGCTCTCTTTTGGGCTGTTCTCACAGTTCTGATGCCTTTTGGAAAAGTCCTCTTTGACCATCCTATTGAGCTTATTATTGCGGGTTTGCTGGTTTTTGTTACCTTTTTTATGAAGCATCTTATCCAGGATCTTATTGAAACCAGGCGAGATCGTCTTATCGGTCGAAGAACTCTCGTAGGAATTTGGGGCTTGGAGAAAACGAAAAAGAACCTATTTATCGGTATGTTCGGCCTGCTTCTTATGCTGTTTATAGGTCCTTCTATTGGGGTATTAACTAAGATGGCTTATCTTTTCATTGTGCCGTTGGGGGTATTGGCCTTTTGCCTTGGCCGTTTTGTTGGAGAAGGCATAATGCCTGATTTTCTGATGAGCGATCTTGTTATCGAAGGAAGTCTTATCATACCCGGGCTAATTGGGTTTGTTATACTTTAAAAATAAAGTCATGTTGCTTACTGTAGTTCCTGTAAGTGTAGTTATTACGACTTTTAATCGTGCTCAACTTGTTGAAGAAGCTGTTAGGTCGGTTCTTTCGCAAAGACGTGTTGCTCCTCTTGAAATAATCGTCGTAGATGATGGATCAACCGATAACACACCTGGTATTATTGAGGCCTTTAAAGGTTCTGTAAAATACATTTTTCAGGATCACCGTGGTGTAAGTTCTGCTAGAAATCTTGGGATTAGATTGTCGTCTGGGGAGTGGATCGCCTTTCTTGATTCTGATGATCTGTGGCTTCCTGATAAACTTTTCCGACACTGGCAGTTTTGCATAGAAAATCCCGAGATTCTCGTTTCACAGACTGATGAAATATGGCTTAGGCAAGGAGTTCGGTTAAATCCCAAAAAGTATCATGAAAAACCAGATGGTTACTGTTTTGACAGGCTTCTTGAGAGGTGTCTTATAAGTCCGTCGGCTGTGATGATTCATCGGTCTGTTTTTAGTATGGTTGGACTCTTCGATGAACGTCTTCCGGCCTGTGAAGACTATGACTTGTGGCTTAGGATTGGCTACCGTTTTCAAATAGGGTTGGTTCAAGAAAAACTTGTGATAAAAAGGGGAGGGCATGGAGATCAGCTTTCCAGCTCAGTAAAAGCTCTCGATCGTTTCCGCATCTTTGCAATGGTTAAACTGCTTTTGCGGGAACCTTTGTCAGAAGAGCAGAAACAGGCTGTTATAAGGGAGCTTTATAGAAAGTGCAAAATTTACGCTAATGGAGCGAGCAAGCGAGGTAAAGTTTTTCACCAGGGATTTTTTATGGCTCTTCCGGATCTTATTCGGGAAGAACACTTAAAAGATGAAACCGACCTTTTGCCTTATATACTGGACTGAGTATCTAAAATTTTTGCGCTTTCGCCTCTTTTCCTGAAGACAATCCTTATAGGCGTATGATTAAGGCTAAACATGCTTCTCACCTGATTTACAAGGTACCGTTCATAGGAAAAATGCACATCTTCTGGACGATTGCAGAAAATTACGAAGGTGGGTGGTGCTACACTGGGCTGGGTTATGTAGTAAAACTTTATTTGTTTTCCAGAAGTCATAGGCGGATGATGTTTTTCAACAATTTTTTCCAGTGCACGATTAAGAACTCCAGTTCCTATCCTTGTTGTGTACTGTTGATACACCTTTTCGATTGCAGGGAAGAATCTGCCAATATTCTTTCCTGTAAGCGCTGAGCAGGGAATAATGGGTGCATAGTCAAGAAATTTAAAGCGTTCTTTGATTCTAGCCAGGATATTTTTGATTTCCTGCTGAGATTTGTCTGCTATTGCATCCCATTTGTTGATTCCTATAATGCATCCTTTTCCGGCTCGCTGAATGTAGCCTCCAAGATGTAAATCCTGATCGGTTACCCCTTCTTGAGCATCAATCAGGAGTATAGCTACATCGGAGTTGTCAATGCTTTCAAGAGCTTTTCCAACAAAGATTTTTTCGATCTTTTCTTTTATTCGCGCTTTTCGCCTTATACCAGCTGTGTCTATGAAACAGAAACGGTGACCATCCCGTTCAAAGTATACTTCTACCGGATCCCTGGTTGTTCCCGGTTTAGGACTTACGTGGACTCTAGGAAAACCAAGGATATTGTTGATCATTGTTGATTTTCCTACATTAGGACGACCAACTATGGTGACTCTGATGGCTTCCTTTTCATTTACCTTGCCTTCGAAGGTTGCCTGTGGAAAAGGCAAGGATTCAACAATATGATCCAGAAGTTCTTCTGTGCCTATACCATGCAGGGCGCTTATGGGATAGAGGCTTTCTACTCCAAGACTGTAAAATTCAGCCAAAATTAGTGGGGCTTTGCCAGGATTGTCTATTTTGTTGACAACAAGAACAAAAGGCTTTCCGGATCGGCGAAGAAGATCTGCGATGAATCTATCTTCTTCATTTAGGCCGTCTTTTCCGTCCGTGACGAATAAAATAAGGTCAGCCTCGTCTATTGCGAACATAATCTGATTGGTTAATGTCTCCTGGGAGGATGAGTCTTCCAGAGTTGAAAGTCCTGCCGTGTCTATAACGGTAAACAGATGTCCTTTCCACTGGACTTCGCCGTATAGTCGATCCACCGTTATACCAGGTTGGTCATCAACAACAGCTTTGCGTCTACCAATCAGTCTGTTAAAGAAGGTAGATTTGCCGACATTAGGACGTCCTACGATAGCTACAACAGGAATGGTCATCTTCAGCCAGTCCTCTTCCTTATTGACTCATAGATGCGAGGAATTCCGCATTGTTTCTAGTTCCTGCCATCTTATCGAGCAGAAATTCCATTGCGTCTACGGGATTTAACGGTGAAAGAAGTTTTCGTAGTATCCATATTCTATTAAGATCTTTTGGAGGCAATAGGAGCTCTTCCTTTCTTGTGCCTGATTTGTTTATATCAATTGCAGGGAAAATACGGCGATCGGCAAGTCGTCTGTCGAGAACAATTTCCATATTGCCGGTGCCTTTGAATTCCTCAAAGATTACTTCGTCCATTCTGCTTCCCGTATCAATAAGAGCGGTTGCAACTATAGTAAGACTCCCACCTTCTTCAATATTACGAGCCGCTCCAAAAAAGCGTTTTGGACGATGAAGAGCGTTAGAATCCAGACCTCCTGATAAAATCTTGCCACTTGGAGGAACTACCGTGTTGTAAGCTCTTGCCAATCTGGTAATGCTGTCCAGCAAAATAACCACATCTCGTTTGTGTTCTACAAGTCGTTTTGCCTTCTCTATAACCATTTCTGCTACTTGAACATGGCGTTGAGCTGGTTCATCAAAGGTTGAGCTCACAACTTCCGCTCTGACATTTCTTTCCATATCGGTAACTTCTTCCGGTCTCTCATCAATCAGAAGGACTATCAAATAAGCTTCCGGATGATTGCGAGCTATTGCGTTGGCAATATTCTGAAGTAGCATTGTCTTTCCTGTCCTAGGTGGAGCAACGATTAGTCCTCTTTGACCAAACCCGATAGGTGTTAGTAAATCCATAACTCTTGTAGAAAAATTGTCAGATGTGGTTTCCAGCTTGATCTTTCTGTCGGGATAAATTGGGGTTAGGTTGTCGAATAAGATTTTTTCTCTTGCTACTTCCGGTGGTTCATAATTTATCGACTCAACCTTTAGAAGAGCAAAATAGCGCTCGTTATCTTTTGGAGGTCTCACCTGGCCCGAGACAGTGTCTCCAGTTCTTAAATTGAACCGTCTGATTTGTGACGGGGAGACATAAATATCGTCAGGGCCAGGAAGGTAATTGTAATCCTGGGTTCTAAGGAAACCGAATCCATCCGGTAAGATTTCCAGCACTCCCTCGCCGTAAACAATACCGTTCCTTTCCGCGTGGCTCTGGAGGATGGCAAAAATGAGATCCTGTTTTCTCATTGACGTTGCGCCTTCAATTCCATACTCCTGTGCTATACGAATAAGAGTTTGTATATTTTTGCGCTTGATTTCTGTAAGGTTCAAAATCCCTCCAGCGGGTAAACTTTCGACGATAGTTTCCTGTTCTTGAGCCATTTCGGCATCTTTTTCATGCTTTGTAATTGCCATAGTTTTTCTCCTTTTCCCATGAACTTAAGTTTTTTGATAACGCATTTAATTGTTTAGTCCGAAATATGCGGGGACTTGGGATGATAAGACTTTAGAAACCAAAACGTACCCAGAAACTTGGTTGTTCAGCTCCTTTGTCTATTTTTTCTTTACATTTCTTGAGCATATTTTCTGCTTCTTGTAATTTCTTAATTTGAAGCAGTTCGAAAGGATAATTTGCTAGAGCATATTCAAGTCTTTTTTTGGCGGCAGTGTATTTGCCGCGTCTGTAATAAAATTTTGCTACCTTTAATTCGTAATCTGCAAGCTTTTGCCTGCAGATAGATGCTTGAGTTGCTGCTTTTGCAGCGTAGGGAGTTCCAGCATAGGCCTTGGTAATCCTGCCAAAGACAGAAAGAGCCTTGTTCAGCTGTTCGTGGTCTCTTTCCACATCTTCACCCATCTTGAAATAACTCATACCAAGTTGATAAAGAGCATACGGAGCTGCTTCATGTCCAGGATGAAGTCTTGCAAACTGCTCATAAGCCACTGCTGCTTCAGCATATTTTTTGTCAAGGTAGTAAGCATCACCTAATTTCAGTTCCGCCAGGATTACATGTTTGCTGTATGGATACTGTTCTATCAGTCTTTGAAATGACTTTTGAGCTTCCCCATATTTCTTTTTGCGAAGGCTTTCAAGTCCTTTCCATGCCAACTGGTCGGCGGAAGATTCGGTAGTCTTTCCCGACTCAAAAAGATCTTCGAAATAGAACCGTGCTAAATCAGTTCCACAACCATAAAGTGCTATCGCAACCAAAGCCATAAAGACCGTTTTTAAGCAACATTTGCTAAGAATTTTTAGCATGTCAAACGCTCACACTTATTTGTTAACTTAGCCTGCTCTGTTCTAGACAGTTTGTGTAATTTTAAAGACTCTCCACATACTGACTCGCCGAAAAGGCGGCAACTGCCCCATCACTTACAGCCGTGACAATTTGTCGCAGTGGTTTAACCCTTACATCACCTGCAGCGAAAATCCCTTCGACAGATGTTTGCATCCTGTCATCTGTAATTATAAACCCCTGTTCGTCGACTTTAACTTCTTTAGGAATGAAGGAAGTGTTAGGTTCCAACCCTACGAAGATAAAAACTCCTTTCGTTGATAGTTCATAAGTCTCCTGATTTGCTTTATTGAAAAGGGTTATTTTTTGAACCCCTTCGTTTCCTCCTTTAATTTCGCTCACCGTAGTATTCATGATGGTAGTGATTTTGCCGTTTTCTGCCACGCGATCTTGAAGGATTTTAGTGGCTCGGAAACGGTCTCGTCTGTGGATCAGGGATACCTTAGAAGCAAAGCGAGTTAGGTAAAGAGCTTCTTCTAGAGCCGAGTCACCTCCACCTACTACTACAACATCCTGATCTCGGTAAAAAGGTCCATCACAAACTGCGCAGTAAGAGACCCCTTTTCCAGTAAATTCCTTTTCTCCTGGAATATTCAGTTTTTTGGGCGTAGCCCCAGAAGCTATTATAATAGATTTGGTCTCAACGACACCTGTCGAGGTCACAATTTTCTTTATTTTTTCTTTTGCATTGTCGATGCCTTCTACGGTGGCGTTTATCCTTTCTACACCGAAGGCTTCCATATGCTTTACAAATCGGTCGGAAAGTTCAAAAGCGTCGATTCCTTCGGGGAATCCAGGATAGTTTTCTACTCTGTGATAATTAAGAAGCTGGCCCCCGGCGGAAAACTGCTCTATAACAGCCGCACGGAGGCGAGCTCTTCCTACATACATACCAGCAGCACAACCTGCAGGACCAGCTCCAATGATAACCACATCGTAAATCATTTTTTTTTGTTTTTGCCTCCAACGGCTAAAAGGCCGAACTTGAGGGAGGTCTTATGGTGTAAACCTTAATATCACGAAACTATTCTATCGATAACTGCGGCTATTTGTGACTTTGCTACGGCTCCAGTAATTTGTTCAACCACCGATCCATTTTTGAAAAAAATCAAGGTAGGAATAGCGCGAATACCGTACCTCGAAGGAGTTATCGGATTTTCATCAACATTGCACTTTCCTATTTTAATTTTTCCGGCATATTCGTTTGCCAGTTCCTCTATCACCGGAGCAATAGCCCGACAGGGACCACACCATGCAGCCCAAAAGTCTACCAATACTGGAATGTCAGACTTACTTACTTCTTGCTCAAAATTCTTATCCGTAATTTCCACCACGTTTTTCCCGGCCATAGCAAATCTCCTTACAATCCTGTTGAAATTTTCCTGTGAAACCACGTCGGTACTTGAGTTGAACATACCAAACCTTAATAGGTCATTCTTCTTATAGCGATCTTTACAAGATATGTCAATCTTTGACTGAGGCTGTTCCAAATGTATTGAGTTATGTGATAAACTTACGGGGGACAGAGAAAGAGAAAGTTTACAAAATAGTTAGTGTACTCATTGTAAAATAGCGTTTATGTAATAAACTGAATGGTATGA
>Ga0197142_1001349_pt1 | contig 22565 bp, 22 predicted proteins | sample GBS60_MetaG_FD_148614 | JGI IMG/M metagenome (GOLD analysis project Ga0197142, IMG submission 148614) | Sediment microbial communities from Great Boiling Springs, Gerlach, Nevada, United States - GBS 60_MetaG | ecosystem: Environmental > Aquatic > Thermal springs > Hot (42-90C) > Sediment... | reverse complement strand
CGCCAGGCATACGCATAGCGGTTGCGCTGTCGGCCCCAATAGCGTTCGGCCATCTCCATATCCGAAGGAGCGTGAAAGGGTTGCATGGAAGCGATCAGGTGTAGCTCTGCCAGACGATGCAAATCTTTGGGATGCAGAACCTGAACATGTTCAATGCGATGACGCAACCTGGCAGTGGTTTTTGAGGCGCTTTCCTGTTCGATACGGCGCAAGTTTTGGAAGGCATTGAGGGCTTCGTGGTTGGCGCGGTCGCCAATGGCGTGAACGGCGAGCGACCAGCCGTTCTCGACAGCTAGACTACCCAGTTCGGTTAGCGTTTCGGAATCCAGCAATAAGGCGCCGCGATTTTCTGGTTCACCAAGATAGGGTTCGAACATGGCTGCGGTACGAGGTCCTAAAGCCCCATCGGCGAAAAACTTCAGACTGCCCAGGCGCAGGCGATCATCTCCAAAGCCGCTGCGCAGCCCCAGGGCGATGGCTTCCTCCATCACTTCTGCAGGCAGATTCTTAATTACCCGCAGGATCAAAAGGTCTTCCTGATGCAATTCCTGAAGGGCTGAGAAACACTGGCGGCCGTCGAAATCGTGAACGCAGGTGACCCCAAGGCGCAGAAGAGTCGCCTGAGCTTCTAAAATTGCTTGCTTCAATTGAGCGGTGTCTGGCGCAGGGATGCAGTTCGCGACCAATTGCATGGCGTTTTCGAAGAGAATACCGCTAGGGGTTCCATCGGGACGACGTTGAATGCTGCCGCCCGGCGGATCGGGCGTATGGGCATGGATAGCCGCTTTTTCTAGGGCAAGGCTGTTTACCCAGGCTGCGTGGAGAGACTTTGCGGTCAAATAGACCGGATGATGCGGGGCAACGCAGTCTAAATCGGCGGCATCGCCAAATCCGCTCTGCCAGCGGTTCTGATTCCAGCCATGCCCTAAAATCCACGCTCCGGCTGGCAGGCTGTTTGCCCGCTCTGCCACACGCTCCAGGCACGCTTGCAGGGTTTCTGTCTCGCAATCAATCTTCTGCAGACTCAGACTATAGTTTTGCAGGTGCAGATGAGCATCCGTCAAGCCGGGTAGAACCGTTTTTCCCTGCAGATCGATCCATTCGGTCTTGAAAGGAGCAGAGCGGTATTGTTCGAGGGCCTGCGTTGTCTGTCCTACCGCAACGATCCTTTCATCCAGAATTGCCAGGGCGGTCGCTCGAGGTTGCTTCTGGTCTTGAGTAATGAAATTGCCGTTATACAGGACGGTTAGGTGAGGCATAGGGTAAGTTCTTTATTCGCCAGGGATCAGGCGTTTGAGTAAGGTGTCAAGCTCTTCATTAGAGTAGTAATGGATGATAATGGTGCCGCCGCCCTTCTTGCGCGGGGAGATGTTGACCTTTGTGCCGAGCGCCTGCCGTAACTGATTCTCTAACGAACTGATTTCTGGAGGAAGTTCGTTGCGACGGTTGGTCGGCGGTTTTTTTCCTAAATATTTGCGCACCAGCTCCTCGGTTTGGCGGACATTGAGATCGTTTTGGAGAATGGTCTGTAGCAAGGCAATTTGGGCTTGAGGGGTTGGCAGAGCTAAGAGGGCGCGCGCGTGACCTTCGCTGATTTGATTTCGGCGCAAGGCATCCTTTACTGCCTCTGGCAGCTTCAACAAACGCAAGGTATTGGTGATTGCCACACGGCTTTTCCCAACCCGCTCGGCAATCTGTTCGTGAGAGAGGTGAAATTGTTCCGCCAGACGCTGGTAAGCCTCGGCTGCTTCCAGTGGGTCGAGGTCTTCGCGCTGGAGGTTTTCAACCAGAGCCAGTTCCAGGCGGGTGCGCTCATCTACCTGGCGTTGGACGACCGGCACGCTGCTCAGCCCGGCTTGTCTGGCGGCTAACCAGCGTCTTTCTCCGGCGATCAGGATATATCGATCTTGAGCTGCATCATAACTGACCACGATGGGCTGCAAAATTCCGTGTTCCTTAATGGAAGCCGTTAACTCAGTCAGTTCATCCGCTTTGATCTGGGCGCGGGGTTGCAAAGGATTCGGGACGATCCTTTCGATGGGGACAAGGTGGACGCCGCCGCCCTCCTCACCGGCTGGGATCAGGGCGTCCAAACCGCGACCGAGAACGGTTCGTTTTGGCATCTGGCACCTCAATTCTGATGAACGGGCGTTGGAAAAACCATCCCATCGCCTTGTAAAAGTTCTCGGGTGAAGGATTCGTACGCAATGGCGCCGCTTGACTGAGGGGCGTAAAGGACAATGGGTTTTCCGAACGATGGCGCTTCGGCAAGGCGAACGCTGCGCGGAATGATGGTTTGAAAGACATTGTTGGGAAAAAAGCGTTTGACCTCTTCAACGATCTCGTTGGAGAGATTGGTGCGGCTATCGAACATGGTCAACAAGACACCGCGAATGACCAGCTCGGGGAATAAAGCCGTGCGCACCCGCCGAATGGTGTCCATCAGGCGCCCCAATCCTTCCAGAGCGAGGTATTCACACTGGACCGGGATGATCAAGCCATCTTTTGCAGCTACCAGTCCATTGAGCGTCAACAGACCTAAAGAGGGCGGGCAATCAATCAGAATATAGTCGTATTTTTCGCTCAAATGGTGAATGGCGCGGCGGAGTTTGCTCTCGCGGGCCATCTCGCTGACCAGTTCGATCTCTGCACCGGCCAGCTCTGCCGAAGCGGGCAGAATGGAGAGTTTGAGGCGTGGATTATGAAGGATAAAAGATTCAGGGGGTGATGCCCCAATCAAGACTTGATAAGTGCCGCCCTTGACCACCTGACGATCGATGTTCAGGCAAGAAGTTGCATTTGCTTGCGGGTCCAGGTCAATAATGAGGACTTTTTGACCAAAAACCCCAAGATATGCTCCTAAATTGATTGCCGAAGTCGTTTTGCCAACCCCTCCTTTTTGATTGACAAAGGTGTAAATTCGCCCCATCAATAAACCTCAATGCGACAGTCTTCGATCTCCTGGCGAGTCGGATGGCTATCCAAACCGGCCCGAGTAATGGAGTAAGAAGCCAGTTGGGTGGCAAAGCGGCCGGCCTCCCAGGGATCCCGGGTTTCAAAAAGTCGAATAAAGAAGGCGGCTGCATAAATATCGCCTGCGCCAACAGGGTCAACTTCACTCAGGTTTGGGGGCGGGCGAAAGCGGCGCACGTCTCCGTTCCAGTAGACTCGCGAACCTTCTGCGCCTTCGGTAACCGCCAGGATGTGGCAGGAAGCTGAGATTTCTTCGATGACATCTTCGTTTCCTCCAACATCTTCGATGCTGAGAACAGTTGCATTGGCATACGGCAAGACAAAGGTGGCTTCTGGCCATTCGGTTGGATAGACAGTTCCATTTTCATCCCAGGCCCGTAACCAGCCTTGTGGTGTGATCCCAACAAAGGATTGGGGAAAGTGGCGAACGAAATCGGCGCTTACTTCCTGAGCAACCGGCGCAAGATGAAGGATGGCTGGATTGCGCCATGCCTGGGGAACCAGATAATATTCTAAATATTCGGCGCGGTGATATATCTTCTGGATTCTCCCCAGCCGGGTTTCTTGATTGGAAAAGGTCGTAGTGGTCAGGGAAGTTAAATTAACGATGGGGATTGAGGCGAGCTTATCTGTGGGGATATCTTCGGCATAAGAAGTGATGATCCCTACCCGCATCCCCAGTGATTTGGCAGTCAGGGCGGCATAAGCGACGCTACCGCCCAGACGGCTCCCTCCATTGATCAGGTCGCAGGTAAGATGACCAACTACCAGGTAGTCGATGGGTTGTGGATTTTCTAATGAATACACCATACCTGCATTATAACGAAAACCAGTCCCCTGGGGGAGACGAATAAACAGTCTCGATCTAACCGGATTATTTTGGGATAATGGTTACCTTGCGGCGGGGTTCCTCTCCAATCGATTCGGTGGTTACGCCTTCAAAATCGCGTAATTCAAGGTGAACGATGCGTCGTTCATTAGCCGGCATTGGTTCCAACACCTGCCGCCGACCGGTTTTGAGGGCTTGTTCAGCCATTTTGCGGGCAAGGCGACGCAGTTGATTTTCCCGCCGCGTGCGGTAGCCTTCTACATCAATGGTAATGGGGATGGCGCGTCCGATTTGTTTGCCGATAATAAGGGTGACAAGATATTGTAGAGCGTTCAATGTTTCAGCTTGAGGTCCGATCAAGATGGTCAAGTCTTTGCCTCGGATGTCAACATGGATCGGCGTTTCCCCGGTTGCATTAGGCTGATCGGCGTAAGATGCGGTAACCTGAGCGCGAATGCGCATCTCTTGCAACAGGCGTGAAACGACCTGCTCAGCCTGTTTCAGATAGGTCTGATTTCCAGCAAGGGCTGGTTGCCCTGTTGGGAGAGAGGCCTCAGCTTGTTCGATTTGAGGAGTGGGAGTTGCCGGAAGGGGTGGGGTTGGTGTCAGGAGGGTTAATCTCACCCGCGCTTGACGCGCCCCAATGCCGAATAGTCCACGACTTCCTTCATCAAGAATATCAATGCTTACCTGACTGGAAGGAACCCCTAATTGTTCCAATCCCTGTTGGATAGCTTCAGCTACCGTTGGAGCAATAATTTCCAGACTTGTTCTTTTTTCGCTCATTTTTTCTTTCCTACATTTTTTTGCACACTAGGTTGGGATCGAAAACTAAGCAAGTTTTTCCAATTGAGCTTGCCCATTGCTGCATATTGAAGGATGCCAACCACGTTGCTGGTTACGAAGTATAGGGCTAATCCAGAGGCAAGGGTGTAGGAAATGTAGCCGATAAATAAGGGCATGTAGATATTCATCATTTGGCTTATCTGTGCAGTTTGATCGCCGGACTGAGCAGGGGGAGGGGTCATTAATTTTTGCTGTAAGTAGGTTGTGATGACCACCACAATGGCAAGAACCGGAATCCCTATCCCGAAGACCGGCAAGCGCTCTGGCTGGCTCAAATCCATCCACAGGAATTTGTTGTTGATCGGAATCAACCTGGCTGCGTCGATGAAGGAATAGAGATGTTTGGAGAGGTTTAAGAGCTGATAGGGGGTTGTAGCTAAGGCCAGGATGATTGCCTGATATAGCCCAATGATGATTGGAAATTGGATCAACAAAGGCAAACAGGAACCAAAAGGATTGATGCCCATCTCCTGATACAAACGCATTTGCTCCTGGGAGAGCTTTTGTTTGTCGTCTTTATATTTCTTTTGGATTTCTTGCCATTCTTTGGATTTTTGTATCTCCTGCAGCGCCTGAGCGCTTTTCATCTGGCTCACGGTGAGCGGATGGGTAATTAGACGGATCAGGATGGTAAAGATGATGATGGCAATCCCAAAATTGCCGATGACACTATAGATGTACAACAGGGTGTTAACCATTGGGTTTATGATAATTAAGTCCCACATGTTCTTCTTCCACTTCTCTCTATTTTGCCGGTTGGTACGCCCAGGCTTGTCCGCCATCGTTTTTGATGGCGACCATCAAATTGTCCTGGGCGACTAAAGGGATTAAGATGACCTCATTGGCTGTTAAGGCCGTGGTAAGGATTTTACCGTTAAATTTCTTGGGTTGCTGCCAGATCAGATTGCCTTGCAGATCAATGGCATACAGGTCGCCGGCTTCGTTGCCAATGTAGATGATGTTCTGAACCGCGAGTGGCTGAGCGGTAATGGCAGCGTTGGTGGCGACTTTCCAGCGCTCAGCCCCATTTTTGGCATCCAAGGCGATCACATTGCCGGATAAGTCGCTGAAGATTACCAAATCTTCAACGAGCAGTGGAGAGCCCCAGATCCAGTTGGAGGCTGTATAGGTCCAGACATCAGCTTTTGAACGCGGGTCAAAAGCATGGAACAGCTTGCCAAACGTGCCAAAGTACAGAATGCCGTCCTCGCCGAGCACCGGTGAGCTGGCAATTGCGCCTTCCAGTCGGTCGGTTTTCCACAACAAAGCTCCATCCCTGGTTCGCAGCGCGTAGAGGGTGTGATCGAGACAGGCAACATAGATACATTCACAGGTTGGATCGTAAGCAGGCGTTGCCCAAATCGCTCCCCCGGTCTTGAATTCCCAGCGTTTGTTGCCCTTGCGATCGAGGGCATACAGGAGATGATCATTGGTTGGAGCGTAGATGCTATCTTCGGTGATCAGTGGGCCGGCAATGTAGGGGTATTTTGATTCCTCGAAGCGCCACTGTTCGCTTCCAGTTTGAGGATCAAGGCTGTAGAGAACATGGTTGAAACCTCCAGCGATCAACTGGCTGCTATCCGGACTCAGAGCGGGCGGGGCATAAAAGGATAGTCTATTATCGGTTTCTTTTGGAAAGCGCCAGAGCTCTGTTCCGTTTTCTGCCTGGATTGCGTACACATGAGCCTGGTAGGCAACATAAACAATGCTGTCTTTCACTGCGCTTCCGGGCCAGTTAGACATCATAGAAGCTGGTGAGCAGGCTGTCAGGGAGGTGGCAAAGACAATTAGAAAGAAAATGGCGAAAATTAGCTCTGTGGAGAGCTTCTTATGCCATCTCTTTGGCTGGATGAAAAGTTGGGTCAGATTGAAAAAAAGATTAAATCGCAATGGATCCATGTTAGTAGCTCGACATTCTGTTTTGGAATTTATGGAACCGGATCATAACCGCCTGGATTAAATGGATTACAACGCAACACCCGCCAGATCGCTAACAAGGTGCCCTTGATCAGCCCGTGTTTGTAGATTGCTTGATAGCCATAATGCGAACAACTCGGATAGAACCGACAGGTATTCGGCGGCAACGCTTTTGAGATCGTCATTTGATAGAGACGGATGAGCGCCAGCACCGGGAAGCGCAACAGGGTGTTGGGTTTTAACTCCAGATTGCGCAAAGCCGGTTCAGGCGGAATTTCTGTGGGAAGCGGTTTGGGTTTCATAGGTCGATTCACCGATCAAATGCTGATCTGCTAAAATCTTTGCCATTGCTTTGTTAATTTGCGAAAATGACGCCTGTAAAAGCGGTTTACGAGCCAGAATGACCAGGTCAATCCCAGGCTGGATTTGCTCCAGGAAGGATTGAATGCTGGCACGTAGGCGCCGTTTTGCCCGATTTCTCTGCACGGCGTTTCCAATTGACCGCCCTGCGGCTACCCCGACCCGCACGCGACCGGTGGTATTTGCGGTGTAGATCAACACAAAAAGCGGGTGAGCAATCGCAGTGCCTTGGAGGCGAACCCGCTTGAAATTCGTTGACCCTCTCAAGCGATATTTACGGTTCACGAAAATGCTTGATCAATTGCAGATCAGGATACCTCAGGCAAAATGCGTTTTAGCTCTTCCAGTTCACGTTTTTGACGTGATTATTTTTCTTAACCGTCAGGCGATAGCGGCCTTGTAAACGGCGGTTTTTCAAGACTTTACGCCCGCTTGCGGTTGCCATGCGAGCCCGAAAGCCGTGCACCCGAACGCGGCGGCGTATCTTGGGTTGATAGGTCCTTTTTGGCATTGTACCTTCCTCAAATCCGATTTTTGATTTCTAAGACAAATAAGCATTATAACCGAAAGATTCAAAATCCGTCAAATCGGCAACACATCCGACTCTGTTTTGGTTAGGGCGCGGAAAGCCAGGAAACCCAGGAATAAAGGGTACCAAAATGTGAAACCGCGATAAGCTATGGCAAGCACCGCGGCAACGCTCAATGGAATATAGAAAGAAGAAAGCACGAGAGTCAGTGCTCCTTCGACAAAGCCGATTCCGGCCGGCGTGGGTGAAACAATCATGAAAAGATAACCGACACTGAAACCGGCCACAACCGTGCCAATCGAAATAGGGACTTTAAAAGCAATGAACACCAGTGCCAGGGTCAAGATCAATAGAAACTTGTTGAGCAAACCGAGAATCAGAGGGGAGAGCAGACTGCGCTGATCGGAGCGCAAGGCTTCGAGGCCGTCGGATACCTCTTGAGCAAATTCATGGGCACGCCGTTCTGATAAATAGTCTCGCCGAAGGAAAGGAAAGAGCAGTCGATTGATAATCCTGGCCAGACGGGCAAGGATATGGCCAAGGGTGATTGGCGAACGGGCTCCAATATAAATCAGGGTTCCCATCGTAATTGCCAGAAGAAAAAGCATTATTGAAGCGATGATCTCCGGAGGGTCTAAATCATCGCGGCGAAAGAGCACCACCAATCCCAGCGCCAGGACGCATAAAAAAGCAGCGTAATCTACCAGGACAAACAGGATTCCAGCCAGCGTTACCTTACCGACCGGTAGTCCGCTCTTGCGAGCCTGAGAAATAAAAACCGCCATACCGCTCATACCAACGGAAGGAGCAACAATGTTGGCAAAATTAGATGCCAAAGCCACGGGGATCAGGCGTTTGAGATGATCGTGGGTGCCTAAAGAGTGATAGATGGCCTGATAGGTAGCGCCTAAATTGATCACCCAAATCGATTGGACGATCAAGGCTAAAAGCAAAAATCGCCAATCCCCTTTTTTTAATGTGTCCCAAATCAGTTGCACTTCGCTAAAGCGGGTGATCAGAAATACAATGCCCAGAAAAAGAAGCAGAGCGAATAAAAAGCGACGCATCGAGGTGAAATGCGTTGAGAAGCGGTGGAGGCGGAGAGAGTTATTCTCTCCGCCGATCACCCATGCCAATGACCAGGCTGGCATAATACAGTAATTGCAACACCGCAGTCACCAGAGCTGCAACATAGGTCAGGGCAGCCGCATTGAGAACCTGATTGACGCCCCGCATCTCTTCTTCGGTTGCGATCAGACCCGATTCAACCAGTAAGCGCCTGGCGCGGGCAGAGGCGTTGAACTCGACCGGCAGGGTTGCCAGGGCAAAAATGGCGCCGCCCGAGAAGACCAACACCCCTAACCAGGCTAATTCTGACGACCGCAGGAGAAAACCGACCATTAATAGAATCCAACCCAGGTAAGAGCCGATATTTACGGCCGGCACTAAGGCAGAACGCAGTTTTAGGGGAGCATACCCTTCATGATCCTGAAGAGCATGGCCCAATTCGTGGGCAGCTACGGCTAACGCAGCAACCGAAGCGCCGCCATAAACCCCTTCTGACAGACGCAGGGTTTTATCCCGCGGGTCATAATGATCGGTCAATTGCCCGTGTACCCCCTCGATGCGTACGTGATGCAAGCCACTGTAGCGAAGCAATTGAGAGGCGGCCTGAGCCCCGCTGATGCGCAAGCGGGATGGAACTTGACTCCATTTTGAATAAGAGGAATTGACGTAGAATTGAACAACCAGCATCAGGATGAAAGCTGGTGCCATAAAGATCAGGTAATACGGATCGAAGAAAAACATCGTTGCCTCCTTTCTTTATCTCTTTACTTTGTCAGTAGTTCGATAGCCTTGTCAAGTTGCGGGTCTTTCCCGGCTGCATAATCTTCTTCACTCATCAGTACTTCGATATCCGGTGTCAAACCGATGCCTTGTATGGTTCGCCCGTTGGGAGTTAGCCAGCGTGCCACGGTAATGCGCACTGCGCCCTGGTTGTTGAGCAGATCATTCCAGACTTGCACGGAACCTTTCCCATAGGTGGTTGCACCAACCAGTTTTCCTCTGCCGAGGTCCTGGATAGCACCGGCAACGATCTCTGAAGCGGATGCACTGCCCTCATTAATCAATACAATCAAAGGTATCTCGGTGGCAAGGCCTTTGCCACTTGCCTCAAAGGTCTCCCTACGGCCATTACCATAGACCTCGTAAGCAACGACCCCCTCCTTGATAAACTCAGAGGCGATCTCAATGGCGGAATTGAGCAATCCGCCGCCGTTATTGCGCAGATCGAGAATTAGCCCATCTGGTTTTTCCGCGAGGAGTTTTTTAAGCATTTCCCGAAAATCTCGGATCGTGTTTTCATCTCCAAAAGCCAGCAGGCGAATGTAGGCGATGTTGTTTCGTTCCATCCTTCCGATGACATTGGTTGATTTGATACTGGCACGGATAATCTCTACATCAAAAGGCTCTTCTACACCGGGTCGTTTGATGGTCAGGCGTACTTTCGTACCGGCTGGCCCAAGCACCTTCTGGCGGACTAACTCGCCATCGATGCCGGTCATATCTTCTCCATCAATGGCAATGATCTGGTCGCCTGGTTTCAGTCCGGCTTTCTCGGCGGGGGAACCCGTCATCGGGGCAATGATTGTCAGATATTCGCGGGTTGTATCAACATAAGCGCCGATTCCCTCGTATTCGGTGCCGGTAAGTTGAGCCTGAAATTCCTCCAGCGAGTCTGGATCTATGTAGGATGAATGTTCATCACCCAGTGCATCCAGCATGCCTTGAATTGCGCCGCGCATCAGTTTGACATCGTCAACCGGCTGTTCGACGTACTGTTCGTGGATTAGCCGCCAGGTTTGCCAAAACGGAGCAAACAGCTCGCTGACACTTTTATCGACCGGGGCTTGAGGCAGGGCTTCCACCTGGGGCGTGCTGCCAGGCATGACTGTAAAAGTTGATTCCTGGTTGGCTGCGGATACTCGACCGGCATAAAAACCGGCCAGGGTTGCTCCAACAACCATGACAAACATCACAACAATAATGAGAATGGGAGGTCGCTTACTTTCCATGGATTTCCTCGGCTTTGGTTAAAACTATGCACAAGTTTTGAGCTTTCCGAAAATTCTCTCAACTATCCATCCGATTAAAGCAGAAAAATGTAAACAAAATCTATAGAAAAGATTAATGTTCGCTGTGAACCAGAGATAACCATTTTTCAAGATAACGATCGAAAGAGGTCGCATCGCTGACCGAAGAGACATAGTCCAAAAGCTCAAATCCATCCACGGGGTAGAGAGGGTGGCAGGAAGTGGGCTTTGCACCCTGGGGGGCATAGACAAGATAATCAACAAATGGCGCAACGATATCTGCCTGTTGAAGGGCAGGGACAATCTCTTCGGCTGTGATGATGACCGTTTTAGAAGTAAGGGCAAGTTCCTCGTCAATTCCTTTATTTTTCCCGAGGAGCGCATTCCCGTCTTTATCGGCTTGTAAAGCGTGGATTACCGCAATATCCGCTTCAATAGCCGGGAAAGCGATTAATTCTTCTCCGCTGTATGGATCAATGACCGTTTTGATATCCTGGCGGAGTTTGGGCAAGTCGGTGCCAATCCAGGCCAGGCTGGGCATAAAACCGACCCCAGCCATCCTGGCGCGCAGGCCAAAGGCAATGCTGGCTTCAGTTTCTTCGATGATCTTGAGTGCTCCCTGATTGGCATAATAGGTGAACATCGGCGCAAAACCGAAGATTTCGAGACCAAAATAGCAGGTGCGAATGGTTTTGGCGATTCCGGCGCCAACCAAAAGATCGGATTCGTAACCGGCCGTGAAAGCTAATAAGGTCAAATTTTGAACGGGTTGCTGAAAACGAGCATGAACAATCAGTTGGCGAACAAAAGCCACCGGCCGACGGTAAAGGGTCATGCCGCCGAGAGCGAGGGTGGCACCAGAGGGTATCAAAGCAACCGCTTCTTTCAGGGAGATCAATCTGGCAGTCATGTAGCTCCTCGATGGTTATCCCACAGGTTTGGCATTTTGGAGCGGAGTTCTTTGATCTCGCAAATGCTCATGTCAACCTGCGGTTCAGGTCCATCTTGCCCAACCAAAACGGTATAAAAGCCTAACTTGCGAGCGGCGGCTAAATTGAGCAAAGAATCGTCCAGGTAGAGGCAGCGCTGCGGCGCATCCACTTGAGCGATTTGCAGCGCAAGCTGGTAGGCTTGCGGCTCAGGCTTACAGTAAAAATGGATGGCGCGCACATCGATAATCCCTTCAAAGCAATCCGTAAGGTTTAAGGTCTGTAAAACCCGTTTGGCATGATCCCGATCCGCATTGGTAAAGATAAAACGACGTAGAGGGAGCGTCAAGAGCATTTGGCGCAGTTCGGGGTCGGGTTGAATGAATTCATGAATTGGAAGATCATGGACATAGGCGAGGTAATCATCGGCATCTACTTGATGATGCAACTGCAAGCCTCTCAGGGTTGTCCCGTAGGTTTCGAAATAATGCCGCCGCAGCGTTGGGATGATTTCCCAGGACATACCCAACCGCTCGTGCATGTATAAGGACATGCGGTTGCGGATGGCTTCCCATAATCCGCTACGCTTATCGTAGAGGGTATCATCTAGGTCAAAAAAGGCTACTTCGAACTTCATGCCCAAAGTATAACTGAAAACCTGAAGATAAGGCAGGTATAATGGGGTGAAGAAAGAAAATGGCGATCCAAATCTTAGCACCGGATGTTGCTTCCCAAATTGCGGCCGGCGAGGTTGTCGAAAGACCCGCTTCGGTGGTGAAGGAATTGATTGAAAACGCCCTTGACGCTGGAGCAACCCAAATTACCATCCGGTGTCTTTCAGCCGGTAAGAAACTGATCGAAGTTTCAGATAACGGCGAAGGGATTGCGGGGGAAGAACTGCCCCTGGCAATCCACCGCCATGCGACCAGCAAAATCCGCTCTGCGCAAGACCTTTGGCGCATCACGACCTTGGGCTTTCGCGGCGAAGCTCTGGCTTCCATTGGCTCGGTTGCCCGCCTGACGATTACGTCACGGACGCGCCATAGAGACATGGGTTACCGTCTGATGGTCGAGGGTGGCTCTGAACCGCATCTTCAAGCCATCGGCGCACCGCTGGGAACAACGGTTCGCGTTGAAGACCTGTTTTTCAATGTCCCAGCCCGACTAAAATTTCTAAAGAGCGATCCAACCGAGCGACATCGGATTGACGCGGTGGTCGTTGATTATGCTTTAGCTTTTCCACGGGTTCAATTTCAACTCATTCAGGATGGTCGCGTAAGTTTTTCGAGCAGCGGCAACGGTGAACGGCGTGAGATTCTGGCCAGTTTGATCGGTGTAGAGGAAGCTCGCCAACTGATCGAAGTCAATTACGAGGAGGCAGACCTCCGAATTAGCGGTTTGATCAGCCCCCCTGGCTTGACGCGATCCAATCGAAGGGAGATCCATCTCTTTGTCAATCGACGGCCGATTCAAGATAGTCTGTTGACCTCCGCAGTTTTGCAGGCTTATCACACCTTGTTGATGGTCGGGCGTTATCCGTTAGTCTGGCTTTTTCTTGAAATTGAGCCACACAAAGTGGATGTTAACGTCCATCCGACCAAAGCTGAAGTGCGCTTTGCAAATCCGGGTCACATGTTTGGTTCCCTTCAACATGTGATACGCCGAACGCTGGTCACCGAGTCTTCGCTAACCCCAAGGACTACGGTATCCGCTCCCCCAATCTGGCAACCGCCTTTTGACGAACTCCAAAGCGCTCGCTCCGAGTTTGAGCATGCTGCAGCCAGCCCTTCATCATCCGCAACCCAGCCGGAGGTTGAACTAGCAGCTCTTAGCCAAAGAATCCCCCTCTTACGCTGGATTGGACAGGTAGCCAATACCTACATTATCGCCGAAGGCCCTGATGGGTTGTATCTGGTTGATCAGCACGCAGCCCACGAACGCGTGCTGTTTGAAAGGTTCCTGCGGCAATCCCAGACGACAATCTCTTCACAAAAGCTTCTCCAACCAAGCTTGCTAACCCTGAGCCAGGCTCAGGCTGAGCTGTTTGAAGAACAACTCCCGGTCCTGAACCGCCTGGGGTTTGAGATTGTGCCTTTTGGATTAAATACCTATCAAGTCAGAGCACTGCCATCCGTCTTTGCCGGAGCGGATGGGGCATCCGCCGTCCGGGCAACCATTGAGGATTTCGAGGAAAACGAAGAGCCATTGAAACGCGAGACGGAAAAGCGCTTGATCGCCCGGATTTGTAAGCGGATTGCAGTCAAGGCCGGGCAGAGTCTCTCGCCCGAAGAGCAGAAAGCTCTCTTAAGAGAATTGGAAACCTGCCAATCGCCGCGTACTTGTCCCCATGGGCGTCCAACGATGATTCATCTTTCGGTGGATTTATTGGAGCGGCAGTTTGGGCGGCGCGGCGCTATTTAGGGCTATGCCCTTATTTTGCTTGGGTTTGAGCGAGAATTTCGGCTACAATCTGGGGTAAGATTACGGCAACATCCTCCGCAAAGACCACATCGGCGCGTACATCGAGATAGGTGGGCGTGTGGTTGATGATGATCAGGTGTGCGCCGCGTTCCACGGCCTGCATCGGCAGTTGAGCGACCGGCAGAACTTCGAGAGATGAGCCGGCTACAATCATGAGATCACAGTGCCGACTGGCTTTTTGGGCTTGTTGCCAGGGTTGATAGGGCATTTGCTCGCCAAAAAGGATAACGTCTGGCTTCAAAATGCCATTGCATTTCGGGCAGCGCGGGATGGTCCCTTGTTCTAAATACGGTGGGATAAAGGGTCGCGAAGCGACTTTGGTGTAACACGCTACACAGGTCATCGTTTCAAATGTGCCATGCACTTCCAGCACATTTTTGCTACCGGCTTTCTGGTGCAGGCCATCGATGTTTTGGGTGACGATGGTCTGTACGTATCCCAGTTGTTGAAGCTGGTGGACGGCAAGATGGGCAGGGTTTGGCTTTGCGGTGAGAATTTGGGTTGCAAGCGGCCGTAGCCACTCAAAAAAACGGATGGGATCATAGCGAAAGGCAAGCGCAGAAGCTACCTCTAAGGGTTCAATTTTTGTCCAAATGCCCGTTTGAGGAGAGCGAAAATCTGGTATGCCGGAAGGAGTAGAAATGCCTGCTCCGCTCAAGACCACCCCTCGTTTGCTTTTGCGGATGATTTCGGCAGCGCTCTGGATGGCACTTGGGCTGGGTGGAGAAGGAACAGGCATGGCAAAGCGCTTAGGCAAGGGTCAGAATCTTTCGGGCGATCTCGTTAAGTTGATTGGCGGTTGCGCTCTCTGGTTGGTGCAGGTAAATCGGGCGATTATTCAGGGCCGCATGATAAACCAGCTCAGGGGCTGGAGCGACCATGCCAAAGATTTCTGTACCTAACTTATCTTGAATTTGAGAGCGGGTCAGCATAATATCGGAGCGAACTCGATTATAAACAATGGGGTGAATGCGATTTTGATGCACATCTTGTTCGAGAAGCGCATCGCGAATGGCGTGGAATTTGGCAATCGATAACAGCGTGGGCTCCACGAGTAAGAAGATGGCGTTACATTGATGGTAGATCGGTTGCAGGAATGAAGATAATGATGGCCCGCAATCCAGAAGGATATATTTCCCCATCCCCAGCAGGATTTGGGTGATTTGCTGAAAATGGGTCGACGAGGGCATTTTCAACCTGGCGAGAGGATCGTTGGCGCTAAGCAGCAAGCGCACCCCGCTCGAAAATTGAATCAGACTGTTTTCGACATCCAAAGCGGTGATTTCGAACTCATTACGTTTGAGCAAGCGATCCAAACCATCGCAAACTTTATACCCTAATTCAATCCCAATGGTACCCATACCTGGGGAATATTCGGCTGCAATCACTGGTTTCTGGCTGTTTTGGTGGAGGGCGAGAGCGAGATTGAAAACTAACGTCGATGTTCCGATTCCGCCTTTTGTACCGAGAATGCCGATTAAAAAACCTCTTTCCTGCGCAACAAAGTGGGGTTCGACAACTGTGCCGGGAGCAGCTTTCTTTGCGCGGGTCAAGACTGCCCGCATCTTGGCGAAGAGTTCGCGGGGCTGGGTAGGTTTGGTAATGTAATCATCCGCCCCGGCCTCATATCCCATGACTTTATCTTCAACCTGGCTTTTTGCCGTAAACATGATGATCGGGATTGCGGCAGTGACCGGATTGGCGCGAATACGTCTGGCAACTTCATATCCATCCATCTCTGGCATCATTATGTCCAAGAGAATTAAATGGGGTTGCTCTTTCTCAGCCAGAACCAGAGCCTGTGGTCCGTTGCTGGCGGCAATGATTTGATACCCCTGGCGTTGCAACATCAAGCCAACTAAACGCAGGGTATCCAGATCGTCATCCACAATTAATATTTTTTCTGCCATGCAGTTTTTCTCCTGAGGAATGCCTCAAGACCATGGGTGTTTTGGTCTTGATGGAGAGTGTCCTTTCGTTGAGTTCGTCCATAAACAACGCAAAAATCAAGGGTTAAACAAATTATAATCTTTTCTTAGAATGTTATCGGCAATTCGAGGAGTTTTACAAGAATTATGCCATCTTGAACCCAAAGATCTCCTTCTGGTCGGGGTATCTGGCGGCCCAGATAGTCTTGCGTTGATGATGCTTCTCCGGGAGTTGGATTGGAATCTGCTCATTGCTCACTTAAACCATCAACTGCGTCCCACTGCTAATGAGGAGGAAGAAGGAGTTCGCAACTGGTCGAGAGAGATGGGGTATTCATTCATCTCTCAAAGGATTGATGTTGCGACATATGCAAAGAAAAACGCACTTACCATCGAGGAAGCGGCACGCCTTTGCCGCTATCGATTTCTATTTGGGGAAGCGGTGAGAAATGAAGCCAAAGCAGTTTTGGTTGCCCATACCGCTGACGATCAGGCCGAAACCGTTCTGATGCGTTTATTACGCGGCGCAGGAAGCCGGGGATTGAGCGGGATGAGAATGGTTTCGCTTCCGAATCAATGGAGCGATACCATCCCGTTGGTGCGACCCTTATTGTCTATCTGGCGCTCCCAAATCCTGGAATATCTTTCGCAGAAGGGAATCGAGCCATTTATCGATCAATCGAATTTTGATCCCGCGTATACGCGCAATCGGATTCGCAACAACCTTCTTCCCGTTCTGGAAAAATACAACCCATCGATCCGAAAATTGCTTTGGCAAACTGCTCAACTTTTGGCTGATGAAGAAGCGGTGTTACAGGAACAGGAAGAACTGGCTTGGAAGCGGACAATTTGGGTTGTTGGTTCGGACGGGATAGGGTTAAATTTGGTGCAATTCCGCAATCTTCCGCAGGCGATGCGCCGGCGGTTGATCCGGCGCGCCTATCAGTGCTTATATCCGGCCGTAACCACCCTTGAATTCTTACAAGTTGAGGAAATTATCAACACTTTCTTAGCACCCAGGGGCGCGCAGCGCAGGATTAATAAGCTGCTGAATTGCTTCACAGATACGGAATATGGATATTTGATCAAAAGCTCAGCCCCGCCCCCTGCTTGCGGGTATCCCCAGCTTCGAGATCGAGAAACGCTCATCCTACCCGAACGGGGAGTGCTGCCGGTTAGTGAGCGCTGGACTCTTCACGTTGAACAAGTGGTGGGTCAACCGTACTTAGAGATGCGTAAGTCTGGCGGGCAGGCCTATGAAGCCTGGTTGGATTTTGAGGTTTGTAAAGACGGGCTATTCATCCGCACACCAAAACCCGGCGATCGCTTCGCGCCGCTTTCAATGGGTGGTCAGACTGCAAAGCTCTCGGACATTTTCATCAATCGGAAAGTCCCGGTATGGTTGCGAAAGACTTATCCGCTGGTTTGCAATCGAAGCGAAATCTTGTGGTTGCCCGGTTATACCATAAGCCATTCCGCTCGACTAACGCCCGATAGCCGGGCAGCGGTTCATCTGCGGCTGCTTGAGGAGACAACTGCGCACAAAGCATTAAGGGGTGAAGATTGAGTTCGCCAGTTGATCGAGCTTCATCCCGATCTCTCGCCATTGGACTTTTGAGAGGCCTAATTTTTGCCGAATAGCGTTTTTCTCCATTCCGCTTTGTAAGTCAAGCAAGGCACACGTCCAGCGGCACATATCGAAAGAAATATGTTTTTCCAATCCGGCCTCTTGGGAGAGATCTTCAAGCAGGTATTCCAGGCGGCGCTGAGACCAGGGGAACACGCGGTCTTTGATCTCGTACTGATTCCGATATTCTTCGAAGCCTTCGATCCAGTCCTGAGGTAGCGGAATCTTTCGTTCCTTGTAACGATATTGCGGATTGGTATAGCGGACGAACAGGTAGGGCGTGGAAGTCTGAGCTAACTCGAGGTGATTTAGGTTAAGAGCCAGACATTCGGTTTTCTTGATACCGGTGGAAATCAGCAGATAAAATAAAGCGAAGTAACGCGCGTCAGGTTTCTTTGCCTGACGGTACTTCTGGCACACTTCCATAACGCGATCGACTTCTTGCGGGGTCAGGACGACCGGCAAGGGGCTGAGAACTGAATGCTGGACGAGCTTTTCGGCAGGGTTAGAGGGTAAAACGGCGTATTGATGAAGCCAGCGGAAGAAGGACTTTAGCGAAGTGATGCGGCGGGAGAGCGTTTTGGGGCTGCATGGAACGCCCCGTCCCTTTTGAAGCCAGTTGAGGAAGTGATTAAGGTCAGCCGTCGTGATACTGCCCAGGGTGCGCGTGGGAGATAAAAATGTGGCAAGCAGTTCTAAATCATGGACAAAGGCTTTTACGGTGTGAACAGAATTGCCTTGATCGGCCAGGTAGATTTTCCACGCCTGAATGGCGGGGGGTAAAGTGGATTGAAGGGTCAGGTGAGCAGAAGAGAAATGAGCTGACATCCTAATCTCCTGGATTTCGCATAGCCACTTTTATTGAGTGTAGCATAGAAATCTCAGGTTGTCAACAAGTTCACACGGTTTGCTACATGGGTTAAGACAAATTTCAATTTGTTCTACGCAAATGAATACCCTTTGAAATTTTATCGTTTTCGAGTAGGATTGGGAAATCTTTCTAATTTTATCTGTTTTGTGAGGTAAGCATGAACTTTGTCTTTCTCTCTCCCCATTTTCCCCCAAACTATTATCTTTTTTGTGTCCACTTACGGCGCTATGGCGTAAATGTCCTGGGATTGGCCGATGAGCCTTATGAGAGCTTGCGCTCAGAATTGCGCGAAGCTTTGAGTGAATATTATCGGGTGTACGATCTCCATGATTATGAGTCCCTGCTACGCGCTTTGGGATATTTCACCCATCGCTATGGAAAGATTCAGGGCATTGATTCCCATAATGAGTACTGGTTGGAGACAGAAGCTCGCTTAAGAACCGATTTCAACATCCCTGGCTTGAATCTCAGGCAAATTGAGAAAGTCAAGAAAAAATCGAAAATGAAGGAAATGTTTGTCAAAGCCGGGGTGGCAGTTGCGCGCGGCAGAGTGATCTCAAACCTGCAGCAGGCAAGGCAATTTGTGGCGGAGGTGGGTTATCCTGTGGTTGCCAAACCGGATGTCGGTGTAGGGGCTGCAAAGACCTATAAGATCAATGAGGAAGAAGACCTGGAAACCTTTTGGCGAGATAAATTACCGACACCCTATCTGCTCGAAGAGTTTGTCAACGGGCAAATTTTCACTTTTGATGGTTTGGTCGATCAAAATGGGCAAATCGTTTTCTATACTTCTCATGCTTACAGTCAAGGAATTATGGAAACCGTCAATGAGGATCGAGATATTTATTACTACTCTCTTCGTCAAATCCCGCTTGATTTGGAGCTGGCCGGCCGAGCGGTTGTGAAAGTTTATCAACTCAAAGCGCGTTTCTTTCATTTCGAGTTCTTTCGTACCCCGCAAGGCAAGTTGGTCGCCTTAGAAGTCAACATGCGTCCGCCTGGTGGTCTTACGACTGATATGTTCAACTACGCCAATGACACCGATGTCTACCAGGAGTGGGCAAACATCATCGCTAACAATCGCTTTGAAGGGCGAAACGATCGGCCTTACCATTGCGCTTATGTTGGTCGAAAAAACAACAAAACCTATCGTCACTCTCACCAGGAAATCTTGCACGAGCTGGGGGAGGCTGTGGTGCATCATGAGGCGATCAGCGGCATCTTCAGCGCGGCTCTGGGCAATTATGGCTATCTAATCCGCTCGCCTGATTTTACCGAGATCGAACGCATGGCAGCTTTCATTCAAGAGAAGGAGGATTAAGCGCTCATGCAAATGGAATATCATAAATGGTATAGCCCGAACCTACGCCAGGAGATGGAAATCAAAGTCTATGGTTGGGATGGAAAACCCGTGCTGGTCTTTCCAGCCCAGGAAGGCCGTTTTTATGATTTTGAGAACTTTGGGATGATTGAAGCCATTGCAGATTTTATTGAAGCTGGCAAAGTAAAAGTATTCACGGTGGATAGCATCGATAGCCAGAGTTGGGCAAACTGGCATGTCCATCCAGCCGATCGGGCTAGCCGACATGAGGATTATGACCGATATATTATTGATGAAGTCGCTCCGTTTATTCGCCAGATGTGTGGCGGTACTACGAAAGGCATCCTGACGACCGGATGCAGTATGGGGGGATATCATGCAGCAAACTTTTTCTTTCGTCATCCTGACGTATTTGACGCATTGATTTGTCTGAGTGGATTATTTCAACTGGGGATGTTCGTCGGGGATTATATGGATGAGACGATTTACTACAACAGTCCGCTCGTTTATTTACCCAATTTAGAAGATCCCTGGTATCTTGAGCGTTATCGACAAAGCCAGATCATTATTTGCTGCGGACAAGGGGCGTGGGAGGATGCAATGCAAGCCGACGCCAGAGCGATGAAAGCAATCCTGGACGCCAAGGGTATCCCTGCCTGGGTGGATTTTTGGGGATATGATGTCAATCACGATTGGCCATGGTGGCGCAGGCAATTGCCCTATTTTCTTGGGCGGATGAATCTATGAGCAACCAAAGCATCAATCAACGATTAGTATCCTTGAAAGCGGATTGATCAAAATCCCAGATCCTTTGCCACCTGACGCATTGCCTGGATGACGTTTCCGACATGCTCCCAAAGGTCAATGCCCAATTCCTGAGCGCCTTTTTCAATTTCCTGTCGATTGGCACCGGCCGCAAAAGCCTTGTCTTTCCATTTTTTCTTTACCGATGAGACCTCGAGGTCATCCAATGAGCGAGAAGGGCGAACAAGAGCAACGGCGATGATCAAGCCGGTCACCTCATCACACGCGTAAAGCGCTTTTTCCATCAAGGTCTCTCGCGGAACGCCTGTGTGATCAGCGTGGCTCAGCACAGCCCGGACGATTTCTTCCGGCACGCCTTTTTGACGCAGAATTGGCGCTCCATCTTGCGGATGCGACTCCAGGGTGGGGTGGATTTCGTAATCGAAATCGTGCAACAAGCCCGCAATGCCCCATTGCTCTGGGTCTTGATTGAATTTTTCCGCGTAATATCTCATGGCAGCTTCGACGGCCAGCATGTGGCGGATAAGATTTTCGTTTTTGACGTACTCGTGGAGGATATCCAAAGCTTGTTGACGATTCATGGCCTCTTCTCCTGGAAAATAGGTTCAGGATCTCCCAAAACCGGCAAGGGACGGATGATGTGCACTTCCCAAAATGCGTTCAGGGTGGCAAACAATTCTCTCAGTTGCCAAAACCAGATTGCGCTACGGCGATACGGATGCCAGTCAGCCGCAACTCCCACTGCTTTCAAGCCAAGCATGGAACAGGTGTAAATAGCTCTGGGAAGATGAAAGCGTTGCGTGACTAAAATAGCTTCCCGCACGCCAAAAATAGCTTTTGCCCGATAACAGGTCTCATAGGTGCTTCGGCCGGCAAAGTCCAGGACAATATCTTCAGCGGGTATTCCTAAAGTCCTGGCGTATTCGCCCATTGCTTGCGGTTCATTGTAGTTGATAAAACGATTATCGCCGCTCATTAGGAGCTTTTTGACTTTGCCAGACTGATAGAGCCGGGCGGCCATGGCAACCCGATCACGTAAGACAAGCGTGGGTTGTCCATCGCGGCGCAGTCCAGCTCCAAACACAATGGCTACAGGGAAGGACGGAACTTTTTCAGGAGGATATATCCGGGATAGAGAAAATAGCTCGGTAGTTGCCCGCACAATAATGAGCAGACTTGTCAATACGATCGGAAGACCAATGAAGAGATATACAATCATGGGCTTCTTCGAAGTCACTGCCAAATTTTACCATGCAAAAGGGTTGCAATCTTAACTGCGAAGGGTTACAATCCAGCCACTATGGCAGATGAAATTGCTTATCAATGCACCTTAGATTACTTGTATTCCTTTGTGGATTACAGCCTGACAAAAGCTGATCGTTTAGCTCAGGCAAATTTTGACCTTTCCCGCATGGTCGAACTGATGCATCGCTTGGGAGATCCGCACCTGGCTTATCCGACAATCCATGTTGCCGGGACAAAGGGCAAGGGGTCGGTGACAGCCATGTGTAGTTCGATCCTGCAAGCTGCCGGGTATCGAACCGGGATGTACACCTCCCCCCACCTTGAGGATTACACGGAACGTATCCAGGTGAATGGGCATCCGATCCCTCATTCAACGTTGGTTGAACTGGTTGATAAGATCAAACCGCACATCGAGTCAATTCCGCAATTGACTACTTTTGAAATCACCACTGCGCTGGCCTTTCTCTACTTTAAAGAGATGAGAGTAGAGGCAGCTGTAATTGAGGTCGGCTTGGGCGGGCGTTTGGATGCTACCAACGTTATTTTGCCGGTCGTATCGGTGATAACATCGATTTCCTACGATCATACCCAGGTCTTGGGTAATACGCTCACGGCGATTGCAACCGAGAAATGTGGCATTATCAAACCCTCGCTGCCGGTGGTGAGTGCTCCTCAAGACCCAGAAGCGATGGCGGTAATTGAACGGATTGCCAGAGAACGAAACGCTCCCTTGTCTGTGGTTGGCCGTGATCTATTGGCTCGCCCTGTGCGGCGTAGCCTGAACCACCAGGTGGTTGAATTACGCCTTCCTTCGGGGAAAGACTTGTCGATTATGGATGATTCTATTCA
>Ga0197142_1001348_pt1 | contig 22565 bp, 18 predicted proteins | sample GBS60_MetaG_FD_148614 | JGI IMG/M metagenome (GOLD analysis project Ga0197142, IMG submission 148614) | Sediment microbial communities from Great Boiling Springs, Gerlach, Nevada, United States - GBS 60_MetaG | ecosystem: Environmental > Aquatic > Thermal springs > Hot (42-90C) > Sediment... | reverse complement strand
CGCATCCTTTCCCAAGAATTTTAAACGGTAAATTAAACCTAGCTATTAAACTACGATTAGAAAGAAATCCCAACAAAATTTCTTATGCCATTGTAGAAGTTCCTTCGGATGTTTTACCAAGATTTATCGAATTACCACCAAAAAATAAATTTTCTTTAACAATTCGAAGATTTATTCCATTAGAAGAAATCATTAAACTACACATAAAAGAACTCTTTGGAAACAATGAAATCGTCAGTATTCAAGGTTTTACAATAAACAGAAATTCTGAACTATCTATCGAAGAAGTCAGTTCAGAAAATTTACTTTCTACCATAGAAGAAGAATTAAAAAATAGAAAGTGGGGCGAAGCAGTTCGACTAAGCTATCGAAAAGGCATGCCAAATGATTTAAAAGATTTCCTTCGTAAGCAGTTAGATTTAAAAGAAGAAGAAACTTACGAAAAAAATGGTATGCTAAACTTATTTAATCTTATGGAAATTTATGAAAAAATTCAAGATCGTCCCGATCTTCGCGATATGCCATTTATACCAAGAAATACCATTACTCTTGAAAACCCAAGTGATATTTTTGGATTGATAAAACAAAAAGACATTCTATTACACCATCCTTATGATTCATTCCAACCAGTAATCGATTTTTTACAAGCAGCAGCAACAGACAAAGATGTCTTAGCGATAAAACAAACTTTATACAGAACAAGTGGCGATAGTCCAATTGTTAAATTACTTATAGAAGCTGCCGAAAGAGGAAAACAAGTCACAGCGCTTGTAGAATTAAAAGCACGCTTCGACGAAGAGCGAAATATTGTATGGGCAAGAGAAATGGAAAAACATGGAATTCATGTAGTTTACGGTCTTGTAGGACTTAAAATACACGCAAAAGTTCTACAAGTTATTCGCAGAGAAAAAGATGGTGTTCGCTCTTATGTCCATCTTTCAACAGGGAATTATAATCCTAACACTGCAAAAATTTATACAGATTTAGCTATATTAACGGCGGATCCAGAAATCAACAATGATGTATCCAATCTTTTTCATGCTTTAACGGGATATGCAAGCATCCCTAAATTTTCTAAAATATCCGTTGCTCCAATTGATCTACGACAAACATTAACAAAACTTATAGAAAAAGAGATCGCGAATGCCCAAGCGGGAAAACCAGCTAGCATAAAAATTAAAATTAATTCATTAGTGGATGCAGAGATGATTCTACTTCTCTACAAAGCTTCGATGGCTGGTGTAAAGATTGACTTAAATGTACGCGGTATATGTTGTCTAAAACCAAATTTACCTGGCATTAGCGAAAATATCCGAGTAATTTCCATCGTTGGAAGATTTTTAGAACATAGTAGAATTTATTACTTCGAAAACAACGGCAATCCTAAGATTTTTTTATCTTCCGCAGATTTAATGCCTCGAAACCTTAACCGTCGCGTAGAAATACTATTCCCCATAGAAGATCCAGATTTAAAAAATAAAATTATTCATATATTAGATATTATATTTCGCGATAATCATAATGCAAGACTCTTATTACCAGATGGTAAATACATACGTTTAGCACCTAAAAAGAACGAACCTCGTTTTTCTTCGCAAAGATATTTTAGAGAAGAAATATTAAAAGAATTCGAAGAAAAAGAACGAAACAAAGAAGAAAAACGAAGAAGTCTCTTTCAACCATTAACAAACTTTGAACAAATTATACAATCTAAGAATTAACGAAATTTACTCATCAAATACAAGAGTAAAGATAGTAAAATACTCAATAACAAAGACGTTGTAATAGGAAAATAAAACCTAAAATTTTCTTTTTCTATATAGATGTCGCCTGGTAACTTACCTAAAAATTTTAAAAATGGAAACTGATGGGAAGATAATAAATAAAATATTCCACCTAATATAAAAAAGAACAAACCTAAAATCAAAAAAATTCTTGCAATGGATTCCATCATCGATCAAAAAAATAAAAAAATCATATTTGAAAATCAAAAATTAATCTTACAACCTAAAAGTTAAATACAAAGCAAGTAAAAGTATAAGAATAAAAATTAAATAAGAAATTTGAAGTCCTAACATCCAATATAAACTTCCACCTATAAAAGGACCAATTGCACGCGACAAAGAACCTAATGAACGCATTAAACCCAAAACATAACCATACTCCTCTTTTTTAGAATGTAAACTCGTATAGCTATTTACAGCAGGTTGGAATAACGAATTTCCCAATGCTAATGGTATAAGTGTTAACAAAGAAAAAAAGATGTTTTGCTTTAATGTAGGTTGCAGCAAAAATGTTATAGAAATGCTGATAATTCCCCATTGCATCATTGTTTTTTCGGATATTTTACCAGATAATATTCGCGATAAAAAACCTTGACCTAATGCTATTAATATACCTAAATACAAGAAAACAAATCCAATTTCTTTTGGTGTTAAATTAAAAGTAAATTTATAAAAAAACGTAAACGTAAATTCATACGAAGTAAATATTAACATATAGATTAAATTTAGTAATATCCCTAATTTAATAGGAGTTTCTAATTGATTGATTTGCATAATTGAAATTCTTTCTCTTGTAGGTTTTTGCGATGGTTGATATGTTTCTTCTAAAAAGATAATATTAAAAAAAATACTTATAAGAGATAACAAAAAAGACCCCAAAGCACAAATCGAAAAAGGATAAAAAATACTGTCTTGCAGAAAATCGCGCAAATATTCATTCCCAATATAATATAATAGACCACCAAAAACGGGACCTACTACAAATCCTAAACCAAAAGCCATTCCAACGAACCCCATGTACGCAGTTCGATTTTCTTTGTTCGACATATCTGCCATTGCAGCAGAAGCTACACCTAAATTACCCGACATTATTCCACCGATGACTCTTGATAGCAAAAACATCGAAAAACTTTTAGAAAATAACCAAAGGAGATAAGAAAGACCTAATCCTAAATTTGTATAGATTAAGATGTTTTTTCTTCCGTATAAATCAGAAAGCTTTCCCCAAAAAGGAGAAAAAATAAATTGTAATATAGAAAAGATAGAACTTATAATACCCCCTACAATTAATACAACATCGCCATCTAGGTTATGATTAAAAGGCAACAATTGTTTAAATGTTTTATCGATTAATAAAAAGAAATGAATCATTACTTCATCACTTTTATAGATAGGATGATTTAAATAATATAACAATAAATCTGGTACAAGAGGGAAGATCAGAGTAAATCCAATAAAATCAATCATAATAATAGAAACAAGAACAAAGAGATTCTTTTTTTTATTATACATAGATACATTTTTTTTAAAAAAGAAATCACGTCAAAAATATGTTGCTTTAATAACATTGATAAATTGTTTATAATTTAGATGGATTTAAAAACAGAAATCGAAAAAATTCATAAACAGGATTTAGTGTTTTCTATCGATAAAAATTACATTCCAGATGGAGAAAAACATTTAAGAGAAATTATCTTCCATATTTTTTCTAATCCAAATAATCCCGATGACATGGAATATTATCTTTTAGCAGAAGCTGTCTATTGGTCTATTGGAGAATTAATCAACAACGCAAATAAAGCCAACAATCGTTGGGCAATTTTAGAAAATGCATTATTCCAAAGGATTATGAAGGATTCTCCAGAACTAAATCCAGAAGATGTAAAAGAAGACATAGAATATGCAATAGAAAATAATCAATCTGATTTATTAAAAAAATATAATTTAGATAACATCGATTTAACTGCATCAATTCTAAATTTAATAGAAAAATATAAAACCAACTCTTTTGCACTATCAGAAAAATTTAATAAAAAAATTACGGTTACTTTAAGAATTATTCCTAAGAATGAATTGAATTTTTTTTTAGTGAATGTTATCAATAATTCTCCCATCACAGTTATAGACAAACAACGTGTTGAATATAATCTAAATAAAATTAAAGAAGATTTAATTAATGCTAATAAAAATCCTTTCGAAACTGCCTTATCCTTATACCAAAAAGAAGCAGATACCGCTGGTGGAGGATTCGGAGCAGGCTTAAGAAGTATTGTATTATTTTTAAAATCGGGTTATGAACCTTTTGATGTAGAAATCATTTATACTAAATTGATTCAATATCGTTCCGCAATGAAAAATACAATTTTTACTATTGAAATTCCTATACCAAAAAAGAAAAAATTAAATCAATAGAATATTTTTTTTATAAAATTATTTGATTATTATTCCAATCCTCTTAAACCTAATTTTTTACATAATTTATAGAATGTTTCGACCTCCTTTTTGTTAAAAACAGAAAATTCTTTTTTAATATCTTCTAAATGTAGAGGAAACAATTCTTTTATTAATTTTTCTCCTTGCGGAGTTAAATAAACTAATATATTTCTTCGATCTTTTTTGTTTATTTCTCGCTTAATTAATCCTCTTTTTTCTAAATTTTCTAAAACTGTACAAATGTTCGAGGCAGATTTTAAGATCTTTTTAGAAACTGTTTTTTGATTCATTGGGCCTAAAAAATAAAGAGCTTCTAATACTCCAAATTGACTAAACGTTAAACGCTCTCTTGTTAATAAATCTGAAAGTCTTTCAAGAACGGAATTATAAGCTCTTAAAAAAGCGATATAAGCATTAAGGATTAATTTTTCTTCCTCTGTTCCAGGATATTTAGTTGGCATATTAAAACAATTTTTATAAATGATGGACTAATGTCCATCATTTATTTATATAAAATTATTTTATTTCTGCTTTAAGTGTAAATAAACTTTTAAAATACTCCCTGTAAGTATATCCTAAAAAGATCATAAATAAAACTAAAACAATAGCTATTGGAAGACCATTTGGATCCAAAAAAATATGAAATAAAAATATATTCACAACAATTGGCGATAAAATTATCAATGCCAATGGTACATAAATACCAGCTAAAAGCAAAGCTCCGCTAATTGTTTCTAATGTCTTTAAAAAAGGGAAAAAATATCCTGAACTTGCAACATCATAAATTTTGCTGCTTCTTCTCCCATTGATGGTTGGGGGAGAAAATGAAAAAATCCATTCAATCCAAAAACAAAAAAAATCAACCCTAATAAAATTCTAACAATCAATGTTGCTATCTTCATAAATCCCTCCTAAAATTGATTTAACATTTAATTAAATATCGAACTAATTTTCGGATACAAAAATTTAGAAAATTTTGTTATTTTTTAAAGTTGGAATTCGATAATTGAACAGGTGTTGTGGAATCATCTACGTTTTTATTCATAAAAATTAAATATAAACGATTCAACATTTTTTCTGTGGCTTTAACAGCAGCCAATATTTGATCACTATCGACCCCCACAGTTCGAAAAATAGTACCATCGAAGGGACTTTTCCAAGTGATAACTGTTTCTACTAATGCATCGGTTTTTCCCCCTGGTGGTATACGAACTTCGTAATCTACTAATTCTGCAATATGCATATTATTTTTTTCTGCAATTTTTCTTAGCGCATTCATAAAGGCATCGTATCCACCATCTCCAGTTGCTTCTTCTGTATAATCATCTTCTACATAGGTTAAAGTTAATCGTGCAATTGGGTCTTTACGCAATCTTGTAATAATTTCTATATCTTTAACGCGAATATAAATTACTTGAATTCCACCAAATAGATCTTCTATTAAGAATGGTAAATCATCTATTGTTACAGTGGATTTTTTTTCGCCTAATTCTTTAATTCTTTCCAGAAGGATTTGTTCTTTATCTGGTGTAAGTTCAATACCTAAAGCTTTTAAGTTGTTGGAAATCGATGCTCTACCTGCTAATTTTCCTAACGAATAATAACGTTGTCTGCCAAAACGTTCTGGTAGGATGGGATTTGCATACAAATTATGCTTTTTATCCCCATCTGCATGGATACCAGCTGTTTGAGTGAATACATCTTGACCAACAATTGGGTGGTTTGCTGCAACTCGCTTTCTACTAAATGTCTCTACAAGACGAGAAGCATCTGTAATCGCTTTTTCGTTAACACTGGTTTGAACTTTTAATTTATCGTGTAAAGCTGTCACTACTGCTTCTAAGGGAGCATTACCTGCTCTTTCGCCCATACCATTGACAGCTACATGAACACCTTTTGCACCTGCTTTAACAGCAGCAAGACAGTTTGCTGTTGCTAAATCATAATCATTATGACCATGAAAATCAATTTCTAATTGAGGAAATAAATCTAATGCCCAACTAATTCCCGCTTTTACTTCGTCAGGTTCTAGAATACCTAATGTATCGGGAAACATAAATCTGTCTATAGGCATCTGAACCAATTGTGTTAACATTTCTTTTACATAATCACGCGAATATAAAAATCCTCCAGACCAATCTTCTAAATAAACATGGATAATAAAATTTTTGTCTTTTGCATATTGGACTGTTTTTTCTATATCTTTAAGGTGTTCTGATAAGGTTTTACCTAATTGATATTCACAATGTTTTTTGGAGCCCTTCGTTAAAAGGTTGATTACCCTACCACCTGCACTCTCTATCCAATCCACACTTGCATTAAAATCAACAAAACCTAATATCTCTACTCGATCTCTATATCCTTTGGAATTTGCCCAATCGAAGATTTCTTTAACCGTTTCGAATTCACCTTTGGATACCCTCGCACTAGCAATTTCTATTCGATCTACTTTTAGTTTATCCAATAAAAATTTTGCAATTTGTAATTTTTCGAATTTCGAATAAGAAACACCATCTGTTTGTTCCCCATCTCGTAGTGTGGTATCCATGATTTCTATATAATTATGCATATGAATTCCTCTTTATTTTACAATTTAATCAGATTCCAATAAAAAAACAATCAATTTTCTAAAAAAATTTATTCTGAATCGATATTATACAAAAAAAATCCAGACTTTAATTTAGGTTCAAACCACGTTGATTTTGGTGGCATAACTTGTCCAGCATCTGCAACTTGAAATAATGCATCGATTGGTGTAGGGTGCAAAGAAAAAGCAACCTTCCATTTGCCAGAATCAACTAATTTTTTTAACTCATCTTCTCCTTTAATGCCACCAACAAAATGAATTCTTTCTGATGTGCGAGGATCTTTTATTCCCAAAATAGGATCTAGAACATAGTCTTGCAAATAGCTAACATCTAAATTTTCTACTTCCTCCTTTCTTAAATAAGATTCTTTGAGTTTTAAATGATACCATTCTCCCTCTAGATACATACGAAATTCATGAATATTAAGATTTGCTTTTCCTTTGTTTACAAAGAATTTCTCTTTGATTTTTTCTAAAAACTTTTGAGAAGAAAAAGAATTTAAATCTTTTACTACGCGATTATAAGGTAGGATTTTGAGTTGTTTGGATGGAAATGTAACGCTAAGAAAATAATTATAAGGCTTTTCGGGATGATAGTTTTTATCTTGTTCTTTTCTTTTTAAACCTGCTCGCACCGTCGATGCAGTCCGATGATGTCCATCTGCTATGTAAATAGCAGGCAAATAGGAAAATTGTTTTACAATAAAATCAATATCTTCTTTTTTAGATATTCTAAAAATTCGATGAATAATTTGATCTTCGTCCTCTACATCGTACAATAGACTTTGTTTATCCATTACAAAGCGATTGATAAAATCTTCTAGTTCTTTGGATTCTTCAGACTTAAAAGCAAAAAAAACGGGTTCGCAATTAAAACCAGTAACATCTATATGTCTAAACCTATCTTCTTCTTTCTCTGGTCGTGTAAATTCATGTTTTTTGATTTTATTATTAAGATAATCGTCAATATGAGTTAACCCTACAATTCCTGATTGGATATGATTTTTCCATTGTTGCTGATAGATAAAAAACACCTCTTGATTTTCTTGATGAAAATAACCTTTTTTTATAAAATTTAATAAATTTTCTTTAGCTTTTTGATAAATGGCATCTGAATAAGGATCTACATCTTCGGGAAAATCAACTTCGGAACGAATAATGTGAATAAACGAACGTTCTCCTTTTTTTTGTGCAATTAGTCTTGATTCTTCTGTATCGATTACATCATAAGGTGGACAAATGATTTCTTCTACATACTGTTTGTTTGGTACGTAAGCGCGAAATGGCTTGATTCTTACCATAACATTAACCTTATTTTAATGCATTAATAACGTCATCAGGAGCTTGAACTAGTTCAATCAATACGCCTTCGCCAGAAAAAGGAAATTCTTCGTTAGATTTTGGATGAATGAATGCTACTTTATGACCACTTGCTCCTACACGAATACCTCCTGGTGCAAAACGAACCCCTTGTTTGGTTAACCATTCTACAGCTACTTCGATATTATCCACCCAAAGACCAATATGATTTAAAGGAGGAATATGAACCTTCGGACTTTTTTCTGGATCTAACGGTTGCATTATATCAACTTCTACTGCATAGGGATCTTTACCTAACTTAAGGATATCTTCGTCTACATTTTCTCTTTCGCTTTTAAAAGTTCCTACAACCGACAGACCTAATAAGTCTACCCAAAATTTTTTTAATTTTTCTTTATCCAACCCGCCAATGGCAATTTGCTGAATTCCAAGAATCTTAAAAGGCCTTTCCATAAGGACAAAGTTTTGTCTTTACTTGTATTGTCGCTTCATTTTTTTATACATTTTTGAGTAAAATCTTATGTAGGAGTAAGTATATGACAGAGTGGTTTGTAGAAAAACTTAATTTGGCACAACATATTAAAACCCAAGTTAGCATTAAATCGAAACTTTACGAAGAAAAAAGTCCTTTTCAGATAATAAGTATATACGAAACTACGGGTTTTGGAAGAATGTTAACACTAGATGATGTTATCATGTGCACAGAAAATGACGAATTCGGCTATCACGAAATGATTGCTCATGTTCCATTATTTGCCCATAATAATCCAGAAAAAGTATTAGTAATCGGTGGTGGAGATGGAGGAACTGTTAGAGAAGTTGTAAAACATAAAGTAGTTAAGCATGTTGTTATGTGCGAAATTGACGAAAGGGTTGTAGAAGTTTCTAAAAAATATTTACCTACAATGTCTTGCGAATTAAACAATCCCAAAGTAAGCTTAGTATTTAAAGATGGCTTTCAATGGGTAAAAGACCATAAAAATGAATACGATGTTATCATTGTAGATTCCAGCGATCCTGTTGGTCCAGCAGAAGTATTGTTTAAGGAAGAATTTATCAAATATTGTTATGAATCATTAAAAGAAAATGGTATATTAGTAAATCAAGCAGAGCATATGCTGATGTTTACAGATATCATTAAAGAATTAATTCAACACGGAAAAAAATATTTTCCTATTCAATATTATTATAATACATTAGTCCCCACATATCCTGGTGGATTTATTGGTTTTACTTTTTTTTCTAAGCGATTTAGTCCCTTCGAAAACATAGAAAAAAGAATTAGCGAAGAAAATATCAACAATTGGAATTTACAATATTATACAAAAGAAATGCATAAAGCTGCATTTGTTCTTCCTAATGCAGTTCAAAAAACATTGGAAACTCCTAAAATAAATTTATGATTTTTTTTTAACGTTCTCTTTCGAGAGCGTTTATTTCTTTATTATAACAAAGCGATCCAATGATTGGTAATCTTTTTCTATTCGATAAAATTCAAAATTCGTTTCGTTCAAAATCTCTATTTGTATTGGCAAAAGGGTTGGCGAACTTTCTAAGAACAGATAACCGTTTTTATTCAGTAAATCATAGCTATTTTTAAAAAACTGAATGTAGAATTGATAAGGATTTTCTACCAATAATGCAATCTTTGGTTCATAATATAAATCCTTTTCTAAGTTAGAATATTCGTTTGGTAATACATAAGGTGGATTGCTAATAATAAAATCAAATTTATATTTAATTTTATAAATTTCTTTTATAAAATCTATCTTTTGAAATTCTAGAAGTTTTTGTTTATCCAGATTTAACAATTGTTTTTTGTTGAAGTTTGCTATTTCGATTGCATTTTCGGAAATATCAATCCCTAAAAAATAGTGGATATTCTCTGTATGGTTTAAAATACTTATGGGAATACACCCTGAACCTGTTCCCACATCTAAACAAAATAATTCTTTTTTATCTTGGATTTCGTTTAAAAATATTTCTACCAGAAGTTCTGTTTCTGGTCTTGGTATTAAGACAGATTCATTTACATAAAAAGATAGAGAATAAAATTCTTTTCGAGAAAACAAATAAGCTATGGGAACATGTTGATTTCTTTTTTGAAGAATTTGAATTAAACAATGCCATTGAGTTAAACCTATTCGAATTTCTGGGTTTAAAAGAAAATCTTTATCGCTTAAAGAAAAAAAAAGCTTTAATATATAATATACTTCGCTTCTAGGATTATCTAGATTCGTTAATTGATTAGATAAAAAACTCCAAAGTTTATTTAATCGAACCTTCATCCAACATATTCTAACAATACATCAAATCTTTTGATTCTTTCCCAATCTTTCCATTCTAAGAATGCACTATTTTGATTTTTTGCTATTTCGATAAATCCAAATGATCCCACATAAAACAAAAAATCATTTTTATCTTTATGTCCAAAGGTTTTAGATAAACCGTTTATATCTAGAATCATGCGATCTCCTTCGAAGATTCTTAAACGAATCTTTTTACTCTGGTTTATATCGTATGTATCGTAATATAAATTTGTAAATAGATTTCCGAAATGATCATAATATACAATTTTTCCTTTAAATTGTTTGGAATGATTAAAATTTACATATTCTGGCACAGAGACATTTTCGTTTAAATGAATATACTTTATTTTATTTGTAAATTTTTTTAAAAAAGAAGGATTTTTAGATAGTAAACCAGTAGCAGGCGCAAAAATATCACGACCATGAAAAGTACTACTTATATTGTATTCTAATCGATAATTTTTAAGTTGATCCAAATATATTTCTTTGAGTTTTATAGGCAAGATTTCGTAATATTCGATTTTTGAATTGATTTTGGGATCACGAAGTAGAACAGAAATTAATCCATTATCGGGTAAAATCAAATATGAACGTTGGACATTAATAACTACAGGTTTTCTTTCCGTTCCAACACCAGGATCTACTACCATACATAATATAAAAGGTTTTTCTAAATTTTTATAACAATAATATAAAAACCAAGAAGCATATTCTATATCATAAGGAATCAGTTCATGAGATAAATCTAAGATCCTTGACTTTGGGTTTATTATACTAATCCTACTTTTTAAAATTCCCACGTAAGGATCTCTACTTCCAAAATCTGTCAAAAGATATACTATTCCCATTCGATTGTTCCTGGTGGTTTTGTTGTTAAGTCGTAAAAAAGATATGATATTAAATTTGTATTATAAATTTTTTCTGATAATTCTTTTAATAATGTAATGGGCATTTCGTATACAGAAGCTGTCATAGCATCGGTAGAACAAATAGGTCGAAGAACAATACTTTGTTTTTTGTCCTTATCAACAAGTGGCAATAGTACAACAGGACATTGCCATATATCGTAATAAATGTTTTTCTCGCTAAAAAAATTATCTACAATATTATCAATAATTTGTAAGATTTCGATTCTTTGTGGAGTTAAGTATTGATTGGTTTCTAACTGCAAATGGGATATATTTTTATTACCGAAAGGAATGAATAAGATCACCCTGTTTACATCATAGATTAAATTGGGAATTTTACGTGCAAGTTCTAAATAAATTTCCCATTGAAAATCAGAAAAAAAATCTTTTTTGGGAACTAAAACAGCAGGATGTGCATAACTACGCTTATCTCCTTGAACGCCAACAGATTTAATCGGCAATAAATAAATTTCTAAAGAATGCTCAATAAGCTGATTCTGCAAATCTTGTGGTAAGGAAGCTTCTATTGTTTGAATTCCACCTGTTTTTTGTTGATTGCATAAACATCTTACTGCAAGTCCTGGCCCAGGAAAAGGATGTTTCTCTACTAATTCGTGAGGTAATCCTAAAAGTCTACCAATTTCTCTTACTTCATCTTTGTATAAATCTCTTAACGGTTCGACAACCAATCCTTTTTCTAACAATTCTTGTATAATTGGAACGCGATTGTGATGGGTTTTAATCGTATGACTAAATTTGGTAGAGCCAGATTCAATTGTATCGGGATAAATAGTTCCTTGCCCTAACAACCATTCTTTTGTGTTTAAATTGAGTTTTTTTACAGCATTTTGCTGAACTTCTATAAAGAGTTCACCAATAATTTTACGTTTTTCTTCGGGATCATATATATTTTTTAAACGCTCATAATATAAGTCTTTTGCATCTTCGATGTGTATATCAATTCCAACCTTAGAAAGCATGGTTTTGATTTTTTGTGATTCTTGATAGCGTAAGAATCCCGTATCTACCAACATTCCATAGAGATGTTCTTTATCTAAGATCTTTCCTAACAAAGCAAATGCAACTGTTGAGTCAACTCCACCCGAAACAAGAAAAAAAACTTTTTTATTTTCTAAAGTTTGTTTTAAATAATCCATTAAATATTTTAAATAAATTTCTAAATTCCAACTTTTTTCTAAGTTACATATTTTTATAAAATTTTTTAAAATTTTTAAACCTTCTTGTGTATGTGTTACCTCTGGATGAAATTGAAGTCCAAAAATTCTTTTTTCTGTGTTCTCTACAACAGCATATTTACAATCTTCTGTCGAAGCAATGCATTTAAAACCACTTGGAATTTTTATTACCTCATCGCCATGACTCATCCATACGATAGATTTTTCTTGTAAGTCATCGAGAATCAGTGATTTTTCGCGTATATTCAAGATTGCTTTTCCATATTCGCGTTTTTGGGCTTTTTCTACGCTACCGCCCAATTTATGCATTAAATATTGATGTCCATAACATATACCGAGTATAGGTATACCCAGTTGGAATATTTTATTATCGATCATGGGGGCATCGCTATCATACACTGACCCAGGTCCACCAGATAAGATAATACCTTTAAAAAAATGGTTTTGATCTTTTTCGAAAAACTCTCCTGGTAGAACAATTTCGCTATATGCTCCTAATCGACGAATTTTCGATGCAATAAGATGTGCATATTGTCCTCCAAAATCAACCACAGCAATACCACCATGAATTTGTTCCAGATAATCCTTGAATTGAATCATAAAATCCTACAAATCTAACAAATGACCTAATTTCTTTTTTTTGGTTTCTAGATAAAATTTGTTTTCTTCTTCTGGTTCAATTACTAAAGGAACGCGTTCTACAATTTTTAATCCATAACCTTCTAATCCAACGATTTTTTTGGGATTATTCGTCATAATTCGAATGGTTGATAATCCCAAACTTCGAAGAATTTGTGCACCTATTCCATAATCACGAAGATCCGGAGGAAAACCTAATTTTTCGTTAGCTTCTACTGTATCGTAACCCTCGTCTTGTAATCTATATGCCTTTAATTTATTCACAATACCTATACCCCTACCCTCTTGACGCATGTATAAAAGAACACCTCTTCCTTCGCGAGCGATTAGTTTTAAAGCTATATCAAGTTGTTTTCCACAATCACATCTTAGAGAATGGAAAATATCTCCTGTTAGACATTCGCTATGAACTCTAACTAATACATTCTCTTTTCCGCGAACATCTCCCATAACTAAGGCTATATGAATTTTATCATCAATAGTAGTAGAATATGCATATATGTGAAATTCTCCATATTCTGTAGGTAATCGCGAATCAGACTCTAATTTAATTAAAGAATCTGTTTTTAAACGAAAACGTATCAAATCTTCAATTGTATATATATTTAATCGATGCTTTTTTGCAAATTCTATCAACTGAGGTAAACGAGCCATTGTACCATCATCGTTCATAATTTCGCAAATTACTGCAGCTGGTTTTAATCCAGCTAATTTACATAAATCTACGGATGCTTCGGTATGCCCTGCCCTTCGAATCACCCCACCTGGAACTGCTTGTAGAGGAAATATATGACCAGGTTTCACTAAATCTTCTGGCGTAGTATTTGGATTTATCAATACCTGAACTGTTTTTGCTCTATCATAAGCAGAAATTCCCGTTGTTACTCCATGCTTTGGAGAGGCATCGACAGAAACGGTAAAAGCAGTCCGATATTTTTCTGTATTATCTTTTACCATTGGTTCTAGTTGCAATTCTTTTATACGTTCGCTTTCTAATGGAACACAAATCAGTCCTTTACCATAGGTAGCCATAAAATTGATGGCTTCTGGTGTTGCAAATTCCGCAGCAATAACAAGATCCCCTTCGTTTTCGCGATCTTCGGAATCTACTAAAATGATCATCTTTCCTTTTTTTAAATCTTCTATGGCATTTTCGATTGGAGAGATTTGTATTTCCATTTTATTTATCATTTAATATAATTCAATTCTTTATGACAAATTTTTTTCAACATAGTTCGAATCAAATCATTTTTATTTTTTAGTAGTATGATAATTCGTAGATGGAATTGTTTATTGGAATTTATTTTTAGAAACGCCGTGTGTAGTCATACATTTTTGATTTTAAATAAAATAAATGATTTTTTATATATTTTTTTACTTTTTATTATTATAAATTTTTAACTTGTTTTAATGATTTTTGATTAATAAATTGAGAAAATGACTACACAGCTGGTTTGTGTAATGTTTAACCATAGAGAACACAGAGTACACAAAGAATTTGTTCTGATAATTGGAAAGAAATAAAAAAAGAATTATCTAATGAATTTGTGCTAGCGATAGATCTATGAGTATTAAGCTTACGAATCGAGAAAAATGGTTAAAGGAAAAACATGGGGGAAAATCAATAAGAAGATATCTATTATAAATATAAAAATTTTTTAATCGACAAATAACCTTCTTTCAAATCTCTTCTTAAATACAAATTTTATTTTTTTTCTATAAGTTTATTTGGTTCAAGTAAATCCTCAATACGATAAGCAGAAACTTCGTAATAATTATCTTTATATTGTACTAAATATTTTACATAACTTTTTCGTGCTAGAATCATAAATATTTCTTTTTTTGTTGCTTCCAAATCTTGGGATATGTCTAATTCAATTGTTATATTCAATGCTTCCCAATCTTTATCTTGGGGTTTTTGAGTATTATAAAACCTCGTCGCTTTAAAATTCACAATTTCTTCTACAATTCCTTCCATAGCCGTATTTTGTAATTTCTCTGGCTTCGGTTCAATTAATTGCCAATCTTTTGCTGCTTTTGCATAAACATATCGACTATTTTTATGAATTAACGTAATCTTTTGGACTTTATTTTTATCGATATTAAAAATAGAATGATTTCGAAAGTAATCCATATCTTCGTATCCAGACTTAATTTTTAGGTTGCTTTCTACTTGATAAATTTTATTTTCCTTATTGAGTTGAACATAACTGCTGTTATTTCGTATGCTTACAAACCCAATTTTTAACTCATCCTGCTTTTGATCTTTATATTCAATGATGATTTTTGCTGATTTTTCATTAATTCCCGCCATAGAGCGGTTTTCTTGTGTGTCTGGAATTTCGTAATATCGTTTTAGATCTTGTAGGGTTTCGATAAAAGATTTTAGATTCTCTTTATCTATTTCATATTCTTGCTGATTGATAATTACTTTTCCTGAAAGATTTTGAATATATTCATCTAAGTTTTTGAACTTTGTCGGTGCATCCATAATTTCTATTTGATATTCTAACGATTTATCCGGAAATATAATTCGAATCTTCTGAACTTCTGATAATTTTAAATCCAACAATTTTGGTGCTTTTTCGTAAGTTTTACTCAACAATTGAAAAGGATCATTCAACAAGAAAAAAACAAAAAATAATAAAATATTTAAAATGAATAAATATAATCCTATATTTTTTTTAAATTGTTCCATCATTGCTCTACTCCTTTTTTTCTGTATCGATTTCTTAAGCGAATAAATCCATAAATACCTAAAATAATAGGAATCATTAATGTATGAATCCAAGCAAAAATCTTTTGTAGCTCTACGGGAAATTGATATTGTATAACTGGAATAAAGGGCATTTTTGAACGAACTGCAATCAAATCTGTATCTCCTTGTAGATATTCTAACAGGTTTTGAACGAAAGAATAATTGACTTTAAAATATTCAATGTTTGCTTCGTTTCTAAAAAAGATATCAGAAACCAAATAGGGTGTTCCTATCAATAGAATCTTGCCTTCAGTATTTGCTAATTGCCCCTCTAAAAAAGAAGATCCAAGTTCTTTTGATTTGATTTCTTTAAAAGCACTTCGAAACTTACCTTGTGCAAGTATCATCACTGGCAAAGAAGTATTACTAACTGTTTCCCCTTCTTGTAAAGGTTTTTGTCCAACGAATTGTAAATCTTTTAAACTTAACGAAGTTTCTTTCCGTAGAATTGCTTTAGGGGTTGTTTTTACTAATACATAATACTTGACTTCGGATTGTTTTTGTGGATCATAACTTAAATCCGAAAACCAAGGAAAAATCACATAAGGAATATTTTTCGTTAATTCGTGCTCTGTGTTGATATTGTCTGTTTCTTGTGAATAAAATGCCCAAGAAGGATTAGGATATCGACCTAAATACTGTCCAAGGATATCTACTTCGGGCACTGCTAAGGCTGGTTCTAATACAATTCGTTCTTGAATTTGTAATCCATAATTGGCTAAAAATTCATTCCATTGATTTACTTCTTCTGGTATTGTAGTAAAACCTCTACTACCTGAACTAATCCCCAATTGCAAGAATTGGGGATTAGGGGGACTTATAGTAAAATCAAACCCTTTTAAGAATAAAACTAAATTGCCCCCTCTTAATAAAAATTGATCTAAATAAAATTGTTCAGACGAAGACAATTTAGGTAGACCAGCAAGAATCAAGGTTTCGATTGTTTCGGGAATCGGTTCATTTAACTCAATCTCTTTGATTTGTCCAAGATCCTTTTCTATTAAGTTTTTAAAAGCATAGAGATTATCTTTATCTTGATCTAATCGCGATTGCCATCTTCTAATCTGTAAGGAACCACTACCTGTAACATATCCTATACCACTAATGGTTTTCTCGTCTTGGAAAAATCGCTTAACTTCTTTTAAAAATAGATATTCAAAATTTCCTACTATTCCCCCTTGCTCGACAAGAGAAATCGTAGTAGACTTATCTCCATATTGTAAGTAGATACCAAAATACCCCATCCTTATAGAAGCTTTATGGAGATCTGCTTCTTCGATGGGAATGCCTTGGATACCACGTTTTGTTGCTAAACTTCGTTCTTCTTCTGTTATTGGATTGATTATTTTTAGGTTGATTTTTTCTTTTCCTACGCGTTTTATATCTTCTAATAAATAGATTATAGGCTGAATTTGAGCAATCAACTGTCCCGGTATATCTCTACTGATATAGGCTTCTACTAATAAGGGATATTTGAGTTTTTTTAATACATTATAAGTGCTTTCGGATAAGGTATTAACCTTTCCTTTGGAAAAATCCCACTTTATATTTAAGCTATAAGCAATACTGTTAAATAAAACAAACAAAATGATAATATTCGTATATATGAATACTTTATGATTGTATATTTTTTTTATATCCATAGATTTCCCCTAATACTTTTTGATTAATTGAACATTTACATAAAGCATTAATGTAATAAAAGAAATATAATATACTAAATCACTAAATAAAACCATGCCCTTAGAGAACGAAGTAAAATGATAACTAATCGAAAAAAAACCAAAAACAAAATTCCATTCTGGTGGTAAATGTTGTGTTAATAGATAATAATTGCTTAAAAACATAAATAAACTAATAAAAAACGTAAGGATAAATGCGACGATTTGTTCTTTGGTTAAAGCAGAACATACCATTCCAATACTAATATAAGCCCCAGCCATTAAAATAGACCCCAAATATAACGTAAAAGTCTTTCCCCAATCCATCATACCCATTAAGGATATACTCAAAGTAAGAGGAATTGCTGCCAAAATAATCAAAGAAACAAAGGTCCAACTTGCAAGAAATTTTGCAAATACCAACTGAAATTCTGTATAAGGCAATGTCTTTAAAATTTCTATGGTTCCTGTTTTTCGCTCTTCTGCCCAAATCTTCATAGTCACTGCTGGTACGAGTAAAATAAACGTAAAAGGGAGTAGATTCATATAAGATTCAATGCTTGCAATTTGTGCATCCCAAAAACCTGGAATTAAATCAAAAATTCCCAAAAAGAAAAAAAGAAAATTAAAAAATATCGTAATCACCATAAAAACATATCCACTTGGAGTATTAAAAAAAGATAATAATTCTTTTTTATATAAATATTTTATAGATTTCATAATCTACCTCCTTTAATTAATAGTTAATTCTCTGAATACTTCTTCTAAGGATCGTTCTAACGGTGCAAATTCTCTTACTTCCCAATCAAAATGTTTGATTTCGTTAAAAAGACGTTCTGGTTTGTCTTCTCGAAGTTCGCAAATATATCGTTTAAATTCAGACTGAATTATATTTTCTTCTTGAACGTTTTTTACCATAGATAAATTTCTTAGTTCCTGTAAAATATTCTCTCGATGAGATTTTGCTACAATTACTATAAGATTGGATCGTTGTAATTCTTCTACTTTTCTATCAGCTACAATTTTTCCTTTGTTGATAATAATTACTCTATCACAAACATCTTCGACTTCTTTTAATATATGAGTGGAAAGAATTAAAGTTTTTTCTTTGGACAATCCTTTGATAAAATTTCGAATCGAAATGATCTGATTTGGGTCTAATCCCGTTGTCGGCTCGTCTAATATGATGATTTCTGGATCATGGATTAAGGTTGCAGCTAATGCAGTTCTTTGCCGAAAGCCTTTCGATAATAGCGATAAGGGGGTATATAAATGTGATTGTAATTCCAATGTTTCTATTAAAAAATCCATTCTTTCTTTGATTTTATTTTGTTCTAATTGTTTTGTATAAGCCATAAATTCCAAATATTCGATTACTAGCATTTCTGGATACAAGGGATTGGATTCGGGTAAATATCCGATCCGTTTCTTTATTTCTATGTGGTTTTTCGTATTGTCGTCAAAAGGAATTCCTCCGATTTCTATATGACCATTCGTTGGTGATAAATAACCTGTTAGTACCCTCATGGTAGTTGTTTTGCCTGCACCATTCGGACCAAGTAGTCCAGTAATACCACTAGATTTATCTACATAAAATGAAATATTATCTACTGCGCAAAATTCACCGTATTTAACTGTTAAATCTTTGACTTTTATCATCAAAGGACAAATTCTTACAAGATAATTTATATATCAAGTACTTTAATATAGAGGATTTGCAACCACAGAGAACCCAGAAATATAGAAAAAAAATATCTAATGATTTTGTGTTAATTCTAAGGGTATTAAACATAAGAAACGAGGAGAATAGTTAAAGAAAAGCTGGAAGAAAAATCCATATTTGTTAATGATGATTGATGGTTTTTGTTAATTTTATAAAAATTCATATTGTGAGGCAAAGCTTCCGAAAATCAATAAATTTTTTTATAAACGAAAATTTTAGTTGAACATTATAAAGGAAAATTAAATCTAATGATTCAAAGGAGATTTAATATGAAAAACAACCTAAAACTTATTTTATTGTTTTTTGTCCTAGTTGCGAACCATCTATTTTCGCAAGAAACTAAAAAATCACTGACAGAGCAAGAAATAAAAAAAAGAGATGCACATGGTTCAAAAGCATTAGTAGTTTTGAAAAAAGGAAATACATTTTTATTTAGAGAGAACAAAAAATCAGAAATTCAACCAAACACCATCATACAAGAAAATGATGTGATTAAAACCGAAAATGATTCTTATGTAAACTTACAACTATCGAATGGTGTTATAATAAGGATTGGAGCTAATAGTCAGGTTACATTAAATCAACTTTTAAGAAAAGACAACCAAGAAGAATATAATTTACAACTTTCGCAAGGAGAAGTTCTTTCCAAAGTAGAAAAAGACAAAAAAAAGAAAATCAAACTCGAAATTCAATCGCCCACAGCAATTGCATCTGTAAGAGGTACAGAATTTTTGGTAGAATCGAACCAAAATACTACGACCATAGCTGTGAACGAAGGGAAAGTAGAAGTATCGAGCATTGATGGAAGTCAAAAACAAACCATCGAAGCAGGAGAAAAGATCGTTGCAACCTTCAACGAGCAAAAGAAATCCATTATGGAAACTTACGAAAAACAAAAATTTCTTATGATTCAAGAGCTTGAAAAAACGAAAAAACAAAATTTCGAAAATGTACTAAAACAAATCGAACAAAATCAAAAGATGATAGAAGAACAAAAAAATAAAATCCAACTACCTCCAAATCCATTTCAAAAATAACATTGACTTAATATTGTCATAAGAAAAAATATTCTTATGACAATTTCCCTAACAAATGAATTACAAGAAATTATAGAGCGTTCACAGAAGTATATAAATTATGCAGAAACGATAGCAAAAAATTCCAAAGAAGCATTTCAGATTATTCGACAAACATCGAAAAATCAACGAAATCAAGTATTAACGAACTTAATCGACTTAATGTCACAAAAAGAAAATCAAGAATATCTTATAGAACAAAATCAAATTGATGTAGATAATGCACAAAAAAATCAATTAGCCCCAGCTCTAATTGATCGCTTACGATTAAGCAAAAAAAGAATCGAAGAGATGATACAAGCTGTACAAGATATCGTTAATTTAGCCGATCCGATTGGAGAAATCATCAAAGGTTATACATTGCCTAATGGAATTGAACTTATTCAAAAACGCGTGCCATTAGGTTCTATCTTTACTGTATATGAATCAAGACCTAATGTAACAATCGATGTGGGAGCTCTTTGTATCAAAAGTGGAAATTCAGTTATCTTACGCGGTGGGAAAGAAGCATTTTATTCCAACAAAGCTTTGTATGAGTTCTTTAAACAAGCCTTAATTCAAGCGAATTTATCCGAAAAAATCATTCAATTTGTAGAAGAAACCGATCGTGCTTGTATGTTTGCATTACTCCAAATGGACAAATATATAGACTTAGTTGTTCCTCGCGGTGGAGAAGCGCTTATACAGTTTGTTAGTTCCAACACAAAAATTCCTGTGGTAAAACACGATAAAGGTGTATGCAACCTCTATATTGATGAATCAGCCAACTTGGAGAAAGCAATCTCTATTGGTATTAATGCAAAATTACAAAGACCTTCTGTTTGCAATGCAATAGAAAATTTACTGATCCATGAAAAATTCCCTTATGCAAAAGAATTACTAGAAGCTTTGCATAATGCAGGTGCTCAATTATTAGGATGCGAAAAAACATTAAAAATTTTTCCTCAAGCAAAACCTATCGAAGATCCCGATAAAGAATACAGTACAGAATACTTAGACAATCGCCTATCTGTGAAAATTGTTTCTAATTTAGACGAAGTTGTATCGTTTATCTATAAATATGGAAGTGGTCATTCCGAAGGTATAGTTGCAGAAAATTATTCTGTGATTGAAGAATTCCAAAAAAGAATCGACAGTGCTGGTATTTTTATCAACTGTTCGACAAGATTCCATGATGGTGGTCAGATGGGAATGGGAGCAGAGATTGGTATCTCCACACAAAGAATGCATGTTCGAGGACCAATGGGATTAAAGGATCTAACAACTACTATGTATATTCTTAAAGGAAATGGTCAAATACGTACATGAAAATTCCTCGACTTTTTTATGGAGGATCTTTTAACCCAGTCCACAAAGGTCATTTAGCTACAATAGAATATGTTCTAAAAGAAAAGATTTGTTGGGAAGTTCTAGTAGTACCTAACTATCAATCCCCATTAAAAGATAAAACAGAATATGCATCCGAAGAGGTCCGTTTCGAAATGCTTCAATATGCACTCCGTTCTTATTTCGAAGACAATCTTTTTTTTAAAATTCAACTTCTTGATATAGAAATAAAAGAAAAAAACGTAAACTATACAGCAAATACCTTAAAAAAACTTGAAAATTCTATTAAGACAGGAATTCTTATTGGTGCAGATAGTTTAGAAACCTTGCATCTTTGGCACGAAGTTGAGTGGATTTTAACTTACTATCCATTTTATGTTGTTCCGAGAGCTAATATTTCCTTATCGAAGACGCAAAGTCAAATCCATCAACTTAAAGGATTTTATCCTATGGCAGAATTTATTCTATTAGATTTTATTCCACCCAATTGTAGCTCCACAGATATTCGAAAAAAAATAAAAGAAAATGCTCAATACGAAGATCTAAAATATTGCCTTTTACCAGAAACCTATTCTCTAATCAAAAAATACAATCTTTATTGTTAATTTATAAATAAGATCAATTATTTTTATTTAAAATCTTTTCTGCTATCATAAGGTTCGAAGTGCCTGGATAAAACTGATAACCAGTACCAAATGGCAAGGGTTTTATATTTTCTTTTTTATCGTAAATCTTTTTTAAATCTGGCTGGAAGCGACTTGCAAACAACGGGATAGGTTTAGTATAAGTGCCATAAAACGTTAAATGCCAAATCGAACGATCAAAAGATTTTAATGGTATACCTG
>Ga0197142_1001346_pt1 | contig 22588 bp, 12 predicted proteins | sample GBS60_MetaG_FD_148614 | JGI IMG/M metagenome (GOLD analysis project Ga0197142, IMG submission 148614) | Sediment microbial communities from Great Boiling Springs, Gerlach, Nevada, United States - GBS 60_MetaG | ecosystem: Environmental > Aquatic > Thermal springs > Hot (42-90C) > Sediment... | reverse complement strand
CGGATTCAACGCAAAGCTGAGATCATCAACATCGCAGCCTGAGGTATGCGCGTGCCGATGTCCGCAGGTAGAGATCGAGCAAGACAAGTGCTTCAAGTGCTTACAGAGGTCGCATCTCCAGGCCCTCCTGCACCAGTGTTGCATGTCGCATCCCAAGTGTCAGGCGTTTTTGTCGAATGGATCCCAAGGGTGCAACGGCAGGTAAGCGTGTTTGGTTGCACCGAGGGACTGATGTTGATATGATGCGGATATTGAGAAGGCGGGTTTTCGCCTCGGACTGGTCGCAGCGGAGGGGAGGACGAAAGGAATCATAGAGAGGTCCCGGTGTCGTGTTCCAGGGAGCCGCGATTACGTTCGTGGTGTGGGAGTTGAGGGGGTTGCTAGGGGTAGGGAGGCCGACTTTTGGATGAGGAGAAACTGCGAACAGGGTTGCGGAAAATCGACGTGTTGGCTAAGAATGCCTTTCCGTAGCCCGCTTGGATCGCTACATTTTGGGCGAAGGGTTTGGTGTAGCGGAGACGGGTCGAGCCGCTCGCTACCGGGCCTGATTTAGGGAAAATTACGATTCCATTCCCTGAGGCGCCGGCGGGGGTCGAAGATTCACAACGGCTGCCACCCGGAGGGTTCAAAAGTGATCGACAAGCAGTCTATTGAAACTCGTGTGATCGACCTTATCAGTGAGCATTTCAATACGCCCCGAGAGAATATCAAGCGTTCGACTACGTTTCAGGGAGGTGGTCAGGCCGGCGCGGATGATATCGGCGCTGATTCCCTCGATGTCGTCGAATTCATCATGGAGGTGGAAGAGGAGTTTGACATTCAAGTTCCCGATTCGGATGCGGAAAAAATCCGCACGGTGGGTGATGTGATTGATTACATTGTTGCCAAACTCGAAGAGCGAAAAACTCAGGAACAGCAGACGTGATGGTTACGCAGCGACGCCGAGTCGTGATTACAGGTCTGGGTACGGTCAATCCTTTGGGATTGTCCTGTGCCGAATATTGGCGCGGGCTGGTCAATGGTCAGAGCGGCATCGCCCGGCTGACCAGCTTTGACACCAGTCAGTTCAAGGTTCAATTTGGGGGTGAAGTCAAGAAATTCAATCCCGAAGCTCACTTTGACAAGGTTTCTGTTCGGAAGATCGACCGATTCACCCAGTTTGCGCTCGTAGCTGCGGAGGAGGCGATCCGGGACAGCGGGATTGATTTTTCCCGCGAGAACCCGTTTCGCTGCGGGTGCATTCTCGGAAGCGGCATCGGCGGCCTGAAGGAGTTTGAAAACGGACACGAAACCTTGTTGTCGAAAGGGCCGACACGCGTCAATCCGTTCGTGATCCCGAAAATGATCGTCAATTCCGCGGCCGGGAACATTTCCATCCGTTATGGATTACGGGGACCGAATACCACAGTATCGACTGCCTGCTCCTCGGCCGCTCATGCGATTGCCGATGCCTGCACCGCAATTCGTTACAACTACGCCGACATCATGATCACGGGGGGGAGTGAAGCAGCGGTAACTCCCATGGGCTTGGCAGGATTCATCGCGTGCCGGGCACTCTCAGAACGCAATGATGATCCGGCCGGGGCCAGCCGACCTTTTGACAAAGACCGGGATGGCTTTGTCTTGAGTGAAGGGGCGGGCATCCTGGTCCTGGAAGAATACGAACATGCCAAAGCCCGGGGAGCCCATATCTACGCGGAAGTTTGCGGGGCGGGCAATACCGCCGATGCTTATCACATCACCCAACCGCATGAAGAAGGTCTTGGCGCGGCGGAAGCGATGCGGGCTGCCATCCGCGATGCCCAATGGAATCCGGATGAAGTCCAGTACATCAATGCTCACGGGACTAGTACACCCCTCGGTGATGTAGCCGAAACCAAAGCGATCAAACTGGTCTTTGGTGAACATGCCCGCAAACTGATGATTTCCAGCACCAAAAGCATGATCGGGCATCTGTTGGGAGCCAGCGGCGGGGTCGAAGCTGTGGCCTGTGCCCTGAGTATCCGTTATGGAGTTTTGCACCCTACTATCAACCTGGAGCATCCCGATATCGAATGTGGCTGCGACTTGGATTACATCCCGAATGTGGCTCGTGAAGTCCGGGTCAAAAAGGTGTTGTCGAACAGCTTCGGCTTCGGCGGACACAACTGCTGCCTGGCCTTGGGCGCTGTCTGAGTTTCGCGGCAAAGTGCGTTAGAACTTCTCGTCGGGTCTACCTTGCCTGTACGATCCGAAACGAGCCGATCAAATCTGGCACCAATCCAACACCCATGGAAACAAGGGACCTGACGGTGAGCCGCGTGCCGCCCTCCGCTTTCCGCTCTACTTCATGCTTGGCTTCGGATACATCAAATAGTAGTTGCTACTGGCGGTTTTGAGATATCCAGGAAAGTTTTCCCGATTGTTCAGCAACCATTTTGATGGAATTCATTTGTTTTTTATCAGGAAAGACGCTATCATGAAGGATGCGTATCTATGCTCGAGCAGCATAGACGAATTCCCTGAATGAGCCGGAAGGAGGAGAATCATGTTACGTGCAGTGCTGGCGATTATCTGCATGGCAGGTCTGCTCGCTGTCAACCAAGCCTGGGCGGATGACAAAGCCGAAGCTAAGACACTCAAAGGAACGTTGACCTGCACCAAGTGTGCCCTGAAGGAAACCAAAGCTTGCGGTCACGCTTTGATCGTCAAAGAAGACGGCAAGGACGTGAAATACTACCTGGTCGATAAGGGTGGCCGGGAACCCTATCATGGTCAGGTCTGCCAGGAAGACAAACCAGCTACAGTTACCGGCAAGGTTGTCAAAAAGGATAACAAACTCTACATCGAATCACCCAAGGTAGAAGTCCAGAAGTAAAAGCAGACTGATTTGGACCAGAACAGAACCGAAAGTAGAAGCTGATCCGTTGGATTAGAACCGATTGGAGCAGAACAGAACCGACTCAGAACCTCAGCAACGCCGTTCGGAGTTCCCGGGCGGCGTTGCTCATTGTTGCCCCAGGTGTATGGCGATATTTCCACATCTTCCCTCCAAGCTGACCTGAGGCTGATGGAGATGGAAATCGATGCCAAGGGACTCCAAGAAATGGACAGAAGAGACGGGTGGCTGGGATAGATAAAGGAACTCCCCAGGTGGTGAAACTCCCCAAAACTGCGGTTGGCACAGAAGCGGTTGGCAAGGCAGACAACGAGAGCGTAGCATAGCGGTAAGGGAGGTGCCTCGACCATGAAGATCATTCTCGCGAATCCACGGGGGTTTTGTGCCGGTGTGAATATGGCCATAGCTGCTCTGGAGGAGGCTTTGAGACGGTTTGGGGCGCCGATTTACGTGTATCACGAGATTGTGCACAATCGCCCGATTGTGGAGCGATTCGAGACCCAGGGGGTGATCTTCGTCGATGATATTGCCGAGGTACCGGAGGGATCTGTTCTTTTGTTCAGTGCCCATGGGGTGGCCCCCGAGGTCCGGCGTCAAGCGGCAGCCCGGCGTCTCTTCGCTATTGATGCCACCTGCCCCTTGGTCACCAAGGTTCATCTGGAAGCCATCCGCTTTGCCCGTGAAGGTTATACCATCGTTCTCATCGGTCATGCCGGGCATGATGAGGTAGTCGGCACCATGGGGGAAGCTCCCGACCATATGGTCCTGGTCGAGGATGTGGCCGATGTGGAACGATTGTCCTTCCCCCCTGATGCCAAGCTGGCTTATTTGACTCAGACCACTTTGAGTGTGGATGAAGCTAAAGTGATCATCGACGCTCTGAAGCAGCGCTACCCCCAGATTGTTGGGCCAAATAAGGATGATATCTGCTACGCTACCCAGAACCGGCAGGAGGCGGTACGGGAGTTGGCCAGGGAGGCGGACGTTGTCCTAGTCTTGGGAAGCCAGAATAGTTCCAACAGCCAACGTCTGGCGGAGGTGGCCCGATCCTTGGGCAAGCCGGCCTATCTGATCGACCGGGTGACCGAGTTGTGTCCGGAATGGTTCCGCCCTCAAGATACGGTCTTGATTACCGCGGGAGCCAGCGCGCCGGAGGAGAACGTCCAGGATTGCGTGGCCTATTTGCGGACCTGCTTTGGTGCGGAAGTTGAAAGCCGTACAGTTCGTGAAGAACATGTCAGTTTTCCCCTACCCCGGGAGCTCCGCTTGCTCACAACAGCATCATGAGAAACATCGGAATGCGAAACATCGAAGAGCAAGGGTACCCAAGAGGTGCCGAAATGGGAGAGCCAGGGGTACCGAAGGCGTACCCAAGGGAATAAGTCCAAGGTGGCCACTGAGAGCAGGGGAGACATCATGACGCAACCGCTCTGTCCGGAACTGGAGCTACGGTATCAACCGGAATTGCCCCGTCGTTCGGACTGGCGGATCGGATGCGTCGGTGCCGGCTTCATCATGCGGGATTGCCATTTGGTGGCCTACCAGCAGGCGGGATGGCAGCCCCTGGCGATTGCCTCGCGGAATCCGGAAGCGGCAGCCGCGGTGGCCCGACGTTTCAGTATCCCGACGGTGTATGAGCGAGTCGGCGACTTGCTTCAGGATCCGCGTCTGGAAGTCCTGGACATCGCTGTGCCACCGGATGTGCAGCCGCAGATCATCCGGCAAGCGGTGGAGTCGGGTCGGGGGCGACTGCGGGGTATTCTGGCCCAAAAACCCCTGGCCATGAGTCTGGAGGAAGCTCGTGATCTGGTGGAACGCTGTGCGGCTGCGGGAATCGTGCTGGCAGTCAATCAGAATATGCGGTTTGATCAGTCGGTGCGAGCCGCGAAGGATTTGATCCAACGGGGTTGGCTGGGAGACATTATCTTGGCCACCATCGAGATGCGGGCGGTGCCTCACTGGATGCCCTGGGCAGAGGGCTTATCCAGCCTGTCCACCTTTGTGATGAGCATTCATCACCTCGATACATTTCGCTACTGGTTGGGAACGCCGGATCGTGTTCTGGCCTCGACCCGTCCGGATCCGCGAACCCGTTTTCCCCATCGCGACGGCATCAACCTGTACATCCTGGAGTACGACAACGGTACGCGGGCGGCCGCCTGGGACGATGTCTGGGCCGGACCGGGCAGCAAAGAAGGAGCCGCCCCGGATCATAGCATCCGCTGGCGGATCGAAGGGACCGACGGCGTCGCTCAGGGCACCATCGGCTGGCCCAAATATCCCAACCACCAACCAAGCACTCTGGAGTTCTGCACCCGCCGTCAGGGAAACTACTGGTTCCGCCCTCATTGGCAGCAAGCCTGGTTCCCCGAAGCTTTCATCGGGACGATGGCCCAACTCCTGGTTGCCCTGGAACAGGACCGAGAACCGGAAATATCCGGACGCGACAATCTGGAAACCCTAGCCCTTTGCACCGCGGTTGTGCAGGCCAGCACCGAACATCGCGTTGTCCACCTGCGAGATATTCTTACTTGTGGATAGCATCGCTTGGAGCGCAGGTGGTACGCTGCTCTCAACCGAGACAAGAATGAACTTGCCCTGGGAGATCGAACAGGCTTATCTGGTTGCCGACAGCCGAAGTGTACGTGTGACCGCTGCCTCAGCAGGATTTGACAGTTCGGAAGGAGAGCGGATCGCCGTTCTTTTCGGGCAACGCCCGGCTGGGGTAGCCTGTCCTTTGGCTCACTTCGCCTGTCCGTTCGGCAAGCGGCACGTCAGCGTGGTGCGGGTAGCTGACCTGCCGGGAGGGGGAGAACGTCTCGGCTTCCATTTTCTCGTTCTGGACCGGCAGTTGTATCGCCATCTGGGGGATCCCTTCGCGATTGCCGATCGATTTCCCAGTGATTGGAGCCGGTGTGGTTCTCTGCCCACGCTGTCCTGGCCTGCACAACCGCTTCCCGAGCGGACATTAGAACAATTGGATGCGATCCTTCGCCATGGTGACGGCCCGCTATTACTCGCCGCCACCCAAGCCCTGGTCGATGGTAACCGTGTGGTGGTCGCCCGTTCTGCACCGGATGAATGTCTGGTGCGTGGGCTGTGGGCCTTGTTGCCGGAGCGCAGTCGCGTGGACCTCTGGCCGGCCACCTTTGCCTTCAGCGATGAACTGCGCTTCCATTTCTGGGTAACCCCTCTTCCAACCCACCTTACCCGGACAGGGACGCATCCGGACGAGGGCTGCTATGATCTCCTCGAAGAAGAAGTCGTCCGGAATTATCCCACGGGCAGCTACGAGCTGAATTTGCAAATCGCTGTGGAAAGCGGGGATCGGGTAGCCTTGCGTCAATTGTTGAACCGTCGCACACCGGATGAAACCCTCCGCCTGGCCTTCTACCTGTTGCTTGTCACGCTCCTGGCCGCTCTGATCTCACGCTTGGGGTGATCCTCAGGCGGGCGGTGATCTTGGGCCTGGGGTGACTCTAGGCAAACAACCGTCGTATGGGCCGTGAGTGTATGAGACCGGAGCACTCCTTGACACCGTCACCGTCGTGTGTATCACGCCTCTGAAGAAGAACGCCGGATGCAGGAAGGTCCAGCCTTTCCTGGTGTATTTTTTCTTCCATTCTACAGGCGAGGATGCCGTGCCCGATCTGCTTGCGTCTTTGTCGGACGATCCACTGTGGTACAAAGATGCCATTATTTACGAAGCTCCGGTCAAATCCTTCCGGGATTCCGTCGGCGATGGGGTCGGTGATTTCCGCGGCATGATCGAGAAGCTGGATTATCTCCAGGACCTGGGGATCAACGCCCTCTGGCTGTTGCCGTTTTATCCGTCACCGCTCAAGGATGATGGTTATGACATCTCGGATTACCTGTCGGTGCATCCGATGTATGGCACTTTGGAGGATTTCAAGGATTTGTTGCGAGAGGCTCACCGTCGGGGTATCCGGGTCATCACCGAGTTGGTCATCAATCACACCTCGGACCAGCACCCATGGTTTCAACGAGCCCGCCGTGCTCCCAAGGGGAGTGTCGAACGGGATTTTTACGTCTGGAGCGACACACCGGAGAAGTACAAACAAGCCCGGATCATTTTCAAGGACTTTGAGACATCGAATTGGGCTTACGATCCTGTGGCCAAGGCTTATTACTGGCATCGTTTCTATTCCCATCAGCCGGATCTGAATTATGACAATCCCGCCGTGTGGGAGGCGATCTTTCCGATCGTAGATTTCTGGTTCGAGTTGGGGGTGGATGGGATGCGTCTGGATGCCATCCCCTACCTGTACGAACGGGAGGGAACCAGTTGCGAGAACCTGCCGGAGACGCACGCGTTTCTCAAGGCCCTCCGCAAGCACGTGGACAGCAAGTTTCGCCACAAGATGTTCCTGGCGGAGGCGAACCAGTGGCCGGAAGATGCGGCGGCCTATTTCGGTGAAGGAGATGAATGCCACGCCGCCTTCCACTTTCCCCTGATGCCCCGCATGTTCATGGCCATCCGCACAGAAGACCGTTTTCCGATCGTAGATATCCTCCAGCAAACGCCCCCGATTCCCGAAACCTGCCAGTGGTGCTTGTTTCTGCGGAATCATGACGAATTGACTCTGGAGATGGTGACCGACGAAGAGCGGGACTATATGTACCGTGCCTACGCACGAGATGCCCAGGCGCGGATCAATCTGGGGATTCGGCGTCGTTTGGCGCCGCTTCTGGGAAATAACCGTCGTCGTATCGAGTTGATGGTGGGCCTGTTGCTATCGCTGCCAGGTACGCCGGTCCTCTACTACGGCGACGAGATTGGCATGGGAGACAATATCTACCTGGGCGACCGCAACGGGGTACGCACGCCCATGCAATGGAGCGGCGATCGCAATGCGGGATTCAGCAAAGCCAATCCGCAGAAGCTCTACCTGCCGGTAATCATCGACCCGGAATACCACTATGAAGCGGTCAATGTGGAAGCCCAACAGAATAATCCCAATTCACTGCTGTGGTGGATGAAACGGATTATCGATTTGCGGAAACGCTACAAAGCCTTCGGGCGGGGAAGTATGGAATTTCTGTTTCCGGAGAATCCCAAGATTCTGGCCTTCCTCCGTCGTTATGGCGAGGAAACGATTCTCGTAGTGGCGAATCTTTCCCGCTTCACTCAGCATACCGAATTGCACCTGGAGGCCTACGCCGGTCTGGTGCCGGTGGAAATGTTTGGCCGCGTGGAGTTTCCCGTGATCAGCAAAGCTCCCTATTCCGTGATGCTGGGGCCGCACGGCTTCGTCTGGTTCAGCCTGCAACCGCGTCGTCCGGCTACACTCGGTTTGAGTAGCTTGCCGACCCGATTCCCGGAAATCACCGTACGCGGCAACTGGGAACGTTTCATCCGCGGGCGACAACGGCAAGCCTTGGAAGCGATCCTGCCGGATTTTCTGGCTCAACGCCGGTGGTTCACCGGACAGCAGCGGCAGATCAATCAAGCTGTGATTCAGGATGTGATTACCCTCACCTTGCAGGACCGCATGATCTTCGGTTGTGTTATCGAAGTCCACTATTTGGAAGGTGAGCCGGAGCAGTATCTTCTCCCCCTGGTGACCGCCACGGGTCCGGAAATGTCCCAGGTTCTCGAGCAGCTGTCCCATGCCGTAGTCGCAGTTCTCACAGGCGATGAGAATGCTGTGGTCTATGATGCCTTGTGGGACCCGCGTTTCATCGCGGCCCTGTGGCAGGTGATTCGAGAACAACAGAGCCTGGCTGGTGGGGCTGGAAAAATCGTTGGCATCGCTTTGCCCACGATCGATCCTTTTCCGCAAACTGTTCCTCAACCGGCTCAGAGCCGAGCGGATCAGCATAATACGGTGATTCAATACGGCGAGCGAGCATTGCTCAAAGTGTTTCGCCGCCTGGATGAGGGGACCAATCCCGAATGGGAGGTGGGACGCTTTCTGACCGAACGGGGATTCGCCCACGCCGCCCCCCTTCTGGGAGCCTTGGAGTACCGCCGGCCCAAAAGTGAACCGCTGACTCTGGCAGTCCTTCATGCCTACGTCCCCAGTCAGGGGACGGCCTGGCATCACGTCCTCAATGCCGTCGGACATTACCTGGACTGGGTTCTTACCTCGGGTGTAGTCGAGCAGGCTCCCCCTCTACTGATGCGTTCTATCGTTGAATTGTCCGAGGAGACGGAGCCGCCCGCCTTGTTGGTGGAAGCTGTCGGTCCCTTCCTGGATTCCGTCCGACTTTTAGGACAACGGGTCGCGGAGTTGCACCGAGTCCTAGCAAGTGAAGAAGAAGACGCATCGTTCCGAGGCGAGCCGTACACGCCGTTGTATCAGCGGTCTGTTTATCAGTCGCTGCGCACAGAAGCCCGACGTCGGTTCCAGGCGTTGCAACGTCTCCTGTCGAACCTTGCGAAGGAACAAAGTCTCTCCGATGCGGATCGGGATCTCGTGCAGGGGGTGCTTCGATCCCAGGAGGCCTTGTTGGCTCGTTTGCAACTGGTAGCGACTACTCCGCTGCAGATACAGCGCTATCGTTGTCATGGCGATCTTCATCTCGGTCAGGTTCTCTACACCGGCAAGGACTTCGTGTTCGTCGATTTTGAGGGGGATCCGCGACGCAGCATCAGTGATCGCCGGATTAAGCGTTCACTGCTGCGGGATGTCGCCCGTATGCTCTATTCCTTCCACCAGGCGGTGCAGACGGCTTTTGTCGGACATGATGGGGGGACCTCGGGAGGGCTTGCTACTGTCCGCCCGGATGATCGCCAGCGTCTGGAGCCGTGGTGCGGTTACTGGCAGCAATGGATGGCTGCGTTGTTCCTTCGCGCTTACCGCCAGACCGCGGGAGATGCTGCCTTTGTGCCGGCGAATCTCCGGCAATGGCGGGTCCTCCTCGAAGCCTTCTATCTGGATAGTGCCCTCACCGAAGTCCAGTATGCTTTGGAAGGGCGGGAGGGCGCAAATCTGGCCACCGCCTGCCAGGGGATTCTCTCCGTATTGCAGTGGCCGACCCCCGGACAGTGAGCACACCATGGCCTTTGCCCTTTACAGTGAGCACACCATGATCTTTGCCCTTTGTCGTTGCTTCGGCCTGACCAACGCTCTTGCGGAAAGAGTCATGGTACGGTCATACCCCCGAATAATTCCCGCGAAAATCGCAAGAGGCGATGGGAAGGTAAGTTTGTCGACAGGTTGCTTCCTGAAGTGATGGGAAAGAAATTTTCTCAACAGTCTGTTGAGATTTTCGCTCTCATTGAGCATCGAGATTGTGTTCAAGAGGGGAGATCCTACCTCGCATCCGATCATGCCTCATCGGATCACGCCTCATGAAGGCGACGGTGGATAGGACAACGGATTTTCCGGATCGTCGAGCGCTCGAACAGCGGGCAGAACTGCGTGAGCATTTGTCGCGGCGCTTGTCGTGGTAGAGAGGTTGTCGTGCGGCCGGGAGGGTGGCGTGGATGGTGAAGCAGAGCGTTGACGGGCAGTCGCTACAGCTCGGGTCAGGTCCCAAGGCGTGAACGGTTTCGGGAGAAAGACAGCACCAGGGAAGGCATCGAGCTGGATGTTATCGGGAACGTATCCCGACATGAAGACGACAGCCAGATGAGGATACCGAGGAATCAAATTCTCTGCCAACTCCTGGCCATCCATCTGAGGCATGATTAGGTCGGTGACCAGAATATCCAAGGGGGAATCTTCCAGCCTCTCGATCTCTTGTAAGGCATCTTTGCCATTGGTCGCTTCCAACACTTCAAAACCCTGATGTTCCAGAGTCAGACGAGCCAGCTTCCGCAGCGAATCCTCATCTTCGACCAGCAGCACCCGTCCGTTCTGGGTAGGTGTTTTTCGGATCAAGGCGGTAGGCAGAGGAGTGCGGGTTTCCTGGGACGCCTGCCCTTGCGTCCAGGGTAGGGTGATCGTGAAAGTGGTTCCACATCCTACAGCGGTGTCCACCTGAATGTGGCCGCCGAGGTGTTGGATGATGCTGAAGACCGTCGCCAGACCCAGTCCTGTTCCTTTATCGGGGCCTTTTGTCGTGAAGAAGGGTTCAAAGATCCGGTGTTTGATAGCCTCGTCTATGCCTACTCCCGTGTCACTGACACGCAGTAGGACCTGACGCGAAGAAGGGTCCTGGTCCCCTGACGGGATCACTTGTGTATCCAGCGTCAGGAGTCCTCCTTCTGGCATCGCGTCGCAGGCGTTGACCACCAGATTCATGATGACTTGTTCCACGCGGCTATGGTCAGCCAATACCGTAGCCGGTTCGGCCGACAGATTCGTAACCAGGCGGATGCGTTCCCCCAGGAGGCGCTTGAACATGCCGACCAGACCCCGAATGACGTGGTTGAGGTCTACGATTTCCCTTTGGCTATTCGACTGCCGACTGAACATGAGAAGCTGACGCACCAGGGCCGCCGCCCGATCTGTCGCAAGCCGCAGATCATCTAGATATTCCAGAATTGGCGGTGAGGGTACGGCCTGGTCACCCAGATACGCACGGAGCAGATCCGCATTCCCGCGGATGATGGTGAGCAAGTTGTTGAAGTCGTGGGCGATGCCACCAGCCAGCCGGCCGAGCGCTTCTACCTTCTGAGCCTGGAGCAGTTGTTGCTCCAGACGCTTGCGTTCGGTGATATCCTGATAAACGCCGATGACTCCGACGATCTGACCCTGGGCATCTTGCAAAGGGACTTTGCTGGTCAACAGGATGCGTTGGCTGCCATCGGCACGGGTGAGCGTTTCCTCGATGTGCATCAGAGGCTGGCCGGTGCTTAGGACCTGTTGATCGCAGCTCCGGAAGAAATCGGCTTCGGAACAGGAGGAGGAAATCTCGTAATCGTTTTTGCCGATCAGGTCGCTGGGATGTTGGAAGCCATGGTCGTGGGCGACTCGTTCGTTGCAGCCCAGATAACGAAGTTCCCGATCTTTCCAGAATACACCACAGGGAATGGCAGCGAGGATATGTCGGAGCAACTCTTCGCGTTCCCGCAGGGCCTGTTCAGCCTGACGACGACGTGTCACGTCGCGGATAAGTGCCATGCGGAGGCAGCGGCCATGAGACTCGATCCAGGCGTAGCGGACTTCGGCCGGGAAGACGGTGCCGTCCTGGCGGCGGTAGAAACTCTCGCTGGTGAGACCCTGGTCGTCGCCGGTGTCGGTATGGGAACACCTCATCTCTAGTTGGGACAGATGGCATCCCCGCAACTGCTCCCGAGTGTAACCGAAACTCTGACATGCCCGGGGATTGACATCCAGGATAGAACCTTGGGAATCCAACAGCACGATAGCATCGGCCGCGTGTTCAAAAAGGCTGCGGAAGCGTGCTTCGCTTTCCCGCAACTCCTGCTCCATCTGCCGGCGCTGGGTGGTGTCGCGTATGATGGCGACCGTGTGGGTGAACTGACCTTCCTCATTGGCCACCGGCACAATCTGCCACTCGGTCCAGATGCGCTGGCCATCTTTGCGGCGAATCGGCACTTCCAGTCGTGTGACCTCAGTTCCCCGCAAGGCATGACGAACAGCCTGCAGTGCCGTCGGTTCCGATTCATCTGCCAGGACGCTAGGACTCATTCCTACCGCCTCGCTTTCGGCATACCCCATGAGTCGGTCGAAGGCAGGGTTGGAGTAAACAATCCGTAAAGGTGCCGCAGAAGTACGCCCTCCTTCCGCAATCATGATTCCATCGCAGGAAGCAGCTAGAGATTGAACGAGCAGGCGAAGACGGCGGGAATCCTCGCCCAAAGAAAGATGCCAGCGCTGATACCACATCTGCCCACCGAGCCGGACTAACGCGACAAGCAATCCGAGAGCCGTCAGCAGCAGAACCCCTTGCAGGAGAAGCGAACTACTGCTCCGGAGGTAGCGAGTAGTTATCAGCCACAATGCGATAACGCCGATCATCCCCCCTGTCCGTTGCAGAAGGGACCCTGCGGTGCCGCTGCAGCGCGAGCCCTGGTGCATCAACAGCAAAGCAGTCACCCCACAGGCAACCACGATCCAGACAGAATCCATCCGATCTCCTCAAGCCTGAGAATCTGATCCACCTCTCCAGGATCGGATACCATGGGAACATCTCATGTCTGCGATGTGAATCGCAGACATGAGATTCGGGAACCTCTACCGCGTACGTCCCTTTGTCGCAACACTCTGGCAGGTCCGGACATATCTCTGACATCACCCAAACATAGCACATCCTGGTGGATGTGTCTTAATAAGGCTTCGTTTTCAGGCCGAAACCATGAGGGAACCTAGCGAATGTCAAAAGATTGCCGGCTGACTCCGCCGTGCTACCCGAAGGGGGAAAATAACAGCAAGAAGTGAATGGAAAAAAGGAAGGAGATGGTAAGTGAATTCCCGGCCTGCCGCGGGAATGCGGTCAGCGGTGGCTCAGCAGGGAACATCATCCACCGGTATCATCCACCACAGGCTGGGGAGTCGTTCGGAGCGACGGCTCGGGCGAGCAGCTGTAACTGCAGGACGCTGCGTTCCTGCTCCTTTTGGAGGTAGGCACGCCCTTTTTTGACCTGGATATGGTCCCACGGTAGCCGTTCGGTCAAGGAGCGGGTTCGGGAACGGTAGAATTCGACGTCGATATTGAGGTCAGCAAAAGTCTGGTGCCAGATTTCGGGTCGGAAGCATTCTCGCCAGCCGTCGAAGCGAGCCCCGCGTTTCCAGGCTTCGTACAATGCCGGGGCGATGCGACGGTCACCGCGTGTGAGTATTCCTTCGAGCAAGCTGGTTTCGATGTCGTGTTGCTTGATGCGGACGTAACGATTGCGTTGTCGTTGCCGCAAATATCGTCCCGCCCACAGGAAGTACTCGCGGGACTGCATGCCGTTCCACTGATAAGGGGTGTGCGGCTTGGGGACGAAGTTGGAGACGCTGGCGGTCACCTCTTTGTAACGGCCGGTCACCTCCTTGCCCAAAGCACTGATGGTTTCAGCCAGTTCGACAATGCCGTCCAGATCGACCGTCCGTTCTCCGGGCAAGCCGCAGAGGAAGTACAATTTGACATGGTTGATCCCCTCGCGGAAGGCCGCCCGGCACCCTTCGATCAGGTCCTCGTTTTTGATCTTCTTGCGGATCTGTTCTCGCATATCGTCCCGGGCCACTTCCGGAGCCAGAGTCAAGCCGGCCTGCCTCCACCCCTTCATCAACTTGGGGACATAACGGAGCTGATGGTTGACCCGCAGGCTGGGCAGCGACACGTTGACACCCAGGGGAGCAAACACCTCATGCATCCGTTGTACCAGTTCCTCGAAGTACGGATAATCACTGCTGGACAGAGACAGCAGACTGATTTCATTGAGTCCGGTGTTGCGATAGCTTTCCAAAGCGGCCTGGACGATCGTTTCCACACTCCGTACTCGCAAGGGACGCTTGATGACGGTCGATTGGCAGAAGCGGCACTGGTGAGGGCACCCCCGCATGATCTCGATGGCAATGCGGTCATGCGGGGTCTGCACAAAGGGTACCACCGGGCGGGTGGGCAAAGGAATGTCGTCCAGATCACGGCTGTTGACGAAGCTGACGATCTCCAGGGGCACATCCGAACGGAGGCGGTGGAAGGCCGCGATCGTTCCGTCGGCGTGGTAATCGAATTCGTAGAAGGCGGGTACATACAGCCAGTGGGCCTCAGCAGCCAGAGCGGCCAGCATTTCCAGTCGCCGCCGCGGCGACAGATCCCCTTGTCGCTGAGCCTGCTCCTTGAGCGTCATCCACCGTTCCATCACCCACGGCAGCGATTCCTCTCCGTCGCCGATCACGAACAAGTCGATAAAGGGAGCCAGCACTTCCGGATTCTGGGCTCCGGGGCCACCAGCAATCACTAAGGGGTCCGTTACGCTTCTCTGATGGCTGAAGTGCGGGATACCCCCCAGATCCAGCATCGTCAAAATGTTGCTGTAGCACACCTCGTACTGCAGGCTGAAGCCGATCAGGTCGAACTGGTGCAGTGGCGTGAACGTTTCCAAAGAATACAGCGGCAGCCGGTGCAGACGCAACTGCTGCTCGAAGTCAATCCAGGGAGTAAACACCCGCTCGCAGGCCCATTGCGGATCGCTGTTCATGATGGAGTAGAGCACCTGCAGGCCATGATGACTCATGCCGATGGTGTAAGCGTCGGGAAAGGCCAGACAGAGCTTGCCGCGCACCTGCCGGTGATCCTTGACCACTGCGTTCAGTTCGCCCCCCATGTACTGAGCCGGCGTCTGGACCCTCGGCAGGATTGCCATCACCGCTTCCCGCAGTGCCGTGTTGATCATACTTCCGTTGCTCCCATCAAACAGAATGACTTTTGTGAAGCGCTCTCCGCAGGGTTGTAGGACACCTGCAAGTGGAACGGGGCGGTTCATGCCTCCAAAGGTGCGATGCACATCGCATCTCTCAGAGGCTCTCTCTAGAGGCTTGTCGCACCGCTCCGGTTCAGATTACGACCAAATCAGTCCCATTATGTGGCGGGGGCATTGAAGACCTATCCCTGGTTCGGGTGGCTTTTCCCGCGTCATCGTTTTCATCAAGGTAGGGGTAATTTCCTGTGCTACCCCTCACAAGATTATAAGGGAAAGGCAGGGAAAAAACCCATTCTCGGCTCGATCCTTCCGTTGGGGCAGGGCCATATCGTTTATCACCAAAAGCCACGGGGAAGCACAAGGGAGCGTCAGAGCAGTTGCGGTGGCTTCAAGTTTGGTGCCCAGGCTGCGTCTGGCCAGCCCGAGTTATTGCCCAGGCTCTGTCTGGATGGCCCAAATAGCGCCCTGACCGTATCTGACTGCCTAAAGAAGAGATAGAAGGTTTGGTTTGCGAGAGGTTGCTTGGTGTCATCAGGGACTCAAGCGAGAATCTCGCGGACGACGTGGCCGTGGACGTCGGTCAGGCGGTAGTCCCGTCCCTGGAAGCGGAAGGTGAGACGGGTGTGGTCGAATCCCAGGCAGTGCAACAGGGTGGCCTGCAGGTCGTGGACATGGACTTTGTCACGGACGACGCGGAAGCCCAGGTCGTCCGTGGCACCGTGGACATAGCCAGCCTTGATTCCACCTCCACATAGGATCAGAGAGAAACAATCGGGATAATGGTCCCGGCCGAGCAAGGCACTTTGCGAGGTACGTCCTTCCCGGAAGGGTGTCCGGCCAAATTCACCACCCCAGATGACTAATGTTTCTTCCAGCAGACCGCGGGCTTTGAGGTCACGGATCAGGGCTGCCACCGCTTTGGCGGTCACCGTCCCTTTCTGGATCAGGCCGTTGCGGATTTCGGTATCCGGGCTGGTGCCGTGGAAGTCCCACCCCCAGTCGAACAGTTGGATGAAGCGGACGCCGCGTTCCGCCAGCCGACGGGCCAGCAGGCAATTGTTGGCGAAGCTGCCCGATCCTGGAACAGCTCCGTATGCCTCCAGCACTTTGGCCGGTTCCCGTGAGATGTCCATGGCCTCACTGGCAGCTAGTTGCATGCGGAAGGCCAGTTCGTACTGCGAAATCCGGGTCAGCGTTTCGGGATGGCCCAGTTCCTGGTGTTGCCACCGGTTGAGTTCTTGCAGTGCATCCAGACCCAGCCGGCGCGTGTCACGGCTCATACCCGGGGGATCGGATAAGAACAGCACCGGTTCCCCTTTGCTACGGCATTGGACTCCTTGGAAGACGGTGGGGAGGAAACCGCTGCCCCAGCAAGCCTGTCCCCCACTGGGTTGGCTACCACTGGAGATCAAGACTACGAATCCAGGCAGATTCTGCGATTCGCTGCCCAAGCCATAGCAGACCCATGCTCCAAAGCTGGGGCGTCCCTGGCGAGCCGAACCGGTAAACAGTAGCAGTTCGGCGGGCGCATGATTGAATTCGTCTGTGGTCATCGAATTGATGACTGTCACCTCATCAGCAATCGCATGCAAAGGGGCGATGGCATCCGACATCCAGATGCCAGCTTTCCCCACGCGCCGGAAAGTCTGCCGCGTGCCCAGCAGCTTGGGGACTCCGGAGGTGAAGGCAAAACGCCGGCCGCGGATGAACTCTTCCGGGCAATCCTTGCCGTCGTATTTGACCAGTTCTGGTTTGTAATCGAGCAAATCCAGATGCGGGGGTGCTCCAGACATGTGCAGGTAGATGACCCGCTTCGCTTTGGCCGGGAAATGAGGAGGTTTGGGAGCCAGAGGATCATTTCGCCGCTCCACAGCGGGGGCAGCCGAGGGTGAAGGGCTGGCGGCATGTGCCGGGGTGGGCCACTGCCCGCTGATTTCGGCCAGAGCCAACGCCCCCAAACCCAGCGAGCCGCGACCCAGGAAATGGCGGCGTGTCATCCATTGCAGGCGTTCCAATCGTGGATGCATAACCAATTTCCCCCTTGTCTGTCAGGTCTGGCGGTGGGCGGTTCTTCCTCAGGGAGCGGTCAACGGCTTTGCAGGAGAAGGAGAACAGCCTTTCCACCAATCCTGGGTTTCTCCGGACAAAACTCCCACCAGCGGGAGCGGATCAGCGCTTCAGGAATATTTCATCGAGGTTGAGCAATACGTTGGCCACGGTGGTCCAGGCGGCGGCTTCGACCGGATCGACTCCAGCCGGCAGCGGGCCCAGGGGATCAGTCGCAAATCGGCTTGCCTGATCGGGATGGGTGGCGAAGCGAGCACGGACCTGCTGATAGAGCGTGACCAACCGCTGTCGTTCCGCGGGGGTGGGTGGGCGAATCAAGCAGCAACGGAAGGCATAGGCGGCACGACTTTCCGCTGTTGGTCCTCCTTCACGCAGGGTCCGGCGGGCTAGGGCCTGGGCTGCCTCCACGTACACCGGGTCGTTCATCGTCACGAGGGCCTGCAGCGGCGTGTTGGTTTGGCTGCGCCGCACAGTGCACACCTCCCGGTTGGGAGCATCAAACATCACCATGGAAGGGTAGGGGTTGGTGCGTCGCCAGGTGGTGTACAGGCCGCGGCGGTAGCGGTCTTCACCGCTGCTGGTTTCCCAGTCGATCCGTCCCCCGAAGGCCGCTGTCAAACCCAGATTCGGTTGCGGGGGCTTGACCGAGGGTCCATACATCTTGCTGCTGAGCAAGCCGGCGGCAAAAAGAGCCTGGTCCCGAACCATCTCAGCGGTCAACCGTACTCGCGGACCACGGGCCAGCAGCCGGTTGTCTGGGTCCCGTTCCAACAACTCGGGTGTAACCCGGGCCGACTGCCGATAGGTGCTGGATGTAACCAGGACTTTCAAAAACCGCTTGATATTCCAATCTTTCTGCAACTCCAAGGCCAGCCAGTCGAGCAGTTCCGGGTGCGTCGGCAATTCCCCTTGGATCCCGAACTCTTCACTGGTGCGGACGATTCCCACGCCGAAGATCTGCTCCCAGAAGCGATTGGCGATGACGCGGGCCGTCAAGGGATTGTCTGGGCTCATGAGCCAGCGGGCAAAGCCCAGGCGATTTTTCGGCCACTGCGGTGGGAAGGGGTGAAAAACAGACGGTGTACCTTCCTTCACTTCCTCCCCCAGGTCCTGGAAATTGCCGCGGTGCTGAATGCGGGTAGTCCGCCGCTGGTTGCCGCGCAACTCCAGCATGATCGGCACGGTGGTTACCGGTCGGATGGCCGCCCACTGCTTTTTCAACGCTTCCAGCTGCTTGTGCTGGGCTGCCGCCTCTTCCGGCTTTTTGCCTTGCAGAGATGCTTCCAGTTGCCGGATCTGTTCCTGCAGGTTTCGCTTCTTCTGGAGCAATTCCTCGGTCCAGAACGGCAACACCGGACTTTCGTCCGGCCGGTCTGCGTCGGCTGTATTGTTGAAGATGGCGAAGACCTGGAAGTACTCTTTTTGGGTAATCGGGTCGTACTTGTGATTATGGCATTGGGCACAGCCGAAGGAAGTGGCCATCCAGACGGTGAAGGTGGTGTTGACCCGATCGACCACGGCGACGTTGCGGAACTCTTCGTCGCTGGTGCCCCCTTCGTTGTTCGTCATGGTATTGCGGTGGAAGGCGGTGGCGGTAAGCATCTCCAGCGCCGGCGGTGGTAACCGCCAGGCCTCATCCAGATTCAACGGCTGGTCCTTCGGAACGTAACCTTCTTCTTCGAGCAACAGATCGCCCGCTAGTTGTTCGATGGTAAAGCGGTCGAAGGGCTTGTTGGCGTTGAAGCTGGCAATGACATAGTCGCGATACTTCCAGATGGTGCGAGGCGGGTCGTCGGCATAACCGGCGCTATCGGCATAGCGGGCCAGGTCGAGCCAGAAGCGGGCCCAATGTTCGCCGAAGGCTGGCTTAGCCAGTAGACGATCCACATAGCGTTCATAGGCATCGGGGGCCGGATCACGGACAAAAGCATCGGCTTCTTCCAACGTAGGTGGCAGGCCGGTCAAATCCAAGGCTACCCGGCGGGCCAGGGTGTAACGGTCCGCCTCGGGCTGGGGCATCAACCCTTCCTGCTTGAGGCGGTACAGTACGAACGCGTCAATCGGATTGCGAATCGGAAAGTGGGCCGGCGGTGTAAGTTCAGGGATGGGTGGCGGCGTCGGCTTGCGATAGGCCCAATGCGGGGCATACGGTGCCCCCTGGGCAATCCACCGTCGCAGCGTGTCGATCTCCCGGGGACTGAGTCGGCGTCCCGTTTTAGGGGGAGGCATTGCCTCATCCGATTCGGTGCTGCAGACCCGCCGTAGCAACTCGCTGTCGGTCGGCTTACCCGGAGCCAGCACGGCCAACGCCTCTTCTCGCTGGTCCAACCGCAACCCGCCCTTGCGGGTCTTCTCATCCGGCCCGTGACAGGCAAAACAGTTGGTTGATAAAATCGGCCGCACATCCCGGATATAATCCACCGCCTCGGTACTGGAGGGCTGACTTGGGGGCGAGGTGGTCGGCTTATCCCTATCCCCTTGGGCGTGACTGATCGGGCCCCCAATCGCCAGGATCCAGCCGGCTGCAACCAGCAAGGCACCAGCACCCAATTTCCTACAGGTCGATGGGAATGCAACTTTCATGGTTATGACCAACTCGTCTGGGATCGATACCTGCCTTCAACGGCTCTTTGCATGGTTGTGTTTGTGCGATTGTTGCCGTTGTCTTTGGGGAATGGGATGGCTGCCTGGACCGAATGCCGGGTGGAGGGACATACCAACCCACTCGGATCAGAGCCTGGTTTCTACTGGGAGGGTTTCTTACCTAAACCAGGTTATAACACCGTCGTTGCCTTAACGGCGGATCAATTCCGCCCCATATTATATCAGATGCCGCTGCCCTCAAGAAGCTAAAAAAGTCAAAACATCACTCCGGGTGGTTTCATGCACTACGCAGGGAACACTATCCTCATGTGCTGCCTAGGGAATACCATCTTCATGCGCTACAGAGGAAACACCATCACGCATCTGTCAGGAAACACCCCTCTGATAAAGACCAGGGTGGTGTTTACGTTGAAAAAACTCTTCTGCTCGATAGTGCTCGAGCACTCGCTTACTAACTAAAGATTCACTTTTGCATTGATGGCCCGGGGCACTTCTCAGGAAAACCGATAAGCCGAGAGCGGGAGGAGGTTTTGCCGTACGCCTTGTCTGTCAGAGGGCGCTTTCGTGATGCGATGAGGAATTTACGATTTGGTGAGGGAAAAGATTTGTTCGGTCAGTCTCCGGCATTTCGATTTTCGGAGGGGCTGTCAAGAAAAAGTGCTTGACGTTGGCTGCGAAGAGGGATAATATTGGAGCAAGGAACGTCGCCCACAAACACATTTTGGCGTTGTCTCACCAGGAGCGCAACGCATCTTGACTTCCCCACCGTAGTATGGCAAAGTGGCAGGCAGAAAAGGAGTGATGGGAGAAACCCTGTTCCATCTGAGTGGTGTCGGTCCACCCAGCTCACACGGTGAGGCAGGAGTCACAACGAGCATCCGTTCCAGGGCGGTTCCTGGGAAGCCCAAGCTGTGAGTATCGACAGGACTGCTGACAAGCAATGTCTGACTCGGGGGCGGTTCCCCGGGTATCCCTGTAGGGGAAGGGACGGTAAAGATCCCCTGTCTTGGGTGATGACAGACGGCTGTCCGTCGTCGTTACCAATTCCTGGATGATAGGTCTTTTTGGTATCTCACCTGGATGAGGAGTAAGATCATGTCCGACGCCAAAGGCGTCGAAGGGACGCCATCGCGCCCCTCTCTTCTGCGTGCTGCCGCAGCACGACGATTGGCTCGAAAAACCGCGACGACTTCCGGTGATTCCGCTCCGGTGGCCAGTCCACCTCCGGAATCACCACCCTCGGCAGCGGCGGCCCCGGGGTCAGGGCCACCAACGGCCAGCGTACCAGAGGTACGGGCTACCGACGGGACGCCGGTCGAGACCCGAACCACGGGCGAGCCCCGTGTTCCCGCGGAACCTCGCCTTTCGGAGCGCCCCGTGCGTGCTCCTTCTGGGGTTCCCTTCCGTCTAGATGACCTCTACCGGATGCCCATGCCCCAATTGTTCAAACTGGCGGAGAAAGAAGGCATCCACGAGCACTCGGGTATGAACCGGGCCCAGCTCATCGTGGCCATCGTCCGCCGGCAGATCGAACGGGGGGAAATCGTCCGCGGTTCGGGCACTCTCGAAATCCTGCCCGACGGCTATGGCTTCCTCCGCTCCCAGGCTCATAACTACCTCGCCAGTCCGGAAGATATTTATGTGTCCCCATCGCAAATCCGCCGCATGAGTCTGCGCACTGGTCTGGTCGTCGAGGGGCCGATACGCTTGCCCATCGAAAACCAGGATAACTTCGCCATCATGCAGATCGAGCGGGTCAACGGACGCAACCCCGACGAGATCGCCACCTTGACGAACTTTGAAGACCTGACACCCCTTCACCCCAACCAACGCCTGCGTCTGGAGACCACTCCCGACGAACTCTCCATGCGGATCGTGGACCTGATCACCCCGATCGGAAAAGGACAACGGGGTCTGATCGTGGCTCCTCCACGTACTGGCAAGACCATCCTGCTGTCCAAGATGGCTAATGCCATCCTCAAAAATCATCCCGAATGCTACGTCTTCGTCCTGCTGGTGGACGAACGTCCTGAAGAAGTGACCGAAATGCAGCGTATGGTACAGGGTACCAATGCTGAAGTAGTGGCCAGTACCTTCGATGAACCCGCCGAGGAACACATCCACGTCTCGGAAATCGTCCTCGAAAAAGCCAAACGGATGGTGGAAATGAAACAGGACGTGGTGATCCTGCTCGACTCGATCACCCGCCTGGCTCGTGCCCATAACACGGAAGCGGGACCAGGAGGTAAACTCCTCTCCGGCGGCCTGGACTCCAACGCCATGCAGAAGCCCAAACGCTTCTTCGGAGCCGCCCGTAACATCGAAGAAGGCGGGAGCTTGACCATTCTGGCCACGGCACTCATCGATACCGGTTCCCGCATGGATGAGGTCATCTTCGAAGAGTTCAAAGGCACCGGCAACATGGAATTGCACCTGGACCGTCGGCTCGTAGAAAAACGAGTCTATCCCGCCATCGACGTCAACCGCTCGGGAACCCGCAAAGAAGAACTCCTGCTCCATCCGGACGAACTGGAAAAGATTCGCATCCTCCGTCGGGTCCTAGCCGACATGCACCCCGTGGAAGCGATGGAATTGCTTGTCAACCGAGCCAAAAAAACCAAATCCAACGCCGAATTCCTCCTCTCCATGAATCTCGGCTGACCCACTACCCAGACATCGGGAACATAGGAACTGTCCCCCGCGTAGAACGGGAGCGCGGGGGGTTTGCCCTTTTTCGCACCTTTTCTCATGGC
>Ga0197142_1001345_pt1 | contig 22590 bp, 22 predicted proteins | sample GBS60_MetaG_FD_148614 | JGI IMG/M metagenome (GOLD analysis project Ga0197142, IMG submission 148614) | Sediment microbial communities from Great Boiling Springs, Gerlach, Nevada, United States - GBS 60_MetaG | ecosystem: Environmental > Aquatic > Thermal springs > Hot (42-90C) > Sediment... | reverse complement strand
ACTTAACTCCGAAATAATTGACGCCAATTTTTCACAATATTGAAACACAATTTTACCTTTGTCGGTAAGACTAATTTGCTTAACCCCACGTTCCAAAAGTTTGAAACCAATAGCTTGTTCTAATGTCCTAATCTGAATGGAAACTGCAGGCTCTGTAACACAAAGCTTCTCAGCGGCCTTGGAAAAACTACCAAGCTTAGCCACAAGGTAAAAAGTATAAAGCTGATTTAAATTGTTGAATACATTTAACATAGCAAAAGCCTTAGATCAATTTATACTAACTTATCAAAAATTTTCAACATAAATTTGCCTTTTAATCCACTTGATAGTAAGGAATCTTTTAATTCCCTAAAACGCAAGAAAATATGGTAACGATGGTCATAGTATCCCTCTCATTATGGGGATAAAATTTGTTTATATGCCTCTAAGTAATTTTAAATTGACTTTTTTGTCCAATAACTTCAGTATCCTTACAAAAGAATTGGACTTAGATTTGTCTTAAATAAAACTTTTTTGACTTTAACTCCACATAAAAACCTTTGGTGAGAAAGAATTTGTCGTCCAAAATGCTACGGAGGTCTTAATGAGTAAATTAGAAAATCAAGTGGCAATTGTTACTGGAGGTGGTAGAGGATTAGGAGCTTCTATATCAATTAGTCTTGCAGAAGCCGGAGCTAATATTGCTATAGCAACGAAAGATATAGATCAAAATCTTTTTGATACTGTCAACAAAATAGAATCTATTGGCAGAAAGTGCATATGGATAGAAACTGATGTGAGTGATCCAAATCAAACTCAAAATATGGCTCAAACTACCTACGACAAATTAGGAAGAATAGACATATTAGTTAATAATGCAGCAGTTTATTTTGGTTTACAAAGAAAGAAATTTGATGAAATTTCACCTAAGGAATGGGATTTAGTAATGGCAGTAAACGTAAAAGGAACTTGGCTTTCCTGTTGTGCTGTGTTCCAATATATGAAAAATAACGGCGGCAGGATAATTAACATTGCCTCCGAGGTCTTTTTTACAGGATCACACGGCTTTCCCCACTATGTGGCCTCAAAAGGTGCAGTTATAGGACTTACGAGGGCTCTGGCAGCTGAGCTTGGACCGTTCAACATTTGTGTAAACGCAGTTGCTCCGGGTTTCTTGGATACAGAAGCCAGTAGAACCATTGCGGATGTTCAGAAATATGACACTTCCAAAACACCACTCAGAAGAGTTGGAACACCCCAGGATATTGCCGGATTGGTGGTATTTCTATGTACTCAAGAGGCAGGATTTATAACAGGTCAGACCATAGTGGTGGACGGAGGAAGGTATATGCATTGAATGCCCATAAATATAGGGAGGTCAAACTATGCCACATACAAAGCTTATTTATTGGTTTGAGGAATTGGGAGAGGAGTTTAATGACATTTCAGATAAACCAGTTTCCATAACCGAATTGGGTGACTTTGTAACCAATATCCTAAAAGCAAAATCCATATTATATCTTTTGGACAATGCAGGAGAGGTGGGTTTTGACTCACTTGTGATCGAAGAACTAAAAAACAACAACTCGAAAGTGTATCTTGTTTGCAAAAACGATTATTTTTTTGACGATGCAACATTAAAAGACATTGAATACTTTGGAATTGATAAATTGGTTCAGGATATCATTGTGTCAGATGGTATCTTTTTGCCTGAACAAGCTAAGTACCAAACAAAACAGTTATTAGAAGAAATTGATATAATAATTTCAAAGGGCACAGGCAACTATGAGGCATTTAAAGACGAATCAATAAACAAGAATATTATTTTTGCCCTTAAAATAAAATGTGAAAGACTTAGCAATTATTACAAAACACCAATTGGAACGTACATAGTTGATGCAACCAATGAAATAAATTCCAAAATAAGCGAGTAGAGGCAGATATGTCTAAGAGTATCGTTTTGTTCTGTACCGTTGATACAAAAGCTGAACAGATCCTGTTCTTAAAAGAGCGGATAGTAAGTAAAGGATGCAGACCTATTATATTCGATTTGAGTATGGGAGAAATAGAAAACCAATTTGCAGATATTACATCAAACGAACTTTTATTATCATCAGGTGTGGATCCAAAGTTAGTTAGAAATTCAAAAGATAGGGGCAAGATCAGTGAGATAATGGTTCAATCTGCAAAGAACCGACTCAAAACACTCATTGACAAAGAAGAGATCGGGTGCTTTGCAGCCATGGGTGGAGTGAGTATGGCCTCTATGGCATCTCAATTAATGCAAGAAATTCCCTTTGGAATACCTAAGGCTATTTTGATAACTGCTGCCATGCCTTCTTACATCAGCAAGTGGTTCGATGCAATGGATATATTGATATTTCAAGGGATAATTGAGTTTTCTGGGATGAACGAGATTATAAAAAACGTACTGGATCGTTTTGCAGGAGCAGTGTGCGGGATGTGTGAGGTTCAAAGATTTGACTTTTCCTCCCTGCCCTATCCTTCTGTTGCAATAACCGAGCTTGGTTTTTCACAGAAATGTGCCCACAATGTGCAAAGACTATTAAGAGAAAAAGGCTTTCATGTGTACTCCTTCCATGCTCAAGGTATTAGCGATAGGACCATGGAAAAGTTGTTAAAGCAAGGATGTTTTCATGGAGTCATAGATATTGCAACTGCCGGTTTGATAGAAGAACTATTTGGTGGAACAAGGGCAGCTGGGATGGAAAGATTAGACTATTTATCGCACCGCTCCATGCCTGTTGTACTTGCTCCTGCTGCACTAAATATAACCAATATAAAACATGGTGCTATTAAAAATAAAAAGCAAAAGCCTGTTTTAAAAGTGGATTCCCTAAGGGCATACGTCAGATACTCCAAAGGTCAACTCAAAAACGCATCAAAATTATATGCAGAAAAATTAAATAGCGCAAAATCTTCAGTGGTTTTTCTTTTTCCAACCAAAGGCCTATCCTCTTTGGATTCCAAAGGCTCTATACTCTTCAATCCAGAAGAGGATAAAATTTTCATAAATGAAATTAGAAAAAGACTAAAAAACCCCAATGTACTCATCAAAGAAATTGACTGTAATCTTGAAGACTCCCAGTTTGCAGAGGCATTGATACAGGAATTTTTTATGCTCCAAAAAAATTTACCAACGTAACTTCCTCAAATTAAATAAAATTAAGTCCTGGGATATTAATGATGAGTAACCCCTATTTAAATACAGAACCCTATTTATCAAAATAGTTGTTCCAGAAAATGGATAAAAATAGGGGGCTTGTGCCCCCTAATATGGGTTAATTTTATATGTTATGCAGTTTTTATCTCGATCTTTTTGGCTGCCTCAGGTTTAACTTTGGGGAGTGTAAGCTTCAAGATCCCATCCTTATAAACAGCTTCCACTTTCTCTTGATCAACTTCAACTGGTAGCTTTAACGTTCTTGTAAAAGCTCCATAAGATCTCTCGATCCTATGATAGTTCTCTTCTTTATGTTCCTCTTCCTTTTTCCTCTCTCCTTTAATTGTAAGGGTATCTCCACATATTGAAACCTCAAGTTCTTTCGGATCAATACCCGGAATCTCAGCTTTCACTATTAAATCCGTAGGTGTCTCTGATATATCAACAGACGGATACCATGTTAACTCGTATGTTTCTCTTTCAAAAGGCAACCAACCAAAAAACCTTTCAAACATCCTATCCATTTCCTTCCTAAAGGTTTCAAGTTCTTTTCTTTCCTTCCAAGGTATTAGCCCAAACATACTTATCCCTCCTTTCATCTTGTGGTTTGTTTAAAGCTTTTTGTTTTTTGTTATTAAGTTAAACAGGAAGGATATAAGGTCAAGGGGTTAGCTTGAATTCAACTGAAAATACTGTGCCACTCTTTGTTAAGCACTCCTTAGGGTCCTTTATAAAATCACATTCCCCAATTCTCCCAACGCATAGATCCTTTTCCCTTTGTAGAAATTCACATCTCCTTGACTCCATTGAAAGCTTAAACCCAAACCTTTCTGAAAAAACCTTCAACCTTAAAAGATCCATGCCCTTTCCGCCGGCATTGAAATCAAAGGGCTTCTTTGTGGAATAGGAAAGGGTATCTCTTGTGATTACAAATCCTTCAAAGATCCTATCTTGATATTCGGGAAGTATACCCACACCTGTATCCTTTACCGTCAGTTTACAGATCCCGTCTCCCTTTTTTAAATAAAGAGATACCTCCCCTCCATCTGGAGTATTTTCCACTGCATTTTTGTACAAGGACATTACTATCTTTTGAAAAACATATTCTGGTAATTGGATCATTCCAGTTTCCTCTAAAAATACAAAAAATTTCAGATCTCTTCCCAAAATCTTTTCTCTTAGTTCTGGGACCATCTTCGTTAGAACCTTTGAAGGCTCGAATCTTTGGGTCATAACCTCTTTTTGCAAATAAATTTCATCTATTCTTTTCCGTATCTCTTCCAAACCAGAATCTTCAGCACACCTTTGAGAAAGCAAGTTTTCTATTTCATCTGCAAAAACAGTTAACATTTCATGTAAGGTTTTTCTTGTAAATTCTCTATTACCTCTTATTATGTCTTCTATTCTATCTACAAGATCTACAATCCTATCGGTATTTCTCATGGCTCTTAAAAGAGTTCTTTCCCAAATATTTGAAGGAAACTGTTTTAATCTTTCTTCAAGTATCTTTAAAGACCCCATAAGAACAGATACTGGTGTTTTTAATTCATGAGACAGATGGTTGATAACTTTATCTTTCACTCTATTCATTCTGCTAACTTCTATGAATGCCTTCTTCAATTCCTCTGCAAACCTTGCATTTTCTATAGAAAGTACGACCGTATTTGCTATCATTGTCAGTATATTCAAATCAGTCTCGTCAAATATCCCTACTTTTTTGTTGATTGCACATAAAGCTCCCACCGTCCTATCAACACTCTTCATTGGGACTACCATTAAATTTCTTGTATGATAACCAAGTTTCTCATCCCTTTTCCTGTGGAGTTCAGGGTTTTCGCTCGTATCCAAAACAATCTTAGGTTCTCCAGTGGAAATCACTTCTCCTGCCACGAGTTCGTTCATCTTAAACCTGATCTCTTTTACCCTTTTTTCAGTTGCCCTGTCGTCATAAGCAGCACCCAATGTGTAGAGCTCTTGTTTATCCAAATCCACAAGTATTATAAGCGCTCCTTCACATCCGATTATCTCTTTTACCTGTTCACCAACAAAATCCAACAGATCTTCCAGCTCAGGATGTTCTGGCAGTGCAAGGCTAATCTTCAAAAGTATTTCATTATTCCTTTGAAGCCTCTTTTCTTGAGTAATATCCCTAAGTGTCACTAACTGACCTGAGGTTCCATCTGTGCTTTCTCCTAATATTGCACCCCTCATCACCACATCTAAGACCCTACCATCCTTTGTGAGCCTCTTTGTTTCATGTCTTGGAATTATCTTTTTGTCCAACAATAGCTTTATCTTTTCTTGGGTTTCCTTCTCATAACCAGGGGGTACATAAGGTATCTTTTTCCCAATCAGTTCTTCCAATTTCCAGCCAAATACCTCTTCAAAGGCGGGATTCAGATATTTCACTGTTCCATCCAGGTTAAATAAAACCAAGGGATAGGGTAGAAAATCCACAAGGGCCTTATACATAAGCTGAGATATTTTTAATGCCTCTTCAGCTTTTTTCTGGTGTGTGATGTCTTGAAGTGTCTCTATGGCCGCGACCAGATTACCCTGATCATCTCTTATTGGTGCTGCGGTAAAAAAAAGCCACCTTCCCTCACCCTTTAAGGAACGGAAATAGTCAATTGCTTCGAATGCGCCTTCCACAGTGGATGAAGGTTTTATCTTGTCCTTGTAGTATCTCTTTAGTGTCTTAAAGTCAGCACCGTCCACTATCAAATCGGCTAATACAGGCCTTGGCTTTCTATAAAAAGTCTTCCATTGATTTGAAGTGCCTATCACCTCTTCTTTCTTTAACCCTGTAAGATTTTCCAAGGCCTTATTGTAGTAAATGACCTTGTGGTTTCGATCTATCACAAACGTGGGAATAGGGCTACCTTCCAACAGCTTGGAGAGCCAGTCCAATTCCATTTTGATTGCCCCTTGAGATAATTTTTCAAAATTATTATTGTTTGGTATTTCGCTTGATCCCATATTTTACTCCTCTACACATCAGGGAAAATCTCTCTTCATTCGAAAAAGATAACTTTAACAAACAAAGCGCCTAATCTCCAGAAAATCCCAAATACATATGTTTCAGAAACCTATCTACCCACCCAATATCTGCTCCAGGACGTTCCCTATGCTTTCCCTCAAGACCACATCAGCCAAACCATCCATAGGAGTTGGATCACGGTTGATAATTATTAAGTTCGCACCATTTCTCTTTGCATGGTGAGGTATATCTGCAGCAGGATATACCACAAGGGAAGAACCCAATACCAGACACAGATCACACACCTGTGCCATTCTATAGGCAAGCTCCAACTTGTCTGGAGGCATAGCCTGGCCAAAACTTATGGTGTCTGGTTTAAGTATACCTCCACATCTATCACATTGTGGAACCCTTATCCCTTGTTTTATCCATTCTTGTATTTCTGCTCTGGGCCACTTTTTTCTGCAACTCAAACAGGAAACGGTTATTGCAGTGCCATGGATCTCTATTATTTTCTCTGGGGAATTCCCGGCTTTTTGGTGTAGGTTATCGATATTTTGAGTGACAATACAAAGGAGTTTCCCCATATCTTCTAACTTCTTAACTGCCAAATGACCTTTGTTAGGCCTTGCATCCTTCATAGTCTCCCACATCTCAGTACTCATTTTCCAATACTTTTCCCTTGCCCTTTCATCTGCTATTATTCGATCGAAGTAAAAGTCATTGGGGTCGTATTTACTCCAAATGCCTCCTGGACTTCTAAAATCAGGTATCCCGGATTCAGTACTTAGCCCGGCACCTGAAAATACCAAGATTTTATTCGAATTAAATATCAATTCCTTTGCCCTATTCAAGTTTCCATGATTACTCAATTCTGCCATTGATCATTAACCTCCTATGGACATGGTGAACCCTACCCAATTCATGTGCATGCACATGGTAATGTGGTATTTTAACATCTTCAGTGAGTATCTTGCCATTTTTCATCATGAATATCTTTTGGGTGGTGTTGGCTAAAAAGTCCATATCATGTGATATGAAAATACATGTAAGCTCCAAGTTATTTAATATTTCAATTATCCTAAATAGGTTTCTTCATCTAAACCATTGGTGGGCTCATCAAGGAGCAAAACTTTTGGTTGCATTGAAAGTACAGTGGCTAAAGAAATAAGTTTTTTTTCTCCTCCCGATAACTTATAAGTGACCCTATCTTCAAACCCTTCCAATCCCAAGGTCTTAAGGGTTTCTTTGGCAATTTGAATTGCCTCCTTTGGTTTATATCCCAAATTAAGTGGGCCAAAGGCCACATCCTCAAGCACTGTTGGGCAAAATAACTGATCATCTGGATCCTGAAACAAAAGGCCAACCCTTTCCCTTGCCCACTTAAAGTCCTCTTCCTTAGCCATTTCCCTTCCAAATATCCTTATTTGGCCTGAACTAAATTTTAAAAATCCCATCAAACACAAAAAGAAGGTTGTTTTGCCGCAGCCATTGGGTCCCACCAGCCCCACCTTTTCTCCTTGTTTTACGGAAATACTGAGGGCATCCAGCACAGGATAGGCATTTTTGTAAGAGAATGTGAGGTCAAAAACCTCTATTGCGGTATCTTTTTGGCTCATGTCCATTCCAAATAACCCAATATGAATGCATAACAAACCACAATCCCTTGAAATATTAGATCTCTCTTGTTTATACGAAGCTCCTTAAGACTGTGATACCTTCCTTGAAATCCCCTGGCTTGCATAGCCATTTGGATCCGCTTGGACCTTTCATAGGCCCTTATCAACAGCATTGCAACCAAAAAACCAAAAGTCTTGTAGGTATGAAGGTCTGTCTTGGGTTCAAAATTCCTCGTTTTTAAGGCCCTTAGCATCTGCGATAACTCCCTCCACATAACGTCCAAATATCGCCAAGTGAATAAAAACAAAAATGTTAGCTTTTTGGACACTCCCATTGAAATCATTGCATGTCCGAAATCCATTGAAGACATTGTTCCAATTAAAAGAAACAATACCAGCAAAATACAATTGGATTTTAGTGTGATTAATAGACAATACTGTATACCTTCAAATGTTAAACTAATGCCATAAAAATTAAAAATTTCTCGACCATTATATGTAAATGGGAGTACAAACCAAAAGAAAAGCAAAAATATATTTATTTGCCCTAACTTTTTTATAAAAAACCCCAAAGGAATTCGCAGTATAAATATTCCAAACATAGTGATGATAATACCAGTTAATACAACGGTTACAGAGTTTATGACGGATATTTCAGAAGCCAATATCAGATAACTTACTATCTTGACACGGGGATCTAATTTCAAAATTATATGGTCCCTATCTAAGATATCTGGATCAAACACTTTCTACCTTGTTATTTACACATTAAATCTACAAGTTTCTTTAGTTCAGCCATCCAATCCTCTGCCAGAGGATTTATTGTAACCATCTTTAACCCGAGCTTCTCAGCAATTGCAGTTTGAGGTCCTGAAGGAAACCCAGGTTGTATTATCAGCTCCTTTATTCCCAATGCCCTCACCTCTTTTAAAATGTGTTCAAGATCCTTTGGTTTTGGCTCTTTCCCTTCCCTTTCCACTGCCAGCTGGGTTAACCCAAATTCCTCTGCAAATAATCCATAGGCAGGATGATATACCAAAAAAGCCTTTCTATTACACTGGGATAACTTGTTTCTAATCTCATTGGAAAAGTTTTCGAGGGTTTTTAAACACATTTCCAATCTTTTTTGGTAGTCTTCCTTTTTTGTTGGATTAATCTCCATGAGCGCTTCAAAGGTCCTTTGGGCTATAATCTTGCCAATCTTAGGGGAAAGCCACACGTGGGGATCATGGCTGTGAGTGTGTTTGTGCCCATGCTTGTGTCCATGATCTTCACCCTTTTCCTCAGAGCCCTCCTTTGGGATATATTGTTGGAAGATTTTTATCTTGGGAGATATTCCTTTCAACTTTTCTGCCCAGACTTTTTCCTCTGGAAGGCCTATGGTCATATACATACTTGCTGAGGCAACCCTCTTTAGGTCACTAACCCTTGGCTCAAAGGAATGGGGATCATACCCAGGTGGAATCAGAACCAACACAGGTTGTTCGTCTCCTCCAATGGCCCTAACAAAATACCTTTGTGGTTCAATGGTAACTACAATTTGGCCACCTGTTCCAAAACAAAGGCTGGCACACATCAAAAGTAAACATGGAACAAACATCAAAATTCTTCTTACCATTTCCTGCCCCCCTTGCCTAAGATTTTTGGTTCTAAGTTTGCCTTTGGATCAAAAATCCCACAAATTTTAGTACAAAAACTTTGAGGCCTCAATTGATTAAGCGGACTTTTTATTTCCTTTGTGGCATACTAATTTAAAGGTCCTAAAATTGTTTGACACATAAAAACTTTGGACCTATTTAGGCCCTGGAAATCTTCCGCCTTATTTACTCCGACGGGAGGAATCACATATGGAAAAAAATCAATATCCTAAAGGCTTTTTAGGTTCTGTTGCAGAGGCTCAAATCAAAAAGCCAGGGAGAGCTGACCTTGGACTTATATATACAGAGGTGCCTGCCTGTGCAGCAGGAGTATTTACCAAAAACAAGGTAAAGGCAGCACCATTAATCATAGACATTGAAAGGTTAAAATCCCATAGGGCTAGGGCCATACTTGTAAACTCAGGCAATGCCAATGCATGCACAGGAGAAGATGGAATAAAGGATGCAATAATGTTATCCAATGAGCTTTCCCAAAAACTCGGGATCCCTTCAGAAGAGATACTTTTGGCCTCCACAGGAGTAATTGGGCAGAGATTGCCTGTGGAAAGGATTTTGGATGCAATCCCAAGGCTCATTCAAGGCCTTTCTCCCTCTAACCTAAGTAAAGTGGCAATGGCCATCATGACCACCGACAAATTCCCCAAAATAGCCATGAGAAAGGGCTCGTATTCAGGCCAGGATTATACCATTTTCGGTGTGGCAAAGGGCGCTGGAATGATAATGCCCAACATGGCAACCATGCTGTGTTTCATCCTAACAGACCTAATGGTGGAAAAGGAGGCCTTGCAGGCATCTCTTATAAGGGGTGTGGAAAGCTCCTTTAATAGAATAACAGTGGACGGTGACACCAGCACCAATGACATGGTCTTGGTATTGGCAAACGGACTTGCGGCAAATAGACCTTTAAACCAAGAGGCCTATAAGGTTTTTGAAAATCTCTTAACGGATCTTATGAAAGAGATCTCCCGAATGATAGTAAAAGACGGCGAAGGTGCAACCAAGCTGGTGGGGATAAAAATAATTCATGCAAAGAATCCCAAGGAGGCAGAGGAGGCCGCAAGGGCAGTGGCCAATTCCCTTCTTGTTAAGACTGCATTTTTTGGAGCCGATCCAAACTGGGGTAGAATTATAGCAGCCATTGGCAGGTCAAACTGCGAATTCAGCCCAGGGATGGTGGATATATTCATAGATGAAGTGCAGATAGTAAGAGGGGGAATTGGTTTGGGAAAGGAGGCAGAAAAAGAGGCAAGGCTTAGGATGGAAAAGGCAGAATTTCAGGTTTTGATTGACCTAAAGGCAGGCATCTATGATTATGAAATCTTAACGTCCGATCTCACATACGAATATATAAAGATAAATGCCGAGTATAGGACGTAGTTTTGATTCCAATGGAAAGGAGGGCAACATGAATCCCCATATCTTTAGGGAATATGACATAAGGGGCAAATATCCAGATGAGTTAAATGTTACTTCTGCCCAGATCCTGGGAAGGGCAATAGGAACATACTACCACCATCACGGTGCAAAAAAAATCACGCTTGGTAGGGATATAAGACTTAGCTCTCCAGAGTTAAGGGATGGCCTGATGGAAGGCCTTTTGGACACAGGTCTTCACGTAATAGACCTGGGAGTGGTTCCAACTCCTTTGGTGTATTTTAGCCTGCATCACCTTCAGGTGGATGGAGGGATTCAGATTACTGGTAGCCATAACCCTCCTGAATACAATGGCTTTAAGATATGCTTAAAAGATGCATCTATCTTTGGAGAAGAGATCCAAAAAATAAGGAAGATAATGGACAAAGGTGAGTTTCATAAAGGCCACGGCACCTTTTCTGAAACGGATATAATAAAACCTTATCTGGAATTTGTTTCACAAAACGTAAAATTGGGGCAAAGAAAGATAAAGGTGGCATTGGATGCTGGAAACGGCACAGCAGGATTAGTTGCCCCCAAGCTTTATAGGATGCTGGGAGCAAAGGTATTAAATCTTTTCTGCGAAGTGGATGGAGAATTCCCATCCCACCACCCCGATCCCACTGTTCCAGAAAATTTAAGGTGCCTAAGGGAGACTGTTTTGGTTTCTAAATCAGACCTTGGAATTGCATATGATGGAGATGCAGATAGGATAGGTGTGATAGACCCAAGGGGCGAGATAGTCTGGGGAGACCAGCTTTTAATCATCTTTTCCCGTGAACTCCTGAAAAAATACCCCAAGGGTAAGATCATCGGTGAAGTAAAGTGTTCTCAGGTGCTCTACGATGATATAGCCAAAAACAATGGGATCCCCATCATGTGGAAGACAGGCCATAGCCTCATAAAAGCCAAACTGAAGGAGGAAGGCGCATTGTTGGCAGGAGAGATGAGCGGCCACATCTTTTTTGGAGAAAGGTACTTTGGTTTTGACGATGCCATCTACGCTGGAGCAAGGCTTTTGGAGATACTTTCAAACACCCACAAATCCCTTCCAGAACTTTTGGAAGGCATACCAAAGACCGTAAATACACCTGAAATAAGGGTGGACTGCCCTGATGAAATAAAATTCAAGGTGATCCAAGAGCTCGTTAAGGAGTTCCAAAGGGAATATCAAGTGGTGGACGTGGATGGAGCAAGGGTTATCTTCCAGGATGGATGGGGCCTGGTGAGGGCATCCAATACACAACCTGTGCTGGTATTGAGATTTGAATCCAACACACAAGAGGGATTGGAAAGGATACAAGAGCTTTTCAGGAAAAAGCTTGAACCTTATGGGGTTAGGTTTTAAAGGTTTGGCCTAAATAAGACCGATTCCCAGCTCCCTTAATTGCTCTTGTGAGACCACCGAAGGGGCATCTGTGAGAGGGCAAGAGCCGCTTGTGGTCTTGGGAAAAGCTATCACATCTCTAATGGAGCTCAACCCCAACATCATTGCCACCAGCCTATCCAATCCTATTGCGAGGCCTCCATGGGGAGGAGCACCGTATTTCAATGCATCCAATAGAAAACCAAATCTCTCCACTGCTTCTGCCTCGCCTATGCCTATGGCCTTAAACACCCTTTCTTGTAATGCTTTGGTATGTATCCTGATACTGCCTCCACCCACCTCAACTCCATTTAGTACAAGGTCAAAGGACCTTGCCCTTACCTTTTGTGGGCTTGTTTCTAAGATTTCCACGTCCTCTTCCTTGGGTGCAGTGAACGGATGATGCATGGCCACCCACCTATTCTCTGCCTCGTCATATTCCAGTAAAGGAAATTCCACCACCCAAACAAACCTAAATTCTCCCTCCTTTATGAGCCCAAGCCTTTTGGCCAATTCAAGCCTCAATAAACCCAAGTATTTAGAGGCTCTTAAGGCCTCATCCATAACCATAAATAAGAGGCCTTGGGCACCTTTACCGAACCTTTCTGAAATCTGTTTTTTTACAAAGGCTTCCATGTATTTGCCCATGGGAGACTGCCATTCCTCCCCCTTTAACTTTGCCCAAAGGAGTCCGCCAGCGCCTTGATCTTTTAAGAATTTTTCCAGATCTTCCAACACCTTTCTGGAAAACACCTCCGCTTCAGTGGGCACCCAAATTGCCCTAATGCTATTACCCTTTTCCAATCCATCTCTAATGAGCTTAAACTGGGTCTCCTTAAAAAAATCTGAGATATCCTCTATCTTCATACCAAATCTAAGGTCAGGTTTGTCTGTTCCGTATGAATTCATTGCTTCCCCATAGGTGAGCCTTGGAAAGGGATTGGGAAATTCCAGCATAAGGAGGTCCTTAAATAGGGTTCTTACAAGCCCTTCCACAACACCTATAATGTCATTTTCATCCACAAAAGACATCTCAAGGTCTATCTGGGTAAACTCAGGTTGCCTATCTGCCCTCAAATCTTCATCCCTAAAACATCTAACGATCTGGTAATATCTATCCAGACCTCCAACCATGAGTATCTGCTTAAATAACTGGGGAGACTGGGGAAGGGCATAGAATTTTCCCGTTTGTAATCTACAAGGTACTAAATAGTCTCTTGCTCCTTCCGGAGTACTTTTTGTGAGAAATGGTGTTTCAACTTCAATGAACCCTAACTTATTTAAGTATTCTCTTGTCTTAGTAGTTACCTGATGCCTAAAAATAAGCCTGTTCATAACATTGTGCCTACGAAGTTCCAAGTACCTGTACTTCATTCTCAAAGTCTCTGACCCATCCACACTACCTTCTATCTGAAATGGCGTCAGTTCACATGTGTTAAAAATCTGGATTTCTGATACTTTTATCTCTATTTCTCCAGTTGGAAGCTTTGGGTTAATTTGCCCAGGAGCCCTTTTACTAACAACACCTTTGGTAGCAATCACATATTCGTTTTTTAATTCCTTAGCAATGTTATAGACCTCTTTTGCAAAATGGCCTTCAGATGGGTCCACAACCAGTTGTATTTTTCCATATCTGTCTCTTAGTTCAATAAATATGAGTTGCCCAAGGTCCCTTATCTGATGGACCCATCCCATGAGTATTACAGTTTGGCCCTCATCCTGTATCCTCAGTTCACCGCAATTATGGGTCCTCTTCCACTTGATCTTGGAATTTTTATCTCGTTCAGATATAATTCGATCTTCCATTTATCATTCTCCCAAAAGTTTTCCTACAAATTCAACCACTTCATTCAAGATAAGCTCTTTTTGAGTTGAAGTTTTCATGTCCCTGAGTAAAGCCACATTCTTAGAGATCTCATCTTCTCCAATTATAAGTGCATATCTGGCATTCTGTTTGTCTGCTTGTTTTAGTTGTGATTTTAGGCTTGTGTTTTGATATCCCATCTCTGCCCTTATATTCTTTCCCCTGAAACTAAGCAGGAGGGAAAATCCCAATTGCCTTGCCCTTTCTCCCAAGGCGGTTATAAATACGTGGGGAGAAGGGAGCTTAACCTCATGGGTTTGCTTTAAGATCTCAAGGGCCCTTTCCATTCCAATGGCAAAACCTATGGCTGGTTTTGATGGCCCGCCCAGGTAACTGATGAGATTATCATACCTTCCACCTCCTGCCACAGCATTTTGTGCGCCCAAGGAATCGGAGGTTATCTCAAAGGCAGTCCTGGTATAGTAATCAAGGCCCCTCACCAACATTGGGTTTATTTCAAAGGGGATATGGGCCATTTTTAAAAGTGTTCTTACCTCTTGGAAGTGACTTTTGCAGCTATCGCACAAAAAATCAGATATAATTGGGGCTAAGCTCAAGGCCTCTTTACACCCCTCTTGCTTGCAGTCAAATACCCTTAAAGGATTGGCATTAGACCTTCTTTGGCAATCAGGGCAAAGAGCTGTTGATTTAGTATTTAGATAGTCCATTAGTCGGTTTCTGTAATCTGGTCTGCATCTGTCGCAACCCAAACTATTAATAGAGATTGTAAGTCCTTCTATCCCAATCTCCTTTAGCAATTCCCATGCAAGTACAAAGGTCTCTGCATCGGTTATGGGCCCGGGATCACCAATGATTTCAACATCTATTTGGTGGAACTGCCTAAACCTTCCCTTTTGGGGCCTTTCATGTCTAAACATAGGGCCTATAAGGTACAATTTTGAAACCGGCTCTTTTAAATCCAGCCTGTTTTGAACATATGCCCTCACCACCTGGGATGTGGCCTCTGGCCTTAAACTCAACTCCCTGCCTTTTTGATCCTTGAAACAATACATCTCCTTGGAGACGATATCCGTCTCTTCTCCTATACTCCTTTTAAATAGTCCTGCAGGCTCTAAAATCGGGAGTCTGATTTCTTTAAAACCATGCCTTTCCAGTACCTTCCTGGCCTTTGTTTCCAATTTCTGCCATAAAATAGCCTCTTCTGGCAGGATGTCGTGAAAACCTTTTAATAGCTGAAACTCCAAACCTTCCCCCTAATTTTTTTATGGTGAAGTCATACGAAAATTATGGGCTATTTTCAATTACAATAAGGAGATGTTAGAAACCAAAATCTCATGAACAGTACCAAAAATGATTTATTTTTTGATGGTGGTAAAAATCATAAGAGAGAACTGTACCCTGATAAAGTCATTACCGATCTCGTCTCCACAAAACCAGAGTCACCGCCAAGGTTGCGTATCTTTCCATTTCAACATCTCCCCTTGGGTTGTGCGCCCGATTGCGCTACCTAATATTGACTACACCTCAAGCTATAAAAATAAATGTAATTATAATAAAAAACAATGTGTTATCAATATTTATAGGGGTGAAGGCCCCTTTTAAAAACACTACTGCGCTTTATTTACACTACATCTGCACAAAAAATGACCCATTTGTTATCCTGGGGATGCTACATAATAATGCTATGTTAGCAAAACTTTAATAAATTACGACTATGTTTAATCACCACTATTTATTAGGTCTTTTTCTTCCAAACTCTGTAAGATCTTAGATCTTTTTCAACCATTTTTATACATGCTGCCATAATAAGGGCGTCATCCACATATCCAAGGCCGGGGATAAAATCGGGGATAAGATCCACTGGACTTAAAACATACAAAAGTGCTGCAACGATTGCAGCAATAATCCAAAAAGGAATCTGAGTGTATTTGCCAGTTACAAAATCTTTTATAAGCGAAATAAACGTGAAAAAGTCATCCAAAAACCTCTGCAGTTGTCCGGCTGATTCAAATTTGCCTTTAAGTTTCTCTTCATTCTTAAAAACCCTTTCAATATCTGAGGGTGTAACGTCCTTCGCACGCCTGAGGAGTTCTTCTTTTGCATCCTGATCCTTCATCTGCATTTTATCCCCCTTAGGTTCTTTAGTAGTTTTTTAAAAAATTAGTTCGATTATAAGTTTTTTATAACAAAAATGGGGACAACTCAACTACTCCAGTAAAAATATTGTCAAGACAAAAATGAGCCCTTTTTAAGTTTGGTCTCCTCCCATTCAGCTGGCATATTTGTCTTTGATGTTACGTCACTCTTCTTAAGGTATACCTCTTCAGGTGTTTTATAGCCTAAGGCGCTCTCACATCTCTCGGTATTGTAAAATTCAAAGTAGTTCCCGATGTTATGCTCAGCATCCCACACGTCAGCATAGTCATTAAGATATACCTCCTCATATTTTAAGGTCCGCCATAGCCTATCTATGAAAATGTTGTCATATACCCTTACTCTCCCATCCATGCTTATGAGAATGCCTTGAGAGAGAAGGCTTGAACCTTCAATACCGCATCAAGTTTTCTCCTCATTTTCCTCATCTCTCCTCCTCCCTTTGTTCTATTATATGCCAACCTGAATCAGAGGTGAACCAAACTAAAGCAGTTGTCCAGGATTTGGGGGAAATTATAGTATTGTTTTCTGGGAAGATAATTACCCATGGAATCAGTGAAGAACTCCTAAGGGACGATGTGCTTAGAAAGCCCTACCTTGGCCTCTGAAAGGAGGTTATTATGGATGCCCTTTTTAAGGGATTAAGAATTCAAAAGAAGTGGGAGGTAAGACTTTTGCCAATAAAACCCAAGGCCAAGGTCTTTTACGGATGGAAGATTGCCTGGATTGCTCTTCTTTCAAACTTTATGGCAGTTGGCACTGGTTTTTATGCCATAAATGCCTTCTTAGAACCCCTTTGCATTACCAATGGCTGGTCCAGGACTGCAGTAAACATGGCTCCGATGATGGGGACATTCTTTGGTTTTTTAAGCCAACTTATTTACGGAGGCTTGGTTAATCGCATTGGTCCACGTGCTCTTATGAGTTTGGGAGCTTTGGTAGCAGGTGTTGCGTTTTTCTGCCTGGGACATGCAAAGGAATTGGTGTGGTTTTATTTCTTTTACATTCTTTTATACATAGGAAACGGTGCATATGCCGGAATAGTTGCCAACACAGCGGTGAACAATTGGTTTATCAAAGACAGGGGCAAGGCCTTGGGGCTAGCAACAGCAGGGATGTCCTTATCTGGTGTGGTATTTCCCTTTGTTTTTATGCTCATGATCATAAAATGGGACCTAAAAACAGCCTTTTGGGTGGGAGGTTTGTGTGTGCTTCTCATATCTCCCATTACATGGAAAATAATTAGAAACTGGCCTGAAGACTTGGGAACATGGCCCGATGGCGAAAGGCCAAAAGACCTTAAACAATCGGTTTCCTTTTCAGGTCATGATTCTTCAAATATGGCCAACTTCAATACCATGCCTTTAAAGGATTTATTATATTCTAGTACTTTTTGGAGGATTGGGTTGGGCTATGCCCTTATGATGAGCGGTGCAGTGGGAGTAATGTCACAGCTGAAACCAAGGTTTGTGGAACTTGGTTTAAAAGACATGCCTGCCATGGCACTTACTTCTTTGGCAGCATTATTTGGAGCAATTGGTAAGTATCTGTGGGGGTTTTTATGCGACAAAAAAAGGCCTGACCGTGTTGTTGCCTTTATGGCAGTTATGAATGCAGTGGGACTATTAATTGGAACTTTTGCAAAGGGGATATTTGGCCTCTGTGCCTTTGCAGTTATTTTTGGGTTTGCCATGGGTGGAGTTATGTCCACCTTCCCCATTTTAACAGCACATGTGTATGGAAGGAGAAACTTTGCATCTGTGATTAAGTACCTATACATTATTTTAGCTTTGGACCTGGTAGGCTATATTATCGCTGGACAGAGCTTTGATAGGACAGGATCCTATACCTCAGGCTACGGCATATTCATATTTATGAACCTATTGGCATCTTTTATGTTGTTGGGTTTGAATTATAAACACTTCGAGGAATATAGATGAATATCAGTGAATTACGCAAAAAAGAGACCACGAGGTAGAAGTTGTTGGAGTTTGCAAGAAGGCTTTTTTGGGAAAAGGCTATCAAACTATCAGCATAAGGGACATAGCAAGGGCCTAAGGTTGCAGGCCGGCTAACATCTATAACTTTTTTAGACAAAGAGGAGATGTTGTTTGGGGATTTTAAGGGATGAATTTTAAAATAGCTATAGACCCACCTACGAGGTGTTTACACCTCGTAGGTGGAGTATGAACTTGGGTTATACATGAAGGTGTTCTAATACTTTTGAGATCCTCTGCCATATTGGAGGAAAAGTGAGGGTTGCGTTAAAAGGGATTATATATGAATGATTTGCCTGATGCAAAAGGCAGAATAAGTTTCATTATTTTGATCTCATCTCCTCCACTTGGAAGTTTACAACATTTTTTAAACTCTTGCAAAATTCGATACCTATTAAATTAATTTCATTATATCCCTCGATGTATTTTTCATAATACCTTCGAGCTTTTATCTGTTTTAAAGCAGTGCCTTCGCCTTTATCATCTACCACTTTGAACTCCAAAATATACACCCTATCTTTGTATAAAACACTCAAATCAACCCTTCTAGCATTTGTGGTATCTTCTGCAATTACGGTCAAACCAGCTCCGTTAAACAATGCATATATCACAGAGGCATAATAACCTTCATAATTTTCAATATCGTTATTCATGTACCAATCTGAAGGGATGCTCGAAAAGAAGCTATGGAGAATATCTTTTAGCTTTTCAATATCATCCCTCTCAATTGTCTCAATTATCCGTATCTGCGCAGTATCTTTGGATACGGGATCATAGGTTAGGTATGTCAAGAATGCGTCGTTAAAACTCATTCTCACTTCCAGGTTTGGATAGCTGAGAGTATAAATGTTTTTGTTCCCAGCCCGAACCATCTCCTTGATCGTGAGATAACCGGTTTGGAAGAGAAGATTTTCAGGAAAAATGTAATCCACATCCAGATTGGATAACAACTCTTCTCCAACCTTCATTTCCTCAAGCCTTGGCAGATAATATTTATTCTTCTGAAACAGCTTTATCAAAAAGCTGGGAGTTTTCGTCTCAAACCAGTAAGATTTATATGCTCTCTTAGAAAAAAGCAAAAGGATATCAAATGGATTTTATAAACTCTCGCCAAGCCAGTTATAACCATTGTACCATCTTTTTATCTCTTCTTTGTCAAAATCTCTTATCCTGTCTTCAAACACCGTTTCTAACTCCCGTTGGGTATAACCGCATATTGTGGCAAACTCCGGGTCCAGTGTAATATTGTTTAGCTGGTTTAATCCGCTAAAAATTGAAACCTTTGAAAACCGAGATACCTCTGTTAGAAAAACAAGCCTTAAATACGGATCGGCATCTTTTAACACAGAATAAAAGTCCTTTAGTACTTCCCTATTCTGCTTGGCCACTTCCGGCTCTTCTATTCTGTCCAATATGGGCTTGTCGTATTCATCCACCAGAACCACTACTTTTTCCTTGTATTTATGGGACATTTTTTTCAATAAGTTCTTGAAATCGTAAACTCAACACCTCTTCCTTCAGTTGCAATTGGTTTTCATCTGCAATTTTAACAATAAATGAATCTATGATCTTTATTAATTTCTCCTTTGTATCCGTTACTCCACTGCCAAAGCTTATCTTAATCGTCGGGTATCTTTTGTCCCAGTCCCAGTTGTCATATAGATAGAGTCCTTTAAAAAGCCCTTTGTGCCCGGAAAAAGCCTCCTTTAATGTGTCCAGGAAAAGGGACTTTCCAAACCTCCTTGGCCGACTTAAAAAATAGTATCCTCCATGTTCCAGCTTTTTAACAAAGGGGGTCTTATCCACATAATAATGCTCCTCGGATATTAGCTTGCCAAAGCTTTGAATACCTATAGGTAATTTCTTCATGGGGGGCGCCTACCTTAATTATTATGCTGTCACCTAAGTTATAGAATTTTGAAGTGAAAAACAAGAATCGAAAATCATTTGGATCCAGCAAGCCAGGTTAACAAAACAATGGAGTTACCTTAAACATGCTTATTCCCTCCTTATCCCAAGTTCATGCTTGAAGGCCCAAAGTGGGAGTAATCTTAGGCTCTTAGAAAATTTAGATCCAAAATTTCAACCACTTACAGGCAGGTCCTTTTAAAACACCCTGAAGTATCAAAGGGATAGTGATTGCCTTTTTGCTTGGCTAAAAGCAAAGTTGGCATTAATATTTCCGAAACCCAAATCAAAGTGTGGAGTTGACTCCTCTCATCCTTTACTTTAAATAGCTTTCATGTTTCCCGTAAGAGATACAATTCCTTCTAAGAGATTTCCCTTAGTAAATTACACTATCATTACCATAAACGTTTTTGTTTATATAACCGTTAACTTAGGCCATTGGTATGAGCTTGAAAAATACTTCTTTCTCTATGGCTTTGTACCAGCACGTTTTACCGACCCCTTTTTACAAGAGCATTTTACTATTGTAGAACAGGCCTTTTCACTCATAAGCTTTATGTTTCTCCATGGAGGCTTTTTGCATCTATTGGGAAATATGTGGTCCCTATATATCTTTGGTGACAATGTGGAAGATAGGTTAGGGCCCATATGGTACCTTGTGTTTTACCTGGCCTCTGGAATTGCCTCTGGCATAGTACATTTTATATCAGAACCCTCATCTCCCATCCCCACAGTGGGTGCAAGTGGCGCCATTGCAGGGGTTATGGGTGCCTATTTTTTCCTCTATCCCCACTCAAAGGTATTGACCATGATCCCCATATTTTTTCTTCCATACTTTCTCGAACTGCCCGCTGTGATATTTTTGGGTTTATGGCTTTTAACACAATTTTTGGGAGCTGCCCTTTCTCCCGAAGGGGTAGGAGGAATTGCATGGTGGGCTCATATAGGTGGTTTTATTTTCGGAGCAATCCTCATAAGATTCCTTAAAGACAAACCTATTTCCTCCAAATGGGATTGGCTTACAAAACAAAAGACACCTCGAGTCCATGTTCTCCATACCTTTGGCCCTGTTGAAGAAAATAATTTATATGCCCGTCTTCCCCTTACTCCAAAAGAGGCCCTCTTAGGTACAAAGAAGATAATTGCAGTGCCCTATGGAGAAAGGAAAAGAAGTTTTCTCATAAAGATTCCTCCGGGCGTTACCGATGGTTCTATCGTAAGGCTCAAGGGGTTAGGAAGAAAAGACCCTTATGGTACTGTGGGAGACCTATATCTAAAGATAGATGTGACGGAGGTATGAAATGGAAATTGTCTTCTTAGGAACCGGCCCAGCCTGGGGATTGCCTGAATTTATGTGTGAATGTCAAATATGTAAGCATATGAGGAGAATAGGAGAAATTAGAAGCAGAAGCGGTCTTTTACTGAAAACAAAAAAAAATATTTTGATAGATTGTAGCCCTGACATAAAAACACAACTTAGCCAAAATAACATAACTTCCATTGATTATATACTCATAAGTCACGAACATAACGATCATTACATGGGCCTTGACGATCTTTTTCCATATAAAAGAACAAAACCAAGGGGAGAATTTAAACCAATAGAACTTTTATGCTCAGAAAAAACCTATGCTGAAATATCAAATCGTTTTAAGTATCTTGAGACCTTCGAAGTAATAAAGCCTACCATAATAAAAGAGAATCAATGGTATGAAATTACAGACATAGCATTCATGCCCTTTAAGACTTATCATGGAGACTCTGCAAAGGGTTCTGTTGGCTTCCTTATTAGATTTTTGGAAAATGATATAACACTTGTTTACACAAGTGATATGATGGACATACCCCAATTTACCCCAGAACTGAAGAGACCTCACTATCTTGTAATCCAAAGCTTTTGGCTAAACGAACCAGTGGAGAACAGACCCAAGCACCTAAGTTTCCAAAGGGCAATTGATTTTATAAGGATTTTTGATCCAAAAAAGGCTTGTTTCTTGGTCCACATGGGAGACGGAGACTCAATTCCAGGGGACCCCCAAAACAATATTCTAAAAAAATACCCTCCCAAAGATCCTTTAAGGCATCCCCAAAAACAAATTCCTTATCCCATACCCACCTGCCACGAAGAATGGCAGTTGATAGTGGATACCATCAGATGGGACTATGGCTTGGATTGGCCAATTTATGTGGCTAAGGACAACTATAAACTTACCTTGCCTTAATGTATCACTCCCTTGGAGACTTGTTTGCCATTTCCAAGCCTCCACAAGAATTCCAATTCCTTTAAAAGATTGTTGGTAACCTCTTCCAGCATGAATACTTCTTTTTCAGACACAAGATCCGGATCTATGTTACCTGAAGCTGATTCAAGAATATTCATCTCTTGAAATATGCTTAAATCACCATATATGCTTTCAAGGGCCCTTTTTACGTCAAGTATTGTATTAATACAGTTTTGAATACGTATCAAGTACTGAAGTTTCTCATCACTTATCATATCAAACCTT
>Ga0197142_1001343_pt1 | contig 22595 bp, 17 predicted proteins | sample GBS60_MetaG_FD_148614 | JGI IMG/M metagenome (GOLD analysis project Ga0197142, IMG submission 148614) | Sediment microbial communities from Great Boiling Springs, Gerlach, Nevada, United States - GBS 60_MetaG | ecosystem: Environmental > Aquatic > Thermal springs > Hot (42-90C) > Sediment... | reverse complement strand
CGTGGCAGCCGCGCTGGCCATGCTCGATCGCTTTCCGTTCGATTCCGTGCTGTTCCCCATCAACTTCGTCTGCTACTCCCAGGGGAACTTCGGACCGCAGGTGGTGGCGCGGGCGCGTGAGAAAGGCGCGGCGCGACTGGCCTTGAAGGCGCTGGCGTTCACGCGCTGGCCGAAAGGCACGGACCGGACCAAGACGGCGACGCCGAAGACCTGGTACCAGCCGGTCACCGATGAGAAGCTGGCGGAGCAGGCCCTGCGATTCACGCTATCCGAGGACATTACGGCCGCCATCCCGCCCGGTGATGACAAACTTTACCGGCTGGCTTTGCGTCTGGCTACCCGGTTCAGGCCTCTGAGCGCGGAGGAAAGACAATACTTGCTCGCCCGTGCTGGCGGTGTGGAACCAATTTTCCGGGCGTGAGCCCGCGCCGTCGGTCTCCCGCCTCAACTCTTCTTCGAGGTATTGGCGAAGAAAGGCTCGAGCTTCTGCTCCACCCGGGTGCTCCCGCACTCCGGGCACTTGATGCCTCCCTTCTCCAAATCCGCGATGTGCATGAAGAGCGTGAACGTCTTCTGACAATCCTGGCACACGAACGAGTACTGAGGCATGGTACCTCCCGTTCTCGAGTGTCTCCGGTTAGTATTTTAACCGGGTTGCGCTTCCCCGATGAGGCGCCCCACAGTGCGTACCGGAGGCTCCCCAGGGCGACTGACGGGATTACCGTTTTAACGGCGACGGCGCGCCAGGACGAGGGTAACCAGGCCGACGCCCAACAGCGTGAAGGTGCCAGGTTCAGGAATGGGGGCGGCGCCAGCAACTCCGGCGATCACGCCCGGGTACTCCGGCCCGTCGGCGCCGAAGGCCGCCACCACGAGGGCAGGGTCGACGCCGGTCAAGGCCGAGCCAAACTCTACAGCCTGGGGATCGAAGGAACTGGGCAGACCGGCCATGACCGGGTGCCACGGCTGGACGACCCACAGGTTCGTGCCACTTCCGCCCTTTAGGTAGCCTAGCGGCCCGGCTGATCCCGCCACAATGCCGATCGGAACCCAACCTTGGCTGTTGGCTGTCAATGCCGAGACCGAACCGTTGAATTCGCCGATGAATCCGCGGGAGCCGCCCGCCAGCACCCAATTGACGGCGTTGGCCGTCAACAAGTCGATGGTCGGATCGCCAATGCCGTCGGCAAAGTCGGCGTTGAGCAAGACGAAACGTCCTCCCTGGACCCAGGAATAGACGTTTGCTGCCGCCGCGGCCGACAGCCCGGTTCCGGACAAGCTGCCATCCCTCGTCATATAGAACAAATCGAACGAGTTGAGGAACCCGGGTGTTGCCAACTGGGCGTCGCTGACAAGGGTCACCGTGTGCCCGAGACTGGTCAGGAAGTCGTCGGTCGCGTTGTCTCCGAAGACCGCGATTTTGCCTGCCCATGAAGTCAGCGACAAACAGAACCCCACCGCGGCGGTAAGAAGCGTCTTTTGCATTCAAGCCTCTCCTGAGTTAGAGTTCATCCAACCTGCATCATCATATCAGGTTCAATGAGACCGATCAAGCTATCGGCACGAGAAAGTGAGCGCAACGGTACCAGGGGTACGGGGGGACGCGGTTCGCATAGGGCGAAGTGCCGTGCATTCCCGGCGCGCCGCCGAGACGAGCTATGTTAAATATTCGGCCTGGCCCGTTCTGCCACTCGCCGCGTGGTTCCATGGTTGCCGCGGGATAGCGTGGCGCCTTCGGCCGGCGGAGGGACAGCGATGGCTATCTATCAGAAGACTTTCCGCATCGCGACGCGCGGGCACGCGGACGTGCTCGACATCACCACCGAAGTCGAGCGCATCGTGCGCGAGAGCAAGATCCGCTACGGCGTGGTGAACGTCTCGGGCAAGGGCTCGACCCTGGGCATCACCACCATCGAGTACGAGCCCGGCGCGGTGGCCGATCTGAAGCGCGCGCTGGAGAAGATCGCGCCCACCGATCACGACTACGCGCACAATGCGCGCTGGGGCGACGACAACGGTTACTCGCACTTGCGCAGCGCCCTGATGGGAACCGCCCGCAGTTTTCCGGTGCGGGAAGGGCGCCTCGATGTCGGGACGTGGCAGCAGGTTGTGCTGTGTGATTTCGATAACCGTCCCCGGGAGCGAGAAGTGACGGTTACGGTAATTGGAGAATGATGATGCAACGCCGTCGTTTCCTGCAAGCCTTGGCCGCGCCCGCCATTTTGCGTCCTGCTGCCGCGCGCCGGCCCAACATCCTGCTTTGCATATCCGACGACCAGTCCTGGGCGCACGCTTCTGCTTACGGCGCCACGTTCGTCAAAACGCCCGGCTTTGATCGTGTGGCCGGGGAAGGTGTGCTCTTTCGCAACGCGTTCGTGGCCAGCCCGTCGTGCTGCCCATCGCGCGGCAGCATCCTCTCCGGCCAGGACTTTTACCGCTTGCGCGCCGCTTCGATGAACCACACCGAGTGGCCGGGCGGCATCCCGATTTTCACTGACCTGCTGGCCGAAGCGGGCTATCACGTCGGCTGCACGGGCAAGGGCTGGGGACCGGGTAACTGGCGAAACAGCGGGCGCAAGTACAATCCGGCGGGGCCGGATTACAACAAGGTCCGGTCAAAACCGCCGGGCCGCTACATCAGTGACATTGACTACGCCGCCAACTTCGAGGCCTTCCTTGACGCCCGTCCCAAAAATGCCCCGTTTTGTTTCTGGGCGGGATTCCTCGAACCGCATCGCGAGTTCGAGGAAGGCATCGGGCAGCGGCACGGCATCCGACTGGATTCGGTGAGCGTGCCTGCCTTTTTGCCCGACAGCGAAGAAGTCCGCCGGGACCTGGCCGACTACGCTTTCGAAATCCAATGGTTCGACCGGCACCTGGAGCGCATGCTGCGCACGCTGGAAAAGCGCGGGGAGCTCGAGAACACGATCGTCGTGGTCACCTCGGACAACGGCATGGCGTTCCCGCGCGCCAAGGCGAACCTGTACGACTACGGCACGCGCATGCCGCTGGCCTTGCGGTGGGGCGAACGCGTGAAGGCCGGTCGCGTGATCGGGGACCTCGTCAGCCTGATTGATCTGGCGCCGACGTTCCTCGAGGCTGCCGGACTCAGGATTCCGGAAGCGGTCACGGGCCGCAGCCTGCTGCCCCTGCTGGATGGCCGCTCGCCCGGGCGGACCGAAGTAGTGTTCGGCATCGAACGTCACTTCCCCGGGAGCCGCCCGAACGGCGCCGGGTATCCGTCCCGCGGGATACGCACCGGCGAGTACCTGTACATCCGCAATTTGACGCCGCAGGCCAATCCCTGCGGTGATCATCCGGGTCCGGTGTGGCCCCAAGATGACCCCGTGGGCGGCTATGGGGACACGGACGGTGGCCTCTCCAAAACCTACCTGTGGCGCAACCGGGAAAAATTCCCCGAGCTGTTCCGATTGGCTTTCGGCAAGCGACCGGCCGAGGAGCTGTACGCCGTGCGCGAGGACCCGTACAATATGCGCAACCTGGCTGGCAAGGCCGAGTATGAAAAGATCCGGAAGGACCTGGCCGCCCGCCTCGACTCTTACCTGAAGCGCACGGCGGACCCGCGAGCGCTGGGGCGCGGGGAGGAACTGGATGCCGTGATGCGGCGCTTCCCGAGCGTACCGCGCGGGGCGCGGTGAAAAGTTGCGTCCACCGGCCTGCTGTGGTAATTTGGTCGCGAAGCGAAAGGGGGTTTCCATGTCGAAAGCCCGCTGGATGTGGGTAACACTGTGCGTCCTGCCTTTAGTTCCGGTTCTCTGGTCGCAGACCTCGCAGGCCCGCCTCACAGGCCGGGTGATTGACCCGGACGGAGCGGCCATACCCGCCGCTGAGGTCGTGGCGACCAATGAAGAAACCGGCGTGAGCACGCGCAGCCAGACCAATGAGGCCGGCATTTACGTGCTGCCGTTCCTGCAACCGGGCCGGTACACGATCACGGCCACGGTCACCGGTTTCAAGAAATACGAGCGCAAAGGTCTGATTTTGGAGACCGCTCAGGAGTTAGCCCTGGACATTCGCATGGAGCTGGGCAGCGTCACCGAAGTGGTCGAGGTCAGCGCCGAAGCGCCGCTGCTGGAAAGCACCTCGGCCACGGTGAGCCAGTTCCTGGACAGCCGCGTGGTCACCGAGATGCCGCTGGGCAACCGGCGGGCGCTCGAGCTGGTCCGTCTGGCGGCCAACACCGTTTGGGTGGATTACAGCGGGCTGGCCAAACCTTTGTTCAGCCTTGCGGGCGGGCGCACCGAGAACCAGATGTTCTGGCTGGACGGCGGCAACATCCAGAACATGCGGCTGGGCGTCGGCCAGGTGGACGTGGATCCGCCGGTCGAGGTCATCCGTGAATTCCGCGTTGTGCAGAATAATTACTCGGCGGAATTCGGCGGCTCAGCGGGCGGTCTGGTGGTTACCAGCACCAAGTCCGGCACCAATCAGTTCCGGGGCAGCCTTTTCGAATACTTCCGGAATGACAAACTGGATGCGGCCGGCTTTTTCGCCCCCACCCAGGGCACGCGCAAGATCAAGGCCCCGCTGCGCTACAACCTGTTCGGCGCCACTCTGGGCGGCCCCATCGTGCGCGATCGCACGCATTTCTTTGCGGGCTATGAAGGGACGCGCCGCACCGACGGCTTCACGCAGATTCTGACCGTACCCACCGAATTGCAGCGGCGCGGGGACTTTTCGCAGACCTTCAACACCCGCGGCCAGCTCATCCCCATTTACGATCCCGCAACCACGCGCACGGAGGGCGGCAAAGTTGTTCGCGATCGTTTCCCCGGCAACATCATTCCACCCAGCCGGATTGACCCCGTGGCCCAAAAGCTGGTGGCGTTCTGGCCCTCGCCCAATCGCCCTCCGGTGAACGTGGCCGGCGCGCAGAATTTCAGCGGCAACCGGGCCAGGATCTTCACCCGGGATAACGTCACGGGCCGCGTGGATCACGTTTTCAGCGACAAAAACCGGTTCTACTTCCGCTTCCTTTACAACAACGATCCCTATAAGTGGACCAGTAACTACCCGCGCAAGGAGGCCGATCCGCAGTCTCCGTTCAATGCGGGGCGCTACGAGACCAATTTCTTGTTCGCAGACACGCACACTTGGACCAACGCCTTGGTCATGGACGCGCGCTACAGCTTCGCGCATCGCACCTGGCACGCGAAGTCCGCTGGCCTGGGCAGCAACGTGGTTCAGGAGATTGGTCTCAAGGGCGTGCCCACGGGCGCATTCCCGGCGATCTCGGTGGCGGGGATGGCGACTCTGGGCTCGAGCAACGAGCGCCGTCAGTTCCCCATTCGCCAGCACCAGGTGGCGACCAACTGGACCTGGGTGCGCGGCAAGCACGTGGTGAAGTTCGGCGGAGAGATTCGCAAGAGCATCAACGTGGACGTCAATCGTCCGAGCATCTCGGGCAATTTCGGCTTCGCCACCACCGGCACGGGCCTGCCGGGCGATGCCGCCACGGGCTTCGGGATGGCTTCCTTCCTGGTGGGCTTCGTAAATTCCTTCTCGCTGCGGGATACGGATCCCCTGGATCGCTACAGTTGGTATCTGGCGGGCTTCTTGCAGGACGACTGGAAACTGACGCCGAATTTCACCCTCAATATCGGGCTGCGCTGGGAGACCGACACTCCCATCATTGACAAGAACAACCGCATGAACTCCTTCGACATGGCAGCCATCAATCCCGTCTCGGGCACGCCCGGCGTGGTGCGGTTTGCGGGCGTGGGCGGCTGGCCGCGGCGTCCTTATGACCCGGACTGGAACAACTTCGGGCCGCGCTTCGGTTTCGCTTGGCGCGTGCTGGGTTCGCCGAAATGGGTGATGCGCGGAGGCTACGGGGTCTTTTATGAGCATCCCTTTGCGCACGGGGTGCCGAACGCGGCCTCACTGGGCTTTGAGCGCTCCGCGGGTTTGTCCTCGCCGGACAATGGGGTGACTCCGGCGCTGTACCTGTCGCAAGGGGTCAACGTGACCTTGCAGCCGCCGGTACGTGACGATCGCTTCGGCGCCGTGCCCGTGGGCAAGGCTCCGACGACCAACGTCACCTTCTACGAGAGTAACCGCCGTACCGGTTACTCGCAGCAGTTCAATCTGACCCTCCAGCGCGAATTACCGGGTAATACGGTGGTGGAGCTTTCCTACCTGGGCAATCTGGGTCGCAAGATGCCCATTTCCACGCTCTCAATCAACCAGGTGCCGCCGCACCTGATGGGGCCGGGCAACGCCCAGGTGCGCCGGCCGTTCCCGCAATTCAATAACGTGCAGATCCTGGTGCCTACCATGGGGGCGCACAATTACCACGCTGGCTCGATTCGCTTCGAGAAACGGCTTTCTCACGGCCTGAGCCTGTTGGCCAGCCATACCTGGTCGCGCAACATCGGCGTGATTGACGAGTCGGGCAGCGGCACCTTGGGGGACGACCAGCTCTACCAGGACTACTACAACCGCCGGCTGGACAAGGGGCCGCTCTCCATTGACATCGTGCATCGGTTCGTGGCCAGCGCAGTTTACGATCTGCCCTGGGGCAAGGGGCGTCGCTGGCTGACCGGCGGAATCCCCGCAGCGGTGCTGGGTGGCTGGACGATCGGCTCGATCGTGAACGCGCAGAGCGGCGGGCCGTTTACGGTCACCACGCAGACCAACACCACCAACGCCTTTTCGGCGGGCGCCTTGCGGGCCAATGTGCTGCGCAACCCGAACCTGCCCGCGGATCAGCGGCGGCTGGATCGCTGGTTCGACACGGAGGCTTTCGCTGCCCCGCCGCCTTACACGTTCGGCAATGCGGGCCGCGGCATCGTGCGAGCCGACGGGCGCATCACGTTCGATTTCTCGATCAACAAGAACTTCGTGTGGGGCGAGCAGCGAGTGGTACAATTCCGGGCCGATTTGTTCAATGCGTTCAACCACCCGGATTTCGGCCTGCCCGCTCGCGCCCTGGGCGCTCCCGGCTTTGGCGCCATTGCCGGCGCCACCGCGCCCCGCACCATCCAGTTGGGCTTGCGTGTGGCATTCTGAATAGCCGGAGGCAACCGGAATGCCACTCACGCGAAGGGAGGCCGTCGGCCTCTCGCTGACGGCGTTTGCGCGCGGCTCTGCGCCCGCCCGGCCGAACATTCTGTGGGTGATCGCAGAAGACCTCAGCCCCGACCTGGGCTGCTATGGCAATCGCGCCGTGCACACGCCGAACCTGGATCGCCTGGCCCGCGAAGGGATGCGCTTTACGAACGCTTTCGTCACTGGCCCCGTGTGCTCGGCCGCACGTTCGGCCATCGCCGTCGGCATGTACCAGACCACCATCGGCGCCCACAATCACCGCAGCCACCGCGATGACGGTTACCGGCTGCCGCAGGGCGTCGAGCCCTTCACGCGCTACCTGCAACGTGCCGGCTACCATACGTCGAACGTCATCAACGCGGCCCCCGGCGTCCGCGGCACGGGCAAGACCGATTTCAACTTCGTCACCGAAGACATCTTCGATGGCAAGGACTGGGCCGAGCGACGCAAAGGGCAGCCTTTCTATGCGCAGGTGAACTTTTCCGAGACGCACCGGCCTTTCCGGCGCTGTCCCGAGCGTTCGGTGGACCCGGCCCGCGTCGAGGTTCCGCCCTGCTATCCCGATCATCCCTGGGTCCGCAAGGACTGGGCGATGTACCTGGAGACGCTCCAGAATCTGGACGCCAAAGTGGGCCAGGTGCTGGCGCGCCTCGAACAGGAGGAACTCGCCGAAGACACCATCGTGTTCTTTTTCAGCGATCACGGCCGGCCCATGCCTCGCGACAAGCAGTTCCTCTACGAGGGCGGAATTCGCATCCCGCTGTTGGTTCGCATTCCGGAGAAGTTTCGTCCCGCGGGCTACAAACCGGGCGGCGTTTCGGACGCCCTGGTCAGCGCGATTGACATCACGGCCACCACGCTCAGGTTGGCCGGCGTCGAGCCGCCCGCTCACATGGAAGGCCGTGCATTTCTCGGCCCGGGCGTGCAGCCGCGCGAGTTCGTCATCGCCGCGCGCGACCGCTGCGACGAAACCGTGGACCGCATCCGCTGCGTGCGCACGCGCCGGTTCAAGTATATTCGCAATTTCTTCCCGGATCGGCCCTATACGCAGCAGAACGTCTACAAGGACGTGAACTATCCCACACTGGCTGTGATGCGCCAGCTTCAGGAGGCGGGCAAGCTGGGCGGACCGCCCGCAGCCTTCCTGGCGCCGCGCCGTCCGGCCGAGGAGCTGTACGATCTGGCTGCCGATCCGCACGAAACGCTCAATCTCGCGGACGACCCCAAGTACAGGCGCACGCTGGAGGAGATGCGCGCCATCCTGGAGCGTTGGATCCGCGAGACCGGCGATCAGGGACAGTACCCGGAGGACCGGGTGATGCCCTGGGATCGGGATCGAAGCAAAGTGGATGGCTGGTGCACGCAAGCCGGATGCCGTGCGTCGAAAGACGGCGGGCTGCTCAAGGTCCGCTGCACGGGTGACAAGAACCCACGGCTGGAGCGGGCCTTCGTTGCGGCGGGTGGCCCGATGGCGCTTGAGTTTCGCGCGCGCTCCTCGGCCGCCGCGGTGACGGGCTTTGGCTGGAGCCTCATCACCGATATCCGCAATCCGCAGAACCGGCGGCCGGTGCAGTTCGTCGCCGATGGTCAGTGGCGCGAGTATACCGTGTCCTTCGAGGCTGCCGACGATCTGGCGATTCTTACGCTCGAGTTCGCGCCCGCGGCGGGCGAAATCGAGTTCGACTGGATCCGTCTGAAGCGCGCCGGCGGCGAGGTGATCAAAAGCTGGGACTTCGCCTGACGCCCGGCGCTGCTCAGGGTCGCACGTCTCGCCTTCGTCCGAGCAGCCCGATTTTTTCCGCCTCGCGCCGCAGGTCCTCGCGGAAGGCAGGGTGCGCGATCTGGATCAGCGCCTCGGCCCGCTGGCGCAGCGTCTTGCCGTGCAGATAGGCGACGCCGTACTCGGTCACCACATAATGAACGTCGCCGCGCGAGGTGACCACGCCGGCGCCGGCCCGGAGCAAGGGGACGATTCGCGATATCGTGCCTTCCTTCGCTGTAGCTTGCAGGGCGATGATGGGCAGGCCGCCCTTGGAGCGCGCGGCGCCGCGGACGAAATCCACCTGACCGCCGATGCCGCTATAGGGCAGCGGCCCGATGGAGTCGGCGCAGACCTGCCCGGTCAGGTCCACCTCGATAGCCGAGTTGATGGCCACCATGCGGTCGTTCTGCGCGATCACGAAGGGATCGTTGCAGTACGAGGTGGGGTGGAACTCGAAGATCGGGTTGTCGTGGATGAAATCGAACAGCCTTTTGGTGCCGAGGACGAAACCGGCGATGACCTTGTTCGGATGCAGCGTCTTTTTCTCGTTATTGATGACGCCCGACTGGATGAGATCAATGACGCCGTCGGAGACCATCTCGGTGTGGACGCCGAGATCCTTGTGATCTTTGAGCGCGCTGAGCACGGCGTCGGGGATCTCGCCGATGCCGGTTTGCAGGGTCGCGCCGTCGGGGATCAGATTGGCCACGTGGCGGGCGATGCGGTGATGCACCTCGGTGGGCTCGGGCTTGCGGTACTCGGGCAGCGGTCGCGAAGTTTCGACGATCGCCTCCACTTTGCTGACGTGGATAAAGGCGTCCCCCAGCGTGCGCGGGCACTGGTCGTTGACTTGCACGATCACGTGTTTGGCGCACTGCGCCGCAGTCAGAGCGATATCCACGCCCACGCCCAGGCTCATGTAGCCGTAGTCGTCCGGCGGCGAGCACTGGATGAGGGCGACGTCCAGGGGCATGGCGCCCGTGCGAAACAGGTTTTCGATCTCGTGCAGGAAGATCGGGATGTAGTCGGCGCGTCCTTCGTGCACCGCCTGGCGCACGTTGGCGCCGATGAAGAAGGCGACGTGGCGGAAGATGCCCTCGTACTGGGGAAGCGTGTAATCCGCGTTCCCCATGGTGGTCAGGTGCACGATCTCGACGTTGCGCAGTTCGGGCGCACGTCGCAAGAGCGCTTCCACCAGCTCTTCGGGCTCGGCGCAACCGCCGTGAATATGGACGCGATCTCCCGATTTGACGACCTCGAGGGCGCGGTCCGCAGTGGTGACCTTGGCGCGATACTGCTCGATCCACCTCATGACTGTTGCGCGGGAGGGCGGCCGTGTTCGCCGCCCGACAGCAGGGCGTACAGATCCTGGCAGGGCGCGTTCCAGGCCGCCGCCAGCCGGGGCTGCACGCAAACGCCGCGATAGAGGTAAACGCCGCGGGCCAGCGCCCGCGAGCTGCGCAGGGCATCCTCGAGGCCGCGGTCCGCCAGCAGGAGCACGTAAGGCATCATGGCCTGCGCGATGGCGATCGAGGCAGAATGGCCCATGTCGGCCGTCATGTTGGGCACGCAGTAATGGACCACGCCGCGGTAAACGAAGGTGGGTTCGGCGATGGTGGTGGGACGGCTGGTCTCCACGCAGCCGCCTTGGTCAATGGCCACGTCAATGATCACCGAGCCGGGGCGCATGCGCTCGACCATTTCCCGGGTCACCACGTGCGGCGTGCGCGCCCCGGCAATGAGCACGGCGCCGATCACCACGTCGGCCGAAGTCACCGCCTCGGCTACGGTCTCCGGGTCGGCCAGCGCAGTGGCCACGTGGGGAACGTGCTCCACCAGCCGTCGCAGTTTTTCCGGATCTATGTCCAGCGCGGTGACGCGCGCCCCGGCGGCGACCGCGGCCCGCGCCGCCCAGGTTCCCACCGTGCCCGCGCCCAGGATCACTACGTGCGCCGGAGGCACGCCCGGACTGCCGCTCAGCAGGATGCCGCGACCGCCGGAAGACGACCGCAGCAGATGGTTGGCCAGCGGAATCGTCATCTGGCCGGCGATTTCGCTGGGGGCGGCTAGCACGGGCAGACGGCCATCGTCGGTCTCGATGATTTCGCAACCTATGGCTGTGATCTCGCGCGCCACCAGCCGTTGGAAAATCTGCGGCCCGGCCACCGCCATGTGATAGAAGGCCATGATGGCCGTGCCGGGATGAGCCTCGTCCACTTCATCCAGCCGCGGCGTCGAGATCTTCACCACCAGATCCGAGCGATGAATGACCTCGGCCGCCGAGTAGGCCACCGTCGCGCCGGCCCGCAGGAAGTCCTGATCGGAGAACATCGCCCCTTCGCCGGCGCCGCTCTCCAGCCAGATCTTGTGACCGCGCGCGGCTAGCTGGCGAACGACGGCGGGGGTCAGGGCCACCCGCCGGTCGCCCGGATTGCGCTCTCTCAGAACCCCGATGTTCACGGCCGGTCAGTAACCTTCTTCTTCCAGACTTACTTTGCCGGCAAAACGTTTGTAAGTGAACCAGGTGTAAACGGCCACGAGGATCATTCCGGGAATCCACCAGTAAAGCGCCACACGCATCCCGTATGCGCCGGTGGCCGCATTGTAAATGGTCAGGCCCAGCCTGGGATCGCTGACCGAGGGCAGTACGTAAGGGTACAGGCCGAAAGCGACGCTGGCCAGCATGCCGGCCAGATAAGCGCACGAACCGAGGAAGGCGGCGGCGTCCTCACCCCGTCGTCGCTGCCACAGGCTCCAGAACAGGCCGCCCAGCGCCAGAGCCGCGAATACATAACCCCACGGTTGCGCCGCGAGTCTTTCCGGAATATGAGGCTGCACCCGGAAAGTCGCTCCGGTAAGAACGAGCGTCAGGCCCAGCGCCGCGTACCAGAACAGGCCCGCCAGCCTGCGCGCCCGGCTGCTGACCGGATCTCCCGTCTTCAGGGTGATCCACAGGGCGCCATGGTGGACCAGCGCCGCCAGCGCGGTCACGCCGGCCAGCACCGTGTACCAGTCGAGGATGCCGGGATCGGGACCGGGCGCCCAGTTCGTCCACAAAGGCAGGAAGAAATGTCCCTCCGCGTCCAGGGGCACTCCGCGCACCACGTTGCCCAGGGCCGCTCCAAAGAACACCGCCAGCAACGCGCTGGCGCCGGCGAACACCGCGTCCCAGAAAGGAATCCACACCGGGTTTCTGACGTGACTGCGAAACTCGATGGCGGCGCCGCGCAGGATCAACAACCACAGGACGATCATCAGCGGAAGATAAAACCCGCTGAAGCTGGATGCGTACAGGGCGGGGAAGGCGAAATAGAGCGTTCCTCCTGCGGCCAACAACCAGACCTCATTTCCGTCCCACACCGGTCCGATGCTGCGCAGGATCTGGCGGCGTCCCGATTCGTCGCGCGCCGCCAGCCAGTGTAAAGCGCCGGCGCCCAGATCGAACCCGTCCAGCAGGACGTACATGGTGATCATCAGGGCGACCAGCCAAAACCACAGGGTTTCCATGACCGCCTCCTCAGCTCGGGCTGCCGCTGCGTGCGGGCTCCGGCCCGTGATCTATCTCGCGGTAACAAAGATACAAGAACAGAATCGAAAGCACCGCGTACATACCCATGAAACCGATCAAGGTGAACAGGGTGTTGCCGGAAGATACGTTGAAGGAGGCGCCCTCGCTGGTGCGCATGACGCCATAAATGAGCCAGGGCTGCCGGCCCAGTTCTGCCGTCATCCAGCCTGCGGTGTTGGCAATGAAGGGGAAGGGCGCCATGAGCAAAAGGACCCATAACCAGCGGCGACTGTCGAACAGGCGCCGCCGCCACAACTTATAAAATGTAACCAGCGAAACGGCGATGAAGATCGTGCCCAGGCCGACCATGATGTGGTAGGAGTAATACAGCAACGGTATCTGGTCGGGCCATTGATCCCGCGGGAAAGCATCGAGGCCCTTTACCTCGGCCGTCCACCGCCGGTAAGTCAAGAAACTCAGCAACCGGGGAACGTAGAGCGGATTGTCCAGGCGGAGCTTCTCCATATCGGGCTGGCCGACGATGGCGACGGGCGCGCCCTCTTGCGTCTCGAACAAACCTTCCATGGCGGCCAGAGTTGCCGGCTGGTGGCGGGCGACGTTTTGACCCTGCATGTCGCCCGTGGGAACCAACATCAGGATGCTGGCGATGCCCGCCGCGACGGCGCCCAGCCGCACGAAGGTGCGGCCGTACTCCACGTGCTTGCCGGTGAGCAAATAAAAGGCGCCGATGGAGGCCATCACGAAACCCGCAGTCACCACCGTGCCGAACTGGTTGTGCAGGAACATCCAGCCCAACCAGGGATTGAGCAGGAGCGCCCGCAGGCTCTCCAGTTGGATGTCACCCCCGGGCAGGATCTTGTACCCGACCGGATGCTGCATCCAGGCGTTGGTCGCCAGGATAAAGTAGGCCGAAAGCCAGGTGCCCAACCACAACAGCAGGGAAACCGCCCAGTGAGCCGTGCGCGAAAGCCGTTTCTCTCCGAAAAGCAGCAGGCCGATGAAAGTGGATTCCAGAAAGAAAGCAAAGACCCCTTCCATGGCCAGCGTCTGGCCGATCACGCCGCCTGCCGCCCGCGCGAACCGCGCCCAGTTGGTGCCGAACTGAAACTCCATGGGAATGCCGGTCACCACGCCCAGGACGAAGGTGATCGCGAAAATCCGGATCCAAAAACGGGCGGCCCGGTCGTAGTGCTCCCGGCCCGTGCGCAGGCCCAGGGTTTTCAAAATGAAAATCAGCAGCGCCAGGCCCATCGAAAATTGGGCGAACACGTAGTGGAACGTGATGGTAAAAGCGAAATGAAAGCGGTGCAGTCCCAGTGCGCTTTCCATGGCCTACATTCTCCGCAATTGACTGCCTGCCATGCAACCGGCCTCGCGCGGGGGCTCAGGCAGGTTCGATGGTTTCCCACTTCACCCCCGCCCGCGGGGCGGCATAGCCGGCCTCCCGGAGCCAGTCGCCGTACGTCATCACCCAGTGCGAATCCCTGACTTCGTCGAGCAGCCGCCGCCAGTCGCCTTTGAGCCGCACGTCTTGTTGCGAGCGGCAAATTTCGTAAAAGGGATTGCTTTCCACGACGCCGCGCATGCCGATCCAGCGGCAGGTGGCGTATTCGGGATTGAGGAAGGTAACTGCCTGACCCGCCGGAACCTCGACCTTGGGCGCGGCCCCGTACTCGCTCTCGTAGTGGGTCAGGATGCGGGCCGGTTCGTAGCGCGTGCGGTTCATCCGCCGCGGCGCAGTACAGTGCGCGCAGGTCACCAGCCCGGCGTGGGGAAAGGTCGAATTGTGCAGGAACACCGGCGCCCCGGCGATGCGCCAGAGCAGGATGCAGGCCGGGATGATGACAAAATCGGATTCGCACAGCGCCAGGCGGCCTTCGTCGTTGAGCAGGCTCAGGGTGAGGCAGGCTGTGGTCTCCGCCAGAGGCAGGATCGTTCCCATGCAGCCCGCAATGGTCAGGATGGACGCGTCGTGTTCATCGAGCAGCTCGCGGAACAGTCCGTAGAGCAGGAAGGCGTTGATCACGAACCGACGGTCGGTTTCGAGCGTGGTGCCGGGCAGCGCCAGATACCGCGACGCCCATTGTTCGGCCTGCGCCACCTTGCGCGTGTCCGCCAGAGCGGCGCGAATTCGCGGAGCGAAGGACTCGTAACTGACCTCGACGATATCCAGCCGGAAACGTTCACGCGCCACCTGCGGCGCCTCCGGCGCATACTTGCCGCGCGCGCCGCCCAGCGCCACCACGCGAGCGCCCAGGAAATTTTTCACTGCATACAAGGCCCGCAGGCGCCACAGCAGCTCGCCGGCTTCGTCCACCACGACGTCGTTCACTGAAAGCGGCGGGGCGCCCGGCGCCGCCGGCTGGTTGCGCTTGCGCAGGTAACGGGTGCTGAGCGCCTCGTACCAGTAGTAAACGGGACCGGAACGCCGTCGCACGAAAATGATGCCGTCGCTTTTCTGCGGCATCAAAGCTTGCAGCAGATCGCCGGAGCCGGTGGCGGGATAAATCAGTCGGACGTCGGCCTCGGCCTCGTCGAGCCGCGCCGCTGCCTCCGGGCTCGACACTTTGACGACGGGCCTCACGTCGAGGCCAAACTCCGCCCCTGCGGCCAGCGTCCGAAGCTCCTGCGCGATGCGACTCGCCTCTTCGGAGGCCGCTTCTTCGCTCTGCACGCCGCCCCAGGATTTCCACGAGGCGGCCTCGCGGCGCCGAGGCACGCGATACATCAACACCGGCTGCACGCGCAACGCTGCGCCCGGCGCCTGGTAGGGCCGCCCGGGATCCCACAGATCCCCGGGCCACGGCGATTGGGCGAAAGCAACCACGGGCGGGACAGCGGCTGCGAGCGAGGTTTGCAGGAATCCTCTGCGGCTGGGATGTCCGCAGCACATGGAGCCTCCTTGCGCCCGCCTGGCGGGCCGGAGGCCATCATAGCGCGGGCGCCGTGCCCCGCGCCTCACCAGTCCGCGTAGGGGGTGCCGTCCAGCGCGATCTTGTCCGAGCCGCTGCGTACGTCAAAAATGCCGGGCTCGGATTGATTGACGCTGGTCAGCGCGTCCTCCATGATGAGCTTCCAGGTGCGATTGGAGCCGGTCATGGGGTCCACCGGGATCTGGCGCAGGTACCCGGCGGTGACCAGATCTTCCAGCGTCTGCGGCGCCTTGCCCTTGTCGTAGGTGTACTCGTCAATCACCGTTCGCAGGGTAAACAGGTTCTGCCTCAGCACGCTCTCTTTGGTGGCGATGATGGACTTCTGGTACAGAGGCACGGCGATCGAGACCAGGATGGAGATGATGGCCATCACGATCATCAGTTCGATGAGCGTGAAGCCGGCGTCACCACTCCGAATACGGCGTGCCATCGGCGGCTCTCTCCGTGCTCTTGGTGTAGACGTCGAAGACGTTCTGCCCTCCCCAACTGGTGGAATCCGGATCGTCCTGCACGCTGCGCAAGCCCCAGTCGTAGGAGTTCGTCATGGGATCCTTGGGGATGCGGCGCAGGAAACGGATTTTCTTGTCCACCGTGCCGGCCAGGCGCACGCCCTCCACCAGCACTTCCAGTTTCTCGGGGTAACATTCGGTGCCCAGTTTGACCGGCCCCAGTAACTGCTGGTCGCAGTAATCTTTGTATTTGTCAATGGCGGCGCGGATCTCGCGCAGCGCCCAGCGCAGCTCGCGCTCCTTTTCGCGGCGGACCTTGGCGCGGGCCAGAGGCACGGCCATCGCCGCCAGCAAGGACATGATGGTGAAGGCCACGATCAGCTCCACCAGGGTAAGCCCCCGTTGCCGGGACCGCATGGCTGCTCGGCTGCCTCCTCGATACCTATTTGATCGTAACGCTGAGCTGCGGCGCTTCCACCGGGATCGGCTGCAACTGGTAATTGCGCAGCAGCAGTCCCGGGAAACTGACCGTGGTGGTTCCACGACCTACCGCCTGGAACGTCAGCACGGCGAGCGTACCCGAACCGTTGATGCCGCCCGAGCCCGGAATCCGACTCAGCGTCACGATTGCCTCCCCGATGTCGTTGAGGATATTGCGCGTGAAGTTGATCTGCTTGCCGTCGCCCGATAGCAGGCCGCCGGCCTGGATCTCATTGAGGCGCAGCAGTTGGGGATCGAACTTCACCCGGAACGGCGCCGAGAACAGGTTTTGCACGTTCTCGAGTTCGATCTGCACGGTGAAGGTCGCGCCTTGCTGGGTCACGATCTCGGCGGGACGGAGCAGCAGCCTGGCGGCAGGCGCTGGCGGGGCAGCGGGCGGCGCAGGCACGGGCGCCGGCGGCTTGGGCTCGGCGGGCGCCGGCGGTTCGGGCTTGACGGCGGGCGCCGCGGGTTTGGCTTCCTCGGGCGCAGCCTCGCGCGGCGCATAGCTCAGCCGCACCGCGGTATCAGTGCCCGCCGCAACGGCCTTGAGGTTGACGTCGCTGACGCCCGGCGTGCGCACCACGTGCGGCACCAGCGCGATCAGTAACTCGCTCTGGCTGCGCTCCACGCTCTCGCTCGAGAACAGCCGCCCGAGCCCCGGAATCTTGCTGAGGCCCGGCACCCCGGAAACGGACTTGGTGTCCTGCTCCTGCATCAGACCGCCGATCAGGCTCACCTCGCCTTCCCTGAGCCGCAGGTCCAGGATCGCCTTGCGTTGCCCGATGACCGGCTGGGCGATGCCGCCGATGTCAATGCGATCGCGCACGGTGGAGATTTCCAGCTCCACGTGCAGCGTGACTTCGTCCTGGCCGTGCACGCGGGGCGTAATGTCCACGTTGACGCCCACGTCCTTGTACTGGAATTGGGTGTTCACCAGCGGGCTGATGCCCACGGCGCCGATGCCGGGTTGGAAGCTGCCGGTGGCGATGGGCACCTGGTCGCCGATGCGCAGCGAGGCCTTCATGCCGTCGGCAACGCGAATCTGGGGCGACTGGAGCACCTTCGTGCTGCGGTCGGTCATCAGGGCCTGGAGCAAGGCGCCGGGCAGGGTGAGCGAGAAGTCGTTGGTGGAGAGCCGGTTCACGCGTGCCAGCGAGATCAGTTGCGTGCCCAGGCTCGTGCCGGTGGTTCCCAGCCCGCCGAAGCCGTATCCGCCGTAGCCGTAAGGACTATAACCATAGCCGTAGCCACCGTAAGGGTAGTAGGGGCTGTAGGGCATCGTCGGCTGGGGCGTGGTCGTGCCGGTTCCGCCGGAATCAGTCCCGCTGGTGTTGGTTCCCGGCTGGTTCGTCTGCCCGCCGAGCAGCACCGGGTTGCGCGGGGTGAAGTAAATCGGCACGTTGAGGCCGGCCTGCCCGGCCGAGGCAATGGCCGCCGCCAAATCGCGCGTGCGGACCTTGTTGGCCTCCATCACGAAGACGTCAATGACGACCTCGGACTTGGGACGATCCAGGTCGTGGACGATTTTCTCGGCCAGGGCCACCTGATCCGCCGTGCCGCGCACGATGATGGCATTCTGGGCGTTCGAGGTGAACACGCGCCGGATGTCCGTCAGGGCGCGGATGTTGGTGGCCAACTCCTGCAAATCCTGCGGCTGCGTGACGTTTTGCAGGTAGAAGACCTTGACCACGTAGTCCTCGTAGTCGCGGCGCTTGGTCTGGTTGTCGCTGGTGACGAAGATGGTGTTGGAGGAAAGCGGCTTCCAGAAAGCGCGGGTGAGGACGGCCAGGTAATCGAGCGCCTTTTCCAGGGTGGCGTTGACCAGCTCGACGCTGTGGTTGCGGGCGGCGGCGGGGTCCTGGCGAAAGTCGGGATCGAAGATGACGTTGATGCCGGCAAGCTTGCAGACTGTTTCAAACAAAACGCGCGCCGGTTGATTCGTCATGCGCAGGTTGATGGGCTGGCGTGACAGCGGCCGCAGCTCGGGCAGCGGCTCGATTCGCTCCAGTTTCTGTTCCGTCTGTTTGCGGGCGCGCTCGATGGGCGTCAGTCCGCGCTCTTCAGGCGGCAGGGGCTGGGGGCGCTTCTTCTCGATCTCGATCATGTCCAGAGTGAGCTGGAGTTCCTGCCGCGCGATGGCCGAGGCGGGATCCAGCGCAAACGCGCGCTGGAACTCCACCAGGGCTTCCTCGAGTTTGCCTTCGGCGCGCAGCTTCTGGCCCCGGTTGACGCGTTCCTGCGCCGCCTGGAAGCGGACGCGGCGCACTGCGAGCTGGTAGCCGGCGTCGGCCGGGTCCTCGGCCAATGCGCCCTCGTAAAACTCGAGCGCTCTTTCCCAGTCCTTGCGGACCTCGGCCTTGCGGCCCTCGGCCAGGAGTTTGTCGCCTTTGCGCGTGCGCGCCGCCAGGGACTCCGGCAGGAGCACGAGCGATACCATCAGGAACGCCAGTACGCCGTAACTGCTCCGCATGCCTTTGACTTCCAAAGGGTTGTGCTAAACTGGTCCTTCCCGAGACCGTACCTTCACATCAGGATTGACGCGGGCCGGCGCGCCCGCGTGCAGAGGGAAAGTGGCCGAGGCCGAGGGCATCAAGGTCCTGACCGAGAACCGCCAGGCGCGTCACAACTACATCCTGCTGGAACGCTTCGAGGCGGGGCTGGCGCTCACCGGCACCGAGGTGAAGGCCGCGCGCGCCGGCATGGTCCAGCTCAAGGACGCCTATGCCCAGATCCGCGACAACGAGGCCTGGCTGATCAACGCTCACATCAGCCCCTACTCGCACGGCAACCGCCAGAACCACAATCCTCTGCGCGACCGCAAGCTGCTTTTGCACCGGCGCGAAATTGACAGGCTGTTCGGGCGCACCCGCGACGGCGGTCTGACGATCATTCCCACGCGATTGTATGTGAAAAAGGGTCGGATCAAGTGCGAGCTGGCCCTGGCCCGTGCGCGCAAGATGCACGACAAGCGCGCCCTGGAGCGGGAACGGGAGAAAGAGGCCGAGGCCCGCCAGGCGCTGCGCGAGGCGCGACGCCGCGCCGGCGGCTGACGTCTACATGCTGGAGGAATTGCGGCTCATGGAAATTCGCCTTGTTACCCTGCCGGTCGAACCGATCGAGACCGAAGCGCTCGCGGTGGTGGGCTTCCAGGCCGAGCGCCCCGAAGACGGTCTGGCCTGGGAGACAGCCCGAAAGCTGGATGAAGCCACCGGGGGATGGCTTGCGGAGGCTTACCAAAGCGGCGAGTTTACCGGCAAGCTTTACGAAACGCTCATCCTGCACCGCCCACCGAACCTGAGGGCCCGCAGGCTGGCGCTCGTGGGCGGCGGCAAGCGGGAGCGCTTCGGGGCCTTCGAATTGCGCCGGGCCGCCGGATCGCTGATCCGCACCCTGCGATCCCGTTCTGTCGCCGAGGCCGCCATGGTCGTGGAGGGCGACGCCGAAGCCGTGACGGCGGCCGCGGAAGGCGCCATCCTGGGCAACTACGAGCCGGATCGCTACAAGACGGAGAAAAAGAACGGCAAGCCGGTGGAACGCCTCACGCTGGCGGTTGCCGCCGTGGATGCCGAGACGGAAGCGGCGCTGCACCGGGCTCGCATCACGGGCGAAACCCAGAATTATGTTCGCGATCTGGTGGCCGAGCCGGCCAACCGCATGACGCCAACCTTGCTGGCCGAGCGGGCCCAGGAAATGGCTGCGGAATCCGGGCTTGAATGCGATGTGCTGGACGCCGGCCGCATGAAACAGCTCGGCATGGGCGCTTTGCTCGGGGTGGCGCAAGGATCCGCTGAACCTCCTGCGCTCATCGTCCTGCACTACCGCCCGCCGGAAGCGGCCCCCGGCGGGGTGCATCTGGGGCTGCTCGGCAAGGCCGTCACGTTCGATTCCGGCGGCATTTCGATCAAGCCGTCCGAGGGCATGGACAAGATGAAGTACGACATGGCGGGCGGCGCCGCCGTGCTGGGCGCCATGCGCGCCATTGCGCAACTGAAGCCGTCGCTGCCGGTCACGGCGCTGATTCCCGCCGTGGAGAACATGCCGGGCGGGCGCGCGCAGCGGCCCGGCGACGTCGTGCGTACCCTCTCCGGCAAAACGGTGGAGGTGCTCAACACGGACGCCGAGGGGCGACTGATCCTGGCCGACGCCATGACCTACGCGCAAAGATTGGGCTGCACCCATCTCGTGGATGCGGCCACGCTGACCGGCGCCATCGTGGTCGCGCTCGGCCACGTCAATGCGGGCGCCTTCGGCAGCGACCAGGCGCTTCTGGACCGCGTGCTGGCGGCGGCCCGGGCTGCGGGCGAAAAGCTCTGGCCGATGCCTCTCGACGAGGAGTACAAAGAGCAGCTCAAGAGCGTCGTGGCCGATTTGCCCAACGTGGGCAATCGCTGGGGCGGCGCCATCACCGCCGCCATGTTCATGAAGGAGTTCGCCGATCCGCTTCCGTGGGTCCACCTGGACATTGCCGGCACGGCGTGGCTGGAGGACTCCAAGCCCTATATGGCCAAGGGACCCACGGGCGTGCCCATGCGGACCCTGGTCCGGCTCGTGCTGGATTGGCGCTGAGGCCAATCAGGCCTGCGCTCGGAAGCGCGAGCGCAGGAACTCCAGCAAGAACTCGTCCCGCTTGCGGATCACAGCGCTGATATCGCGCCGGCGCCAGTCATAGAAGCCCTGCCCGCTGCGCGCGCCCAGTCGCCCCTGACGAATCATCTCCGGCAAGATGGCCGGCGCGCGCGGCTCGGTGCAAAGATCGCGGGCCACGTAGTCCAGCACGGCGAAGGCCAGTTCCAGACCCACGGCGTCCATGTGCTCGAAGATGCCGTAGACAGGCAGGCGGAGGCCGAAGCCGGTCTTGGCGGCCAGGTCCACGTCTTCCGGATCGGCGATGCCTTCCGCGACGATGTAAAGCGCTTCGCGCCAGAGGGCGTGCTGGAGACGATTGCCGAGCTGGCCGGGGCGGTCTTTTTTCACCATGACCGGCGTCTTGCCGCAATCCAGCAGCAACTGGCGCACGGTCGCCGCCACCTGCTCGGCGGTCCGGGCGCCGCGCACGATCTCGACCAGCGGCATCAGGTGCGGCGGGTTCCAGAAGTGCGTCGTGAGAACGCGCTCGGGTCGCCGGCAGCGCGAAGCGATCTCGGTGATGCTGAGGCCGGATGTGTTGCTGGCCAAAATCGCGTCGGGACGAGCAAGCGCGTCCATGCGTGCGAAGAGCTGTTGCTTGAGTTCCATGTCTTCAGGGGCTGATTCGATGACGAGGTCCACGGCGGCGATCGTCACATCGAAGTCCGTCCCGGCGCTGAGAATTTCTCTTGCGCGGCTGGCGCGTTCCGGGGGCGCCAGGTCGTTGTCGGCGAGGACCCCGATCTGCTCCTGCGCCTTGGTCAGGCCGCGGGCTGCGCCCTCCGGGCTGCGGCTCAGAATTCGCGTGGGCAGGCCGCCGAGGGCCAGCGTGACGGCAATGCCGGGACCCATCATTCCGGTGCCAATGACCGCAGCGGTTCGCAACGTGGCTGGTGGCATGGTTGCAGTTGTACCATGCCGCCGGCGGCGCCTGCTTCGGGCGGTTCCCGGTCCGGTTCCTGCTTGTGATGGAATAAAACACTGAGATGCCGTTCCACAGGTTGCTGCACATCTGCTGCTGGTTGGTGTTGTTGGCTTCTCTGGTTTGGGCGCATCGGGAAAGCCAAGTCCTCGCGGGTGTGGATGAGCTGGGAGGACAGCAAAAGAACCGGCTCCAGCCATCCCAGCAACCGGGGGGACCGTCATCCGCCTCCGTTGAAGAAGGCGACGGTTCGGCTTTCATCCGTCCTGTGATTCGTCCGCAACCGGAACCCCGGCCGGCGGAGGGCTTCCAATGGGAGCCTGCGCTTCGCCAGTCCGCGTTTTTCCTCGGGATCATGCACGCCTGGCGGATCGCCACCGAGCCGGGCACGCGAGCCGAGTTGCGCGGTCCTTTCTTCCGCGATTACATCGCCGCGATCAAAGGCGTTCGTGGCTGGGGCGACGGCGATCCTTTCATCGTCAATTACGTGGGTCATCCTTTCCAGGGCGCGGTCCACGGCTACATCCAGATCCATAACGATCCCCGTTATCAGCGCCTGGAGTTCTCCAAAAGCCGGGCTTACTGGACGAGCCGGCTACGCGCCATGGCCTTCGCCGCCGCGGCCAGCACGCAGTTCGAGCTGGGACCGGTCAGCGAGGCCACCATCGGCAACGTGGGCAAGAATCGCATCGGCGCGGGGGCGGTGGACTTGGTGGTGACGCCCCTCGGCGGGCTGGGCGTTCTGGTCTTGGAGGACGTGCTGGATCGCTTCGTGGTTCGGCGCGTCGAGCGCTGGACCAGGCATCCGGTGGTGCGCGTC
>Ga0197142_1001342_pt1 | contig 22595 bp, 24 predicted proteins | sample GBS60_MetaG_FD_148614 | JGI IMG/M metagenome (GOLD analysis project Ga0197142, IMG submission 148614) | Sediment microbial communities from Great Boiling Springs, Gerlach, Nevada, United States - GBS 60_MetaG | ecosystem: Environmental > Aquatic > Thermal springs > Hot (42-90C) > Sediment... | reverse complement strand
GTCATCGTCGCCCGAACGTTTGATGTAGTAAGGCGGTGGCACGCCGAACTTTGCCAGGAACTTCCGGGCGTCGGCTTCCTGCTCGGGCTCGTCGGCGGAAACCGTTATGAGCCGGAAACGCCCGCCTAGTCGCTTGTGTAACTTGACCAGCTCGGGCAGTTCCTTCAGGCAGGGTTCACACCAGGTGGCCCAGAAATCCACCAGCAGGATGTGGCCCTTGTTTTCGGCGACGAGCTTGCGATAACCCGCTGCATCCAGGGGGAGCAAACGCGGCTGGGCCTCGAGCCCAGCCGCGCAAGCCATCAGCACGGAGAGGGCGAGAAATCTCACGACGCGCTCTTAGCCCTCTTAATGGTGCAACCGAAGGCTTTCGTTTCGGCCGTGGAAACCGCCCTGCCCGCCAGCATCTCGTCGAGCGCCGTGCGCAGGTAGTGCTTGGTGACCTTGTCCGCGGGGCGCGAGTCGTCAATGGCGCCGTGGTAGCGGATCACGCCCGCCTTGTCCACCACGAAGACCTCGGGAGTGAACTGTGCGCCGAAGCGGTCAGCCACCACGTTGTTGTCGTCCTTGTATACCTTGAAGGGGAAACCCCACTTCTGCGCATGCTCGGCCACCTCCGGCGCGGGCTCCGTGCTGTTGGGGTTGATGAAGATGAACTTCACGCCGCGCGGACTGTATTCGTTGTAGAGCGCTTTCATGCGCTCGTTGTAGTCGTTGGAGATGGGGCAGCGAGTGGCGATGAAGAAGATCGCGGTCACATCCCCCTTGAGACTGGAAAATTTGACCGTCTGGCCGGAGGTGTCCTTCAGCTCGAAGTCGGCCACCTTGCTGCCCAGCTTGAATTCCTGTGCGTAAACCAGCGCCGCAGCGAGCGACGCCAAACCTGCCCAGCGAATCAGTTTCATCCCTGACCTCCTGTTCGAACTCTTTGCCGGCGCCACAGGGGCGCCTCGTCCCAGTTACGGTTTTGCGGCCGTCAGTGACGGCCGCGAATGGCTCAAGGATTCTTGAGCCTGAGATTGATCACGGCCTTCCGGCGGGTATCGAACACGCTCAGCGTTCGGACATCGCTGGAACGGCCCTGATGCTCCGCCTTGAGCTCATAATCCACGTTTGTGGAAAGGCCGTGGAAGAAGTATACGCCGTCTTTGCGGGTGATGAAGGAGCGGACCTGCAAGGTCCTGGTGTTTTTCAGTTGCACGACCGCCCCTTCCACGAGGTTGCCCTCGGGGTCGGTGACGACCCCCTCCACAGATCGGACGGCAGCCTCCTCTTCCTTGGGCTTTTTCTGCCCGAGAGCCATCCCTGACGACCAAGCCAGGATCAAAGCGATCCACAATGCGGTTCGTCGCTTCATACACCCTGCCTCATCAGGCGCCTTTCCGGCGGCTCTCAGTCTTTAGATGCTTTAGCCAGCCGAAGGAATACATCAATCCGCTCCTCCCCCTGAACCTGAACCTCCCGCTGGCCGCTCTGGTAGCCGGGCGCGGCGGCGGTGATGAGGTACCGGGAGGGGACGGGGGGCACCCGGAACGCGAACTCGCCCCTGGCGTCGCTCACCGCCTCCTGCCTGCGCGTGCGGCGCCGAGGCCCAGTCTGGTCTTGCAGCTCCAGAATCACGCGCGCCCCGGGCAGGCTCAGCCCCTCCTCGCGGAACACCGTCCCCGCGATCAAAGCGTAGGATTGCTGCCCGCGGCTTTTCTGCGCGGCGACCGACCTGGCGGGCGCCGTCAGCAACAAAGCGGCGGCAAGGAGGCCCGGCAGAAAGCTAGCGCCAGTCTTCCTCCTCCTCATCTTCGTCGTAGTCGAAGTCCTCTTCCTCTTCTTCCTCGAGCGGTTCCAACTCCAGGGGGTCCACCCCTACGACGCGCAGCTCGGTTCCGCACTCGTCGCACGATAGCGTATCGCCCTCGTCGAGCTCGTCCTCGTCCACATCAATGTCAGCGTCGCAGACTGGACAAGTGACCATAAATCGTCCTCCGCGTTAGTGGGTGCAAATTTGATTTATACGAAACTTCGTGGCGTTTGCCAAGTCCCGCCCCGCGACATCGTGCGTGGACGGGCGCCGGTGATCGGCCTCGGGCACGGGGCCCACGGCTTCATTGTACAGCGTGCGAGCGGTCTGTTCGTCCGGGCTGGGCCAGCGCCGCCCACTCGCTCTCCTGGTCCACGGGCTGCCACGGCGTCTTCGAGACCAGGCGCACCAGGTAGACCTGATAGGCGTAGGTCTTGCGATAGCGCACGCCGTCAGCCTCTTCCACGATGACGGAAAAACCCGGCCACGTCTGCTTGCGGCCTCCCACCGTGACTTCCACGGGATGAACCTTCACCGGGAAGTAACCCTTCAGCTTGCGCTCCACGTAGGCCGTCTCGTAGCGATGCTTGCGAGGGTTCCACACGAAGTAGCGGAAGCTGTCGAAGTCGTAGGGGTGATCGCCGGGCGAGATCGTGGTCCACAGCCAGTTATGCTTGATCTGATCGCCGCTGCGGACCTGGCCCACCGAGAAATACGAGGTGATGCGGTGGCCCTCGGAATATTGGGCCACCTCGTCGGGGATCTCCATGCGTAAAGCCCGGGCGAGGACCCAACCGGCGCGACCGTTGGGCAACCGCACCAGCGCCCAGGGATCCACCGGCACGGGTTTGGGAGGGCGCCTTTGCGCCAGCTCTCCCGACGCCGCGCGCGACAACTCCAGCCAGTTTGCGGGCGGCCGGGGCGCGGGCGGCATGGGCAGCAGCAGCTTTTCACTGTCGCGCGGCGGGCGCTTGGGCGCCGGCCGCGCCGGAGGAGGCAGAAGGGCAGGGTTCTGGTAGGGAACTCGCGGCTCGACCCTCTGAGCCACGACGTCCACATGCTCGCCGGGCTGGATCTGATAGAAGCTCGGCGCCTGCCGGTTGGGTTCCGTATGCACGTTCAAAGGATCGTAGACCGTGGCTGCCCCGTGCGACCACATGCGCCCGGCGCGTTCCGCCAGCCGATTGAGATCCTCCATCTGCCTGGGGGAAAGCAGTTGCCGCATGAGCACCCAGCCGCGTTCGCCGCGGGCGGTGCGCACGCGCACGAAGATGCGGCGCCGGCCGATGATCTCGACCTTTTCGCCGTGCTTGAGGATCGCCCCGTCGGCAGTCGGCGAGGCCAGATCCTGCCGCAAGCGAAGGACGCTCGGCCCCACATACGCCTCCGCCAGTACGGTCTCCCTGGGCTGGTTGTTCGAACAGCCCGACGCCAGCAGCACAGCGAGCGCCGCCACGGCGCCACAGCGGTTACCGCGCACCGTAAGACAATTCCACTCTCAGTCTAACAACTGGCCTCGCGATCTCAGAGTGTGGGATAATCCGCCAAGCGGAGCTCCATCCCATGCAACCCGGACCTGCCCTCTCCGACGCCCAACCGATGAGCGAACCCGCCCGCCTGTTCGGCGTATTCTTCGATCCCAAGCGCGCCTTCCCGGATATTGCCGCCCGCCCCCGCTGGTGGGCGCCGCTGTTGATCAGCATGCTGACGGCCACCGTTTTTGTCAGCCTTTATTCCCGCCGCATCGGCTGGGACCACTACCTCGAGCGGGCCCTGGAATCGAACCCGCAACTGGAGAGCCTGAGCGCCGAGCAGCGTCAGCGCATCGTCGAGCAACAAGCATCGGTGGCCGGCGTCTTGAGTTACGTCGGCGCCGTCGCAGGAACCGTCGTGACGACGGTGGTGGTCGCCGGCGCGCTGCTGTTCGTTTCCAATCTGATGCTGGGCGCCGACCTGGTCTTCCGGCAAGTCTTCGCCGTGACCTGTTATTCCTTCCTGCCCAACGTGCTGGCGGCCCTGCTGGGCATCCTCATGATGTTTCTCAAGCACCCGGAAGATTTCGATCTGGAAAATCCAACCGCCTTCAACATCGGCGCCTGGCTCGATCCGGCCTCGACCCCCAAGGGGTTGATGGCCGTGGCCTCCTCGATAGATCTGTTTTCCATCTGGGTGATTTTGCTGCTGGCGCTCGGGATCTCGAGCGCGGCGCGGAAGGTGAGCTACGCCAAGGCGCTGGGCGCGGTGCTGGGTCTTTGGCTGGTATGGGTCGGGCTCAAGGTTGTGCGCTACGCTTTGTTCTAGGGAGGCCTGATGGGATACCGGCTTGGTGGATGGCTTGCGATTGCGATTGGTGTGGCGACGGCTACGGCGGGCGAGATCCGGCTCATCCTGCACGCCGACGACTTCGGCATGTCGCATTCGGTGAACCGGGCCACCATCGAGATGCTGGAGGCGAACGCCATCTCGAGCGCTTCCATCATGATGCCGTGTCCGTGGGTCCCCGAAGCCGCCGCGTACGCGCGCGCTCACCCGGAAAAAGACATCGGCCTGCACCTGACGCTGAACAGCGAATGGAAGACGCTGCGCTGGGGGCCGCTGGCGCCGCGCGATCGCGTGCCCGGCCTGCTGGATGCCGAGGGCTACCTGCATCCGGCTGTGGCGCAGACCGCCATGCGCGCCGGCGCGCAGGAGGTCGAAATCGAGTTGCGCGCCCAGATCGAACACGCGCGCCGGCTGGGAATCCGTTTCACGCACCTCGACACGCACATGGGGACGCTTTACGCGCGCGCCGACTATTTTGAAGTGTTCGAAAAACTCGGGCGGGAGTACGGGGTTCCGATTCTGCGCGTCAAGCCCTCGGAAGCGGCCGTCGCCCAGGCGCCGCCCGGCATTCGCGACTACCTGCTGAAGAACGAGGCGCGCTATCAGGCCGAGGGCGTCTTCCGACTGGACAGCCTGCTGACCGACCCCGCGCGCGGCACGCAAACCTACGAACAACGGCGCGAGGCCTATCACAAAGCCCTGCGCTCGCTCAAGCCCGGCGTGCACATGATGATTCTGCATCCCGGCTACCTGGACGAGGAGCTGAAAGGCGCCACCGGAAGCGCCCCGCAGCGCGACTGGGATCGCCGCATCTTCATGGAAGCGGAAACGCGCCAGTTGATGCGCGAGCTCGGCATCCGGCTGGTGGGCTGGCAGGACGTGGCGCCGCCCAAACGCTAGGTTCGGCCCGGGTAGAAGCTGCGCAGCAAGCGCAAGGGCTGCTCCGCCTCGATGCGAAAGCATTCGCAACCGGCCGGGATGAACCAGCAGTGGCCGGCCTGGATTGGTTCCTCGTGCAATCGTCCGGAGCCCTCCAGAACCAACAGGAGGTGGAATCGCTCGGGATCGGGCTGGTAGTCCAGCGAGGCCGCGGTGTCGAGCAAATCAGCCGCGAAGTAGCGGGTTTGCGCAAGCCGGCGCCAGCCGTGATCCAAGGGGACGGGCGGCGGGCAGCCCGGGTAGGGACCCAGGTGCGCGACGTCGGCCGCCTGTTCCAGATGGAGCGGGCGGGGTCGGCCATAGTCGTAGATGCGGTACGTCAGATCGGAATTTTGCTGGATTTCAGCGACCACGACGCCCGGCCCGAGGGCGTGGATGGTTCCGGGGTAAATCAGGAACACGTCGCCGGGACGGATCTCGCGCCAGGCCAACAACTGCTCGATCTCGCCGCTCTGAGCCGCGGCGCGAAAACGCCCGGGCGTGACCGGTTCGAGCAACCCCAGCGCCAGACGAGCGCCGGGCTCGGCCCGCAGCACGTACCATACCTCGATCTTGCCCCACTGCCCTTCGCGTCGCCAGGCGTATTCATCGCCGGGATGGACCTGAACCGAGAGCTTGTCGGCGGTGAAGATGAACTTGGCCAGCACAGGGAACAAGGGCGTGTCCACGCGCGGCCCCAGGATCGCGCGGCCGTGCGTCCGGATCAGTTGCTCGAGGGTCGGTCCGAGGCTGGTCGGGTTGCGGTCGTAAAACCACACCTCACCGATGGGTTCGGCCGCGGGCGGGAACCATGGCGACAGATCCTGGCGGCCCCAGGGACGCCGGTCGAACACCGGCAGCAGGCGAAATGGCCGCAAGGTCATCCTCACAACCGAGTGACGAACTCCGCCAGACGGTCCAGGCCGCGCTCGAGCTCGCGCGGGCAAGCCGCGAAAGAAATGCGGACGTGTCCTTCGACTCCGAACGCCTCGCCGGGAACGCAGGCGACCCGCATCTCATCCAGCAGACGGTTCGCGAAGCCGGCGCTGCCGGCGATCGAGCGCTTGTCGAGCAGGGTCGCGATGCTGGGGAAGACGTAAAAAGCGCCCGCGGGCGCGTGCACCCGGATCCCCGGCATGGCGCGCAGTCGCGCCACGACGTAATCGCGGCGACGCCGGTACTCCGACAGCATCGCGGCCACGCAATCCTGCGGCCCGAGCAAGGCGGCGAGGGCGGCTTTCTGGGCGATGGAATTCGGGTTCGACGTCGAGTGGCTTTGCAGCCGGATGCAGCCTTGGATCACGGGTTCGGGGCCGAGGCCGTAGCCGATGCGCCATCCCGTCATCGCGTAGGTCTTCGAGAGCGATCCGGCTACCAGAACGCAATCGGCGGCGCCGGACAGGGAGGCGACGGACCACGGTTGCCCGTCATAGACCAACTGCGCATAGCACTCGTCGGACAGAATCCAGAAGCCGGCCTGTCGAGCCAGCTCGACCACCCGGCGGGCCTCCTCGCGATCCAGCAGGGCGCCGCTGGGGTTGTTCGGATAATTCAGGATGAGCATCCGCGTGCGCGGCCCCAGGCAGTTTCTTACTGCCGAGGCGCGCAGCGCGAAGCCGTCGCCGGCATCGGTCGGGAGCACCACAGGGCGACCTCCGGCGAGCAAGACCGCGTCGCGATAAGTCACCCAATAGGGAGCGGGGATGATGACCTCGTCGCCCGGATTGATGAGGGTTTCGATGAAGTTGTAGATGGCGTGCTTGCCGCCCGCCGTGATCAGGCACTGGGCCGGGTGGTAGGAGGTGCCGAAGTCGGCGGCGTGCCTGTCGCAGACGGCCTGGCGCAGCTCGGGCACGCCGGCTGCGGGCGTGTAGCGTGTGAAGTCCGTGCGAATGGCCTCCCAGGCCGCCTGCTTGATGTGATCCGGGGTGGGGAAGTCGGGCTCTCCTACGCCGAGGTCCACCACGTCCTCGCCCTGGCGGCGGAGCTGGTCGGCTTTGCTTGCGACCTCCATGGTCTTGGAGAAGCTGATGCGTGCGATCCGTTCGGAAAGCGTCGTGGTCAGAGCCATGTTCCTCTCTCAACCGGCCGTGGCAAGTCGCCGGCGAAGTCGTTCCTCCACCAGACGAGGGACCAACCCCGAAACATCGCCGCCCAACGCCACGACTTCCTTGACCAGCCGCGCGCTCAGAAAGGAGTAATCCTCAGCCGCCATCAGGAAAACCGTTTCGATCTGCGGCGCCAGCCGCCGGTTCATCAGCGCCATTTGCAACTCGTACTCATAGTCCGAGATGGCGCGGATGCCGCGCAGGATGACGCGAGCTCCGCGCGAAGCGGCGAAGTCCACCAGCAGACCGCCGAAGCTCGCCACTTCCACATTGCGGTAATCGCGCAGGACTTCGCGCGCCATCTCCAGGCGTTCCTCCACGCTGAACAGCGGTTTCTTGGCCTCGTTTCGCAGAATGGCGACGATGAGACGTTCGAACAGGCGCGACGCTCGCTCGATCAAATCCAGGTGGCCGTTGGTGATCGGGTCGAAGGATCCGGGATAAACAGCGACGATGCCGCAAGGCTCGGTTTGCACGAGATCACCTGTCCTTGTTCGATTCTAGCCAAGCCCGTGGCAGTTTTGCCGAAAGCGACCGGCTTCCGCTCCCGCCGAGCCGCATGGCGCCTGCCCCGGCCTCGGCAGCTCGCGCGGCTTCTACGCCCGCAGCGGCAGGGACGGAGTGTGTTTCCGAACGCTTACGGGTGGGGTTGCCGGCCTCAGCGGGTGTGATCGGTCCGTTGCAAACGGCTCACGTCGTAGCCCTGGTCTTTGAGCCGCCCGACGATCCGGGCGTAAGTCTGCTCTTCCAAGCCGGGTTCGCGGCTGAGGATCCAAAGATATTTTCGACCCGGCTCCCCGACCACGGCCCAACGATACTCGGAATCGAGGTCAATAATCCAGTAATTTCCGGAAAATGGCCAGAAAAAAGTGACCTTCAACTTGGAATTCGGCTCGCCCTTACCTGCCAGGCGCGCCGTTCCTCTGGAGGACTTCACGCGCCCGTCGGACTGCCGGCACTCGTTGAGCACCGTAATTTTGCCGTCCGGGCGCAATTCGTACGTGGCCGTGACGTCGCTCACGCAAGCGCGCTGGAAGCGATTGGGCAAACGCGCAATCTCGTACCATTTGCCTGCGTATCGCGCCAGATCCACCTGCGGAACCACCTGCAAAGGCTGCTCCGGGCGGCCCGCAGCAGGAAAAGGTCGGCAACAAAGCAGCAGAATCGCGAGAATCCATCGGGTCATGCTCATAGTCCTGCAAGCTACCTGCGTCGAAGAAACAGGCGCCGTAATTCGGGCGAGAACTCCCGCAATAAATTGAATGCCGAGCCGATACCGAGCCGCAACCCCACGCCCCGCAAAGCCTCGGAGGCGCCGCCCCGACCAGGCGGCATCCACAGATTGCCCGTGAATTCGGCCGCGAAGGCGGAGCCCAATCGCGCGACGTGAGGCACGGCACGACCGTTTCTGTCATAGGTGACAAAGTTCGACTTCAAGGCGTGGGCCGCGCGCGGAAAAAATCCGGAGCCGGCGCTCGGAAAGTAACGCACGTCGTGCTGAAGCAGGGCAGCGCCGGCGGCTTCGTAGGTCTCCTGCAAGGCGAACCGTCCGAAGCGATTGGCAGTGCGGCGGCCGAAGCCGGCCAGGCCCTGGCCCCACTCGGGCGGTTCGTTATTCAGGTGGGCGCCCAAGGCCGGCCCCACGGCCCGGAATGCGGCCGCAGGACTCCAGAATGCCCGTCGAACATAGGTCTCCCACCGCTCGCGAGCCGTCATCGGAATGTAAGGTCGTACCGGCGCCACCGTGGAAGAAATTCGATCCACGGACGGCGAAGAATCTTCGGGGCCCGGCGCACAAATTTTGTCTTCCGCCCCGGCCACAGAAGACAGTAACCACACGGCGCCGATCGCCGTAAACCTGAACTTACCTGAAACCATATTCGGCCTCTTCGACACTTTCAAATCGGTTCCGAATTTTCGAAGCTCGTCGAGATAACAAAAACACCGGAAGCGAAGTTTGACGGCACATAAGCGACGAACCGGACGCCTGGGCCGAACGGCCGACCGGGTGAATCCCCCTCGACTTCCCGGTCGCAATTCGCGAACTTGTTTCCGACGGCTTCTACGTCGTTGGATGAAGCAGTCGCTGTTCGGGTTGCACAGTTGCTTCGTTGAAGATCCGAACGCAGCCTCTCGCGCGAGGCAAGGCCGCCTGGAGCGATGAGAGCTCCGCCGCGATCTGGGCCGGCGCCGGAGGCCCCCGAGCGGGCGGCGAGCTGCGCCCGGGCAGCCAAAGAGCGGGAGAACGCTCGTTTGACCGCGCTGAGAGTCGTGCGTTACCCTAGATGAAGATCCGTATCTGAAATCCGACTGCTATGGCGAACACTTTTTCGGCGCTCAAGCGCATCCGGCAGATCGAGAGACGGACGCGAATCAATCGCATCCGCAAGAGTCGCCTGCGTACTCAAATCCGCAAGCTGCGGCGTGCTCTGGAAGCCAAGGACGTCAAGACGGCCGCCGCCTTGCTGCCGCAGACCTTCCGAATCATTGACCGGGCGGCCAAGTGGGGCATCATCAAGCGCAACACGGCGGCGCGTTACAAGTCGCGGTTGCACCGCCGGCTCAAGGCGCTGACGCCCGCCGCGCCCGCCGCCTGAGCAAGCGGACACCCGGGCGGACTGCTCCCGCGGGCGGCTTGCGCGCCTCCCAACTTTCCCCGATCCGCCGCGCCTTGCTCGCCTGGTACCGCCGGGCCGCACGCGACCTGCCTTGGCGGAAGAAGCCTGATCCGTACCGCGTCTGGATCGCCGAAATGATGCTCCAGCAGACCCGCGTAGCGGCCGCCCTGCCCTACTACGAACGTTTCCTCGCTCGCTTCCCCGACGTCCAGACGCTGGCGGCCGCCTCGGCAACCGAGGTCCTGGCGTCGTGGGCGGGCCTGGGCTATTACCGGCGCGCGCGGCAGTTGCAAGAGGCCGCGCGGCGGATCGTTCAGGCCGGTGATTTCCCGCGGGATTACGCAGGCTGGCGCGCGCTGCCCGGCGTGGGCGACTACACGGCGGCGGCCATCGCCAGCATCGCGCTGGGAGAGCCGCGCGCTGTGCTCGACGGCAACGTGCTTCGCGTCCTGAGCCGCCTGGTGGCCGAGAGCGGTGCGATCGAGCGCTCGGAGACTCGCCGCCGTCTTGCCGAACTGGCCGAGCGACTGCTCGACCGGCGGGAACCGGGCCGGTTCAACCAAGCCTTGATGGAACTGGGCGCGACGGTGTGCCTGCCCAAGGGACCGCGATGCGAAAGTTGTCCCGTGGCGAGCTGGTGCGCGGCGCGGCGGCAAGGCATCCATGCCGAACTGCCGAGGCGGGTGCGCCGGACCGAGCGGGTCACCATGCACAGGACGTTGCTCTGGGCGGAGCGACGAGGGCGATTGTTGCTGTGCCCGTGCAGCGGCAGCCGGCTCGACGGATTCTGGGAGTTGCCGGAAGCACAGGCGATCCCGGCGAAGTACACTGGCGACCTCCTTGTCGAGCTGCGGCACGCGATCACGCGCTACGACTATCGCATCCGGGTGGTGCAAGCACGGGTGGATCGCACGCCGCCCGGTTGCCGGTGGGTGCGACTGAACGAACTTCAGGGGCTGCCCTTGAGCACGGTGACGCGGAAGGCCCTGGCGGCGATCCGAGGGGCCTCGGCGGGTACAGGCAGTGGCTGATCCTTGCCGCCCGGCGCTATGATAGGCGGCACGGGCGCCGGAACATGAGAACGAAACATATCGCGTGGGTGGGCGGAATGCTGGTGTTGTCGTCGGGCGTGGCGAGCCTCATTCACGGGTACGCCGCACGGGCCACGCCGCCGGGTTACACCGGCGCGCCGGTGGATGGCGGGCGCGACTGCACGGCGTGCCACCGGGGACAGGCGAACTCGGATGCGCGCGGTTCGCTGACCATCCAGGCGACCGCGTTCAAGCCGGGCTTGAAACAGATCCTGCGGGTGACGCTTTCGCACCCGGAGGCGCGGCGCTGGGGCTTCCAGTTGACCGCGCGCATCGTGAGCGACGAAAGCAAGCCGGCGGGCACGTTCAGCGCCTCGCCCGACGTCAGTATCGTTTGCGGACCGGACGGGCGGCCGGCGCCTTGCGAAAGTGCGGTCGAATTCGTCAATCAGAGCGCGACGGCGACGTTTGACAATCGCGCGGGACCGGTGACCTGGGAAATCGAGTGGACGCCGCCCAGCGGTGACGTGGGCGACGTGATCCTTTACGCGGCGGGGTTGGCGGCCAACAACGATCGCAGCGTAGCAGGGGACTGGACGTACACGGCAAAGCTGCGCGTGGAGAACGAGGGCTCTTGCCCCGGGACGACGCGGCGACCGGCGTTGACCGCGATCGTCAACGGGGCGTCCTTCGATCGCAATCAGCCCATCGGCATGAACGGCATGATCACGCTGTGGGGGCTGAACTTTGCCGATCCGGGCGTGACGCGCACGGTGGGGTTGGGCGACATTCGTGACGACAGGTTCCCGCTGCGGCTGGCCTGCGTGGGCGTGGAGGTGGCGGGGCGGCGCGTGCCCATCACATACGTGCGGACGGACCAGATCAACGCGCAGGCGCCCACGCTGGACCTCAACGGGCCGGTGGAAGTACGGGTGATTCTGAATCCGGGATTCCCGAATGAAATCCGCAGCGACGTGGCCAGGGTCGAGATGCGGACGTTTTCCCCTGCCTTCTTCATGTTCCCCAACAGCCGCAGCATTGCGGCGCAGCATGGGGACGGTAGCTTTAGGTATCTGGCCGATCCCTCGGTTGTGCCGGGCGCCACTCCCGCCAAGCCGGGCCAGTGGGTCGTTCTTTACGGCACGGGCTTCGGGCCGACGGAGCCGGTCTACCAGGCAGGCGAGATTGCGGGCGGGCCGGCGCGGCTGCGCGAGCCGTTCACGATCAGCATCGGCGGAATTACGCTGCGGCCCGAGGACATTTACTACGCCGGCCTTTCACCGGGCTCGATCAGCGGCCTTTACCAGTTCAACGTACGCGTACCGGAGACGGCGCCGGAGGGTGACGTGCCGGTGGAGGTGCGCATCGGCGGGTACACGACTCCGCCTGCGACGATTCCGATCCGGCGCTGAAGGCGGCGAAATTGCCGGGGGCGGCGGCCCTCCGCTAAGATGGTCCTCTTGCCCTGACTTATGGACCACTGGCTCTCCGTAGTCCTGCTCACCCCGCTGGTCGGCTTCGTCATTCTGCTGTTGATCCCTTCCTCGAAGCCCAACGCCATTCGCTGGTGGGCGAACATCGCGTCGCTGGCAGGCTTTCTGGTGACGCTGCCTTTGGTGTTCCGCTTCGATCCGGGCCGCGATTTTCAGTTTGTGGAGAAGCTGGAGTGGATCCCGTCGCTGGGCGCTTCGTACCATCTGGGGGTGGACGGCTACAGTCTGCTGCTGGTGGTGCTCACCGGGCTGCTGGGCTTCATTTCGATCCTTTCAAGCTGGCGCATCATCCAGCATCGCCTGAAGGAGTATTACGCGAATTTCCTGATCCTTCAGGTGGGGATGCTGGGCGTGTTCATGGCGCTGGATTTCCTGCTGTTCTTCGTGTTCTGGGAACTGACGCTGGTTCCCATGTACTTCATCATCGCCATCTGGGGCGCCGAGCGGCGGGTGTACGCGGCCTTCAAGTTCATCATTTACACGCTGATCGGTTCGGTGCTGATGCTGCTGGGCATTCTGGCGCTTTACTTCGAACACTATCGCCAGTTCCAGCGGCTGACGTTCGACATTTTCGAGCTGATGCGCACCGATCTGCCGCCTTCCATGGAGTGGTGGGTGTTCTGGGCCTTCTTCGTGGGCTTCGCGGTGAAGGTGCCCATGTTCCCGCTGCACACCTGGCTGCCGGACGCGCACACGGAGGCGCCCACCGCGGGCAGCGTAATCCTGGCCAGCGTGCTGCTGAAGATGGGAACGTACGGATTCCTGCGCTTTTCCCTGCCCCTTTTGCCCGATGCCTCCAAGGACCCCGTGATCGTGACCGCCATGGCGGCGCTTTCGATCATCGCCATCGTGTACGGGGCGCTGGTCTGTCTGATGCAGAAAGACTGGAAGAAGCTGATCGCGTACTCCTCCATTTCGCATCTGGGCTTCTGCACGCTGGGCATTTTCACGCTGAACCCGGCAGGCATCGCGGGTTCGATGTTGCAGCAGATCAACCACGGCATTTCCACGGGGATGCTGTTTTTGATCGTCGGGGTGGCCTACGAGCGGAGGCACACGCGCCTGATCGCGGCCTACGGCGGGCTGCTCAAGGCCATGCCGATCTTCACGATCGTGTTCTTCATCGCCGCGCTCAGCTCGATGGGCATGCCCGGGCTGAACGGCTTCATCGGCGAGATCACGATTCTGCAAGGCGCCTACCAGGTTTCGGTGGGCTGGGCGTTCTGGGTGGTGGCGGGCATCGCGCTGGGCGCGGCCTACCTGATCTGGCTTTTCCAGCGCACCATGCTGGGCGAGATCTCACCCGAGAACGCCGGGTTGCCGGATCTGGACGCTCGCGAGATCGCCTACTTTGCGCCGCTGATTCTGTGGGCCTTCTGGATCGGGCTGTACCCGCGGCCGTTCTTCGAGGTGCTGGAGCGACCGACGGCGCAAATCGTCGAGCGCGTGCGTCCGGGCTACTACGCGCAGCACGGGCTGAAGAACCCGCTGGCTGTGATGGAACCCGGCAAGGCGCCGAGGGCGGGCCAGAACGTCATCTGAAGAGTTGATCGCGCGCGCTCAACGCCTTTCGGGCGCGGCGGTTTCCTGTTCGGCGGGTTGCAACCGGACCGGCGGTTTGAGCCAGCGCCGCGCCAGTCGTTCCACGTGCGGCAGCAGTCGCCGGACCCAACGCCCGTGCAGGATCAGCGAGCCGACCACCAGCGCGGGATGCGGGATCGTGGTCGTGCAACGCGAGCAGATCTCGACCTCGCCGCCCCGTCCGGCCGCGTGCAGCTCGCGCATGCGCACGATCTCGGGAACGTTCCACAGCTCGCCAATGGGCCGCTCGCCGATGCGCCCCAGAGGGCGGCCGCCGAGGGCATAGCTCTGGCAGCACGGGTAGACGTCACCGTTGTGCTTGACGTAGAGCGGGCCGCGCCAGAGGTAGTGACAGGGGTGCTTCCAGTGCCCGGGCGGATGGCCGGCGCCTGGACGCAGCAGCCGCGTTTCGTCCTCCTTGATGCGGACCACGTCCACGCCCGGCACGGCCGTCCAGAAGCGCAGGAACTCGCCGATCTCGGCTTCGTTGCGTTCCAGGCGAACCATCTGCACGACGATCTGGACGCGGGCGCGCCGCTCGTGTTTCATGCGACAAAAGCGCACGAAATTGTCGCGGACCTGTTCGAAGCGGGCCCCCTTGCGGTAGTACTCGAAGGTTTCGCGCGTCGCCCCGTCGAAGCTCAGCGTGACGTGTTCCAGCGGGGAGTCGAGCAGGCGGGCGGCAGCGGCCTCATCCAGCAGGGTGCCGTTGGTGGAAAGCAGCGTGGAGATGCCGTGGCGCGCGCAGTACTCGATGCGATCGAAAATCTTGCGATCCAGCAGGGGCTCGCCCAGACCGATGAGCATCATGTGCTCGGCGGCGGGAGCGGCTTCGGCCACCAGCCGTTCGAAGATCTCGTCGGTCATGTCTTCTTTGGGCTGGCGGTAGATTTCGCGCGGGCACATGGGGCAATAGAGGTTGCATTTGGCGGTGGTCTCGACGATGTACTCCACCGGCAGGCCGTCGAGTTGCGTGCGGCGCGTCAGGTACGCCCAGAGCAGGCGCCAGCGATTCCGGGCTTGCATGCAATTGTTCCCATTTTAGCTTCAGGGGGCCGGCCTCCCACCGGGTCGGGTTGCACCCTGGCGGCGCACGACGGCATCCTGCGGAATGTGAACGCTACGCTGGAAGACCGGGTTCGGAAGCTCAACGACGCGGAAGTGAATGGGCGGGGCCGTTATGTGCTTTATTGGGCGCAGGCCAACCGGCGGGTGGATTTCAACCAGACGCTGCTGTTCGCCGCGGGCCTGGCGAACGAGCTGGACCTGCCCCTGCTGTATCTGGAAAGCCTGGACTGCGAGGACGCGGACGCCAATGAACGCTGGTGGACGTTCGTGCTGGAGGGCGTGCCCGAGACCGCGCGGCGGCTGGAGGAGCTGGGAATCGGCTACGTCTTTCACTTGCGCAGGACCGCGTCCGAGCCCGGCGACGTCGCAGAGCGGCTGGCGGCGGATGCGGCGGCGGTGGTCACGGACGATTATCCGGTGGCGCCCGCGCGCAGCCGGTCCGGCAAGCTGGCGGAGCGCGCCCGCGTGGCCTGCTTTGCCGTGGACGCCAGTTGCATCGTGCCGATGAACCGGATTGCGGAGCGCCAGTACGCGGCGTTCTCGATCCGGCCGAAGCTGGAGCGGGAGCTGCCGCGATGGTTGCGGCCGCTGCCGGCGATCGAGCTGAAGCGGCGCTACCACGGCTCGGCGGCGCCATGGCACACGGAGGTGAGGGCGGAGAACATCGCAGCGCTGGTGGCCGCCAGTCACATTGATCACAGCGTGCCGCCCTCCCTGACCTTCCGTGGCGGCGCCCGGGAGGCGGAACGACGACTGGCGACCTTCCTCGCCGAGAAGCTGGCGCGCTACGCCCGCGAGCGGAACAACCCGGCGGCGCGGGTCACGTCCGATCTGAGCCCCTACCTGCACGCGGGGCACATTTCCGCTTTGGAAGTGGCGCTGGCGGTCCGGGAGCACGCCCGGCGCGAAGGGCTGATCGCGGACGATTTTCTGGAGCAGCTCATCGTGCGCCGCGAGCTGGCCTTCAATTTCTGCCGCACGGCATCGCGGGCGGACTCGCTGGAAGAACTGCCCGAATGGGCCCGGCGCACGCTGGAAAAGCACGCACGTGACCGGCGCGAGCACGTCTACTCTTTCGAGCAATTCCTGCGCGCGGAAACGCACGATGATCTGTGGAATGCGGCGCAAAAAGAACTGCTGGCGACGGGCAAAATTCACGGCTATTATCGGATGTACTGGGGCAAAAAAATCATCGAGTGGTCGGCCAGTCACGAAGAGGCGCTGCGCACGATGATCGAGCTGCACGACCGATTCGCGCTGGACGGGCGCGATCCCAACACGTACACGAACATCCTGTGGTGTTTCGGCCTGCACGACCGCCCGTTTCGCGAACGGCCCGTGTTAGGCGCCGTGCGATATCTCTCGCGGGCGGGCATGGAGCGCAAGACCGACGTGGCGGCGTATGTGGGCCAGATTCGCGCGCTGGAGGAAGGCGGATGGCCGGAGGCCGGAATTTGACGGCGGGCACAGCGACTCGCTACAGTAGAATTGATCTGCATCGCGGTCCCCATCGTCTAGCACGGCCTAGGACACCGCTCTTTCAAGGCGGCAACGCGGGTTCGAATCCCGCTGGGGACACCAGAATTAGCCCATCCTGCGAAGAAGGCCGCACCCGAAGGCGCCGGGAGGTTCAGTGAGCAAGATCCTGATGGTGGCCTCCGAGGCCGCGCCGTGGGCCAAGGTCGGAGGTCTGGCGGATGTGGTCAGCGCGCTGGCGGCGGCGTTGCGCGAGCTGGGCCACGAGGTGGCCGTCGTGCTGCCGCGTTACCGCAGCGTTTCGGTGGAGGGAGCGCCGCGGATTTACCAGGATCTGCGCGTGTGGTTCGGCCCGGTCAACTACTGCTGCGACGTGTACCGGCGCGATAACGGAGCCTCGTACCTGCTGGTGGACTGCCCGCCGCTGTACGACCGTGCCGGCATTTACGGGCCGCCCGGCGCCGATTTTCCCGACAATCACGTTCGCTACGCGGTGCTGGCGCGGGCGGCGCTCACGCTGGCCCGGCACGTTTTCCGGCCGCGCATCCTGCACTGCCACGACTGGCAGGCGGCTCTGACGCCGGTTTACCTGCGCACGATCTTTCGCTACGATCCCACGTTCGCGGCCGTGCGCACCGTGCTCACGATTCACAATCTCGGCTACCAGGGCATCTTCCCCGAGGAATCGCTGCCGGAGATCGGGCTGGACGGGGAGGCGGCTGCCGTTGCGGGTCTGGAGCACTTCGGCCGCGTCAACCTGCTCAAAGGCGCCATCCTTTCCAGCGATCGGATCACCACGGTCAGCCCGACCTACGCGCGCGAGATCCAGACGCCCGAGCTGGGTTTCGGCCTGGACGAATTGCTCAGGCAGCGCAGCGACGTGCTGACGGGCATCCTCAACGGCGCGGATTATTCGGAGTGGAATCCGGAGACCGATCCTCATATCGCGGCGCATTACTCGGCGGAGGACCTGAGCGGCAAGGGGATTTGCAAGCGAGACCTGCTGGCCGAGCTGGGATTGCCCGAGCAGCCCGAGCGTCCCGTGATCGGGATGGTGTCGCGGCTGGATTCCCAAAAAGGGTTCGATTTGATCCGCGAGGCGGCGGGCGAGTTGCTGGCCGAAGATGTCACGCTGGTCGTGCTGGGCACGGGCCACCCCGAATACGAGCAGTTTTTGCGAGAGCTGGCGGCGGCGCATCCCGACCGCGTGGCTGTGCGCATCACGTTCGACGAGCGCCTGGCGCACAAAATCGAGGCCGGGGCGGACATTTTCCTGATGCCCAGCCGCTACGAGCCGTGCGGTCTGAATCAGATCTACAGCCTGCGCTACGGTACGGCGCCGGTGGTGCGGGCGACCGGAGGGCTGGCGGACACGGTGGACGAAACGACGGGATTCCGGTTTCACGAGTACAGCGCCCGCGCCATGATGGAGGCGGTGCGCGCCGCGCTGGCGGCCTGGCGTGATCGCCCGCGCTGGGAAGCCATGATCCGCACCGGGATGCGCAAGGATTTTTCCTGGAAAGCTTCGGCCGCAGCCTACTCTGCCCTGTTTCGCGAACTGGGCGGCTGAATCCCCCGCCCGCAATTTTGCATCATGGGCAATGGAGAGTAAAGAACCGTGGCAGCCAACGTGATTCATGTGACGGATCAGACCTTCGATCAAGAGGTGTTGCAGTCGGACGTGCCGGTGCTGGTGGATTTCTGGGCCGAGTGGTGCGGGCCGTGCCGGATGATCGCTCCGGTGGTGGAGGCCCTGGCTCAGGAATACGCCGGACGCCTCAAGGTGGCCAAGTTGGACGTGGACGCCAACGGCAGTTCGGCGATGCGCTATCAGGTTCGCGGTATTCCCACGCTGATGCTGTTCAAGGACGGGCGCGTCGTGGACATGCGCGTGGGCGCGGTGCCCAAGGCCGAGCTGGTGCGCATGATCACGCCGCACCTGGCGGCAGCCAACTGAGCGCTACTCAGGGCTCCAACGGCCCGGGCCCGCTGCGCGCCCGGTTGTCAGAGAGCAACGAGGACTCAGAGGCAGGCCCGGCGCCGTCAACCAGGCCGGGTGAGAGTACACTTGAATCATGCTACGGAAGGTTAGCGTCCTCATCGAAAAAGATGAGCACGGCTACTACGCCTGGTGCCCGGAGCTGAAGGGCTGCCAGTCCCAAGGCGCCAGTCTCGAAGAGGCCCTGGCGAACATCCGCGAGGCCATCGAGCTTTACCTCGAGGCGCTGCCCTCCGAGGAGCGCGACATGCTCCTGAGCAAGGAGGTTCTCACAACGGCCATTGTGGTCAATGCCTAAACTGCCTCGGTGGACGGCTGCGGAGACTGAAAGGGCGCGGCTGGCTGCGGGCTGTGTGCTGCTCCGCTCGAAGGGCAGTCATCGGATCTACGTCAAGGAAGCACGCCGCGTTGTGGTCCCGTTTCATCCCGGCATCGTGCTGCACCCTAAGGTCGTCAAGCAGGTTCTTGAAGCCATCGAGGAGACCCGCGACTGAACTGCCCGGCTGCCGGACGTCAAACTCGGCGGTGAGACTTCGACGCCCCTAAGTTAGCCACCCGCCAGCCGCGGCCGAACGCCTGAGAGCAGGCAGCACAATTCTTGCCGAGGATGTTTTGGTCGGCGCGGCTCCTGTCGCCGCCGCCGTGCGAGCCAAGCGGTGAACTAAAGTTGGACCGGATCGGGCTCGGGGCGAACCCAACCCAGCTCGGGTCCGGACTCGGCGAGCACATCCTTCCAGAGCCGATAGCGGGCGCGCATCTGCTCCAGCACGGCGCGACAGGAGGGATCGCGCGCCCGGTTGCGCTCCTCGTGCGGGTCGGTCTCCAAATCGTAGAGCTCCTCGAAGAGCGGATCCGTATCCAGATAGCGGGTGTACTTCCACCGTTCGCCGCGGACGCCTTCGACGCGCGGGATCCAGCCGCGCGCCGTGAAGGTGTGCTCGTAAAAGAAATCCTTGCGCCAGCGCGGGCGCGCCTCGGGATCCAGTAACGGGACGAGGCTGCGGCCTTGCACCGAGCGGGGAATCTCCAGACCGGCCAGTGCGAGGAGCGTGGGCGCCAAGTCAATGTTGAGGGCGATTTCCGGGCGGCGCAGGCCGCGAGCCTTTTCGGGCAGGCGAGGATCGTAGATGATCATCGGCGTGCGGATCGAGGGCTCGTGCATCAACCACTTGCCTGCCAACCCGTGCTCGCCGAGATAGAAACCGTTGTCGGACGTGAAGACGATGACGGTATCGCGGTCGAGACCGAGCTCGGCAAGGGTGCGGCGGATGTGGCCTACAACGCGATCCACACCGGTGATCAGTCGGTAGTAACTGCGCACGGATTCCTGGTAGAGCTCGGGCGTCGAGAAGCGGATGGCCCAGCGCCGCCGCCCTTCGCTGCGATGGACCTCGATGGGCAAGGCGGACAGGAACCGAGTGTCCGCGGTGCGAGGCGGGGGGATGGTCACGTCCCGGTAGAGGGCGGCGTCAGCAGGATCGTAGAGAAACTGGCGGGGATCCTCGTCCTGCACGTGGGGCGCTTTGAAGCTCACCTGAAGGAAGAAAGGCTGCCGATCGGCGAACTGACGCAGGCATTCCACAGCCTGGCGTCCCATCAAGGCGGTGGCGTGGGGGCCGTTGGGACCTTCCGGGAAGTAACTTCCTTGCCCCGCAAAACCGCGCCAGTAATCGAACTGGCCTTCGGGCAGCGGCTTGCGGTCCAGTCCCCACTTGCCAATGAAGCCCATGCGGTAGCCGGCGGCGCGGAACAGGCCGGGATAGGATCGCCGGAAGGCTTCGGGCGTCAACTGCTCGTTGAACTCGTTGATGCCGTGCGTGGAGAGATACTGCCCGAGGAACATGCTGGCGCGGCTGACCATGCAGATCGAGGTGGTTACGAAGTTGTTGACGAACGTGACGCCCTCGCGGCACAACCGGTCCAGGTGGGGCGTCTGGATGATGGGGTTGCCCATGGCGCCGAGGGCGTCCCCGCGCTGATCGTCGGTTACGAGGAGGACGAAGTTGGGAGGCCGGCCGGGGGCGGCGCGCAAAGCGGCCAGCGGAGCGGCACAGGCGTTGAGTAAGCGCCGGCGGGACAGGAGCGGGGAAGCTGAAACGGACACGGGAATCCCTCCGCAACAAGAACGTATCACCATACCGGCAAGACGGGCAACGCCCATGCTGCGGGGGGAGGACTGCTCGAAGGGCAGAAGGGCATGCGGGGGGCTGGAGTTGTAACTGGAGGATTGGGGCAAGGGCGAGACGCCGGAGTGCGAGGGCATTCGCTTCTCTCTTGCTGCTCGGCAAGGAGGCGCCGCAATTGCAGGATCGCTGGTTGTCGAGGTCCCGGCATGGCGTGCACGTCGTGGTCGAGGTGACTGGCGGACGCGGCGTTCATCCCCAGCGGGCGCGCAGCCGAGCGGCGGGGTCGCTGGCGCAACCGGTTCAAGTCACCGGGCAGGGCCTTTTTCCGCTCGGGCGCCCTGACGCTCGCCATCCAGTAAAGCGGCCGCCAAGGCCCCCCGGCACCCACGTCGGACCTTGGACGAGGGCGCTTGCATCAACGGCCGGAATCGGCGATAACTTAAAGAGTCCAGTCGTCAGAGTCCGTGGGGATTTCGGGAGCCGCTATGAGCCTGCGGAAGCGGCGTCGCCGCTCGGCTGAAGACTCCGGTCCACAAGGCCGCGTGGAAGCTGACCTTTTGTTTCTGTCGCCCGAGTGGGTGCGGGAAGTCGCACGAGCCGTGGAGGCCGCCCGGCGCTCCGACGAGTACTTCCGCAAGCTTTCCTCCACATTCAGCCTCAGCGTCGTGTACTCCATCAGCGGGCTGCCTGCCCCGCTGCGGCCCTTCTACGGCGGCAAAGGGGAAGCGACGATCTTCGTGGACCTGGTCAAGGGACGGCTGCGCAAGCTGGAGGTAGGCGATTCGGCATGCCCGGAGCGTGCCGACTTCCTCGTCACCAGCGACTACGCGACCGTCTGGCGAATCTTCCGGGGGCAGCTCAGCCCGACACGAGCGTTCGCCGAGCGGCTGCTTCGGGTCGAACCGACCGCGAGCCTTTACCGCAGGCCGGGTTTTACTGCCCGGAGCCTGGTCGTGGCCGGAATCGTCCTCAGGCAGGCCCGGCGAGTTGCGACGCGACTGGACGAGACCGGATCCCTGAGCGAGCCGGCCTGAGCCGGTTGCGTCCCCGCACGCCCGGTCGGGGACATCGGGCCGCAAAGTCCTAATTGTTGACGGGAATAGGTGGGAATGCTATAATCGCAGAAAAAGGGGCTGGCCTTGGGCGCCACGGGAACCGCAATCACGGAGGTCGGTGGCCGACGACGGCTCGCGCGACAGTTCCGTATCGGCGACACGCCGCTGTTCGCCTTGCGCAGGATCGCCTCGGGACTGAGGTTGGTCGAACTGTATGCGAAGGCGGAGTTCCTGAACCCGGGCGGATCGGTCAAAGATCGCGCGGCGTTGGCCATGATCGAGGAGGGCGAACGCCGCGGTTTGTTGACTGCCGACCGCATCATCCTGGACGCCACTAGCGGGAACACGGGCATTGCGTACGCGATGATCGCCGCGGCGCGCGGATACCGCGTCCGGCTCTGCCTGCCGCGCAACGCATCTCTGGAACGGCAGCGGATTTTGCGCGCCTACGGGGCGGATCTGATTCTCACGGACCCGGCCGAGGGCTCCGACGGCGCGATTCGCGAGTGCCGGCGGATTTTCGCTGCGGATCCCGACCGTTATTTCTATCCCGACCAGTACAACAATCCGGCCAACTGGCGGGCGCATTTCCGAACCACCGGCGCCGAGATCATCCGCCAGACGGGCGGGCGGATCACGCACTTTGTGGCGGCGCTGGGCACCAGCGGCACGTTCGTGGGCGTGAGCCGGCGGCTGCGGCGGGACGTGCCCGGCGTGGAGTGCTGGGCCGTACAACCCGCCTCGCCCTTTCACGGCATCGAGGGCGTCAAGCACATGGAGACGGCCCTGGTCCCGGGGATTTGGGACCCCGACCTGGCGGACGGCATCCTGCGAGTGGAAACCGAGCAGGCTTACGAGATGACGCGGCGGCTGGCGCGTGAGGAGGGCCTGCTGGTGGGGATTTCTTCCGGGGCCAACGTGTCGGCGGCGCTGGCGCTGGCGCGCCGGCTCGAGGCGGAAGGCCGATCCGGCCTGATCGTGACCGTGCTGTGCGACGACGGGCAG
>Ga0197142_1001341_pt1 | contig 22596 bp, 18 predicted proteins | sample GBS60_MetaG_FD_148614 | JGI IMG/M metagenome (GOLD analysis project Ga0197142, IMG submission 148614) | Sediment microbial communities from Great Boiling Springs, Gerlach, Nevada, United States - GBS 60_MetaG | ecosystem: Environmental > Aquatic > Thermal springs > Hot (42-90C) > Sediment... | reverse complement strand
GGTGCAGGCCGGTGCGTTTGATACGAACTTCATCGGCCGGCGCACGGACCTTATAGAGCGGCTTCAAAACCGCTTTGATGAGGGGATCTGGGCCTCGTGGCTGGTGGGGCTTACGCTCTGGCGGCTTTCACAGGCGCCGGTAGGGATGCAACTGCCTCCGGGATTCCCGCCTGGCTGGCGAAACCTCCCTGACCCGCCCCTGCCCTACGGCTGGCAAATAGGTAATCAACCCGTTACCGTCTCGTACCGCTCCATGACAGGCAGCCGGTATCACTGCCAGACCCTCCAGCAGGAGGGTGAGGCCACGCTCCTTCGTGCCAGCGGTCATGAAGTCATTTATGAGTGGCAGGGGCGCCGTCATTACCTCCGGGTCGCTTTATCTCTCCTGGATGAGCACCTCCACTGGCTGCATGAGCCGGGAGTGGGCTATACGGAAGTGCGCCTGCTCCCTCGCTTCCCCGATCCAGAAAGCACGCATCTCGAAGAAGGGCACTATACTGCCCCCATGCCCGGCCAGATCCTCCAGATACTTGTGAAGCCCGGCGATGAGGTCGCCGCCGGCCAGCCCCTGCTTATTTTCGTTTCTATGAAAATGGAAAATCGTATCTTAGCCACTCAGGCCGGACGGGTGGAGGCTATCTTCGTCTCCGAGGGGCAGACCGTAGATGCCGGTACTGAGCTGCTAAAGATTGAACCTGCAAAATCCGCTGAGACATGAGTGTACAGGCATACTTTCCGCAGATTCAGCCGCTGGAAAGTTTTCGGTGGGCGCAGGTCAGCTGGGCGATAGATACAGATACCCTTATTCTGACCCTTCGTAATCCGGCCCGTCGGAATGCTCTCAGTCCCACGCTTCTGAATGAGCTGGCTTATGGGCTGTCGTGGGCGGAGAGTCAGCCTGAGATTCGGTTTATCCGGCTGCGGGCAGAAGGGGAGGTATTTTGTGCGGGGGCGGACCTTCAGGCTTTTGGGGGGTCGCTGGACCCTGGCTCTACGGTGCCTCCGGCCGCTCAGCCAATTGTGCTGCATAGTTTTTTCCCCTTAATCACCCGGCCTATTATCGCTGAGGTTACGGGGGATGTATGGGCGGGGGGGCTTTTGCTGATTACGGGGGCTACTTTTGTGGTAGCGGCTAAAAGTATCCAGTTTGCCCTGCCGGAGGTGCGCCGGGGGCTTTTTCCGTTTCAGGTGCTGAAGGCGCTGGCGGAGTTTATGCCGCCCCGGGTGGCGCTGGGCTGGTGCCTCTCGGGCGATAGTTATCGGGCGGCGGATCTGGTGTCCTGGGGCCTCGTAACGCATCTGGTCGAGACGCCACAGGATGTATTTCCTGAAGCTGATCGGCTAATCGCCCGGCTCCGGGAAGGAGCGCCTCTCGCGCAGCAGCGCGGCATCGCCGCCTATCACCGCCTTGCCCACCTCTCCCATGAAGACCTCTATCAGGAGCTTCTAAGGCTGGTCCAGACCGAAGATTTCCAGGAAGGCCTGCGAGCTTTCAAAGAAAAACGCAAACCTCAGTGGAAAGGAAAATAAATCCCGCCTATGAGTGATAATAAAGTCGTCATTACCGCGGCTCTGACGGGAGTTTTAGCCACGCGCGAACAGTGTCCTTATATTCCCTACACGCCGGAGGAGATAGCTGAAGAGGGCCGCCGCGCCGTAGAAGCGGGTGCCGCCATCCTTCATATCCACGCCCGACAGCCCAATGGCCTGCCCGCCTTCGATGTGGAAACCTATCGCCAGATCTACGAAGAAGTACGCAAACGAAATCCCGATGTCATCATTAACTTTTCAACCGGTGCCGTGGGCCTGCCCCGGGAGGAGCGAATTCATCACATTCGCGCGATCCGGCCCGAGATGGCCGCCCTCAATATGGGCTCCATGAACTACGCCATCTACTCCCCAAAAGCCAAGCGCTTCTACCACGACTTTGTCTTTCAGAATCCTTTTGGAGACATCCAGTACTTCCTGGAGGTGATGCAGGAGGCCGGTACTCTGCCCGAAATGGAAGCCTTTGATGCCGGACACATTCACAATGCCACGCCCTTCATAGACATGGGGATTTTGAAGCCGCCGTATGTATTCAGCTTTGTGATGGGGGTCATGGGGGGCATACCCGCGACCACGGAGCATCTCGTTCACCAGGCCCGGAGCGTACCGCCGGGCAGCCACTGGCAGGTGATCGGCATCGGCCGCAAACAATGGGCCCTCGTAGCCGTGGCCCTCACCCTCGGCGGCCACATCCGCGTGGGACTGGAAGACAACTTTTACCTGCCCGAAGGCGAAATGGCCACCTCCAATGGCAAACTTGTAGAAGCCGCCGTTCGCCTGGCTCGCATGCTGGGCCGAGAACCCGCCACCATCAGCGAAGCCAGGAAAATGCTAAATTTGTTACGCATCTCATAAGATTATGTTTGCTGGCACGCCTTTTCGGGGGCAGGTGGCGCTGGTTACGGGTGGGGGTAGTGGGATTGGCTATGCTATTGCTAAGGCCTTTTTGCAGGCTGGTGCTGAGGTGGTGATTTGCGGGCGCAATCCCGAAAAGCTCCAGCGTGCCGCCGAAACCCTCTCCGAGAGCGGCCCCATCCACGCCCATAAGTGCGACATTCGCAGCTTAGATGAAGTCAGTGCCCTGGCGGACCAGATTCAGGCGCAGTGTGGGAACCTTCACATCCTTGTCAACAATGCAGGTGGTCAATATCCCGCTGCCGCTGAGAATATTACTCCTAAGGGCTTCCAGGCTGTCATCCAGAATAATCTGATAGGCACCTGGAATGTCATATACACCATGGCTCACCGATTCTTTCTTTCTGCCCGGCAGGGGGTCATCGTGAATATCATTGCGAATATCTATCGGGGTTTTCCGGGCATGCTTCATACGGGGGCGGCGCGGGCCGGAGTAGAAAATCTCACACGCACGCTTGCCGTGGAATGGAGCCGGTATGGTATTCGGGTGAATGCGATTGCGCCGGGTATTATTGACTCTTCGGGGCTGGAGCAGTATCCCGATTCTCTCAAGCAGGGGCTGGCCGATAAGATTCCCCTGAAACGCCTCGGTACCGTAGAAGAAGTGGCCTATCTCGCGCTTTTCCTGGCCTCTCCTTATGCCGCCTATATCACCGGGGAAACTGTCTACATTGATGGCGGGCAGCGCTTGTGGGGGGACTTTTTTCCGCTGGTATGAAGACCACTCCATCCATAGAAGCCCAACTGTGGGAACAGCCCGGACCTATCACGCATCTGCATGCGTTTTATTACTGGGAGAAGGTCAAGCCGCAGGCCGTTTATATGCGGCAGCCGTATGGGAGTCGGTGGCATCCCATAACCTGGCGGGAGGCCGGCGATCAGGCCCGCCGAATCGCCACTGCCCTGAAAGCTCTCGGCGTTCAAAAAGGCTCTCTCGTCGGTCTCATCTCCCGAAACTGCTACCACTGGATTCTGGCGGATCTGGCCATCAGCATGACCGGCGCTGTCTCCGTCCCATTCTTCCCTAATCTGTCGCCTTCTGACCTGCGCACGGTCCTGGAAAAAAGCGATATCACCCATCTCTTCGTGGGCAGACTGGAAGCCGGCTACTGGGAAAAGGTTCGAGATGTCATCCCGGACCACATCCACCTTATTCGGTTCCCTCAGTATCCCGGCTGCTCGGAGGTTCGGGAAGGCAAAAGCTGGGACGAGCTTCTCTCGCAGTACCCTCGTCTTCAGGACCCCTATCAGCCTGCCCTGGAGGATTTATGGACGATTATTTACACTTCGGGAACTACAGGTACTCCAAAAGGCGTTATGCTGACCTATCGGTCGCCTGTGCGATTCATGGAGCATGAGCGCCGATATGGGGATTTTGGGGTCTTTGAGATGCCGGTATATCGGGTGCTTTCATATTTGCCGCTCAATCACATTGCAGAGCGCATCAGTGTGGAGGTAGCTACTTTATACCGGGGAGCGGAGATTTTCTTTGCGGAGTCGGTGGATACTTTTGCTAAAAATATTCAGGAGGCTCAGCCGACTTTTTTCATGGGGGTGCCGCGGGTGTGGCAGCGTTTTCAACAGGGGGTGCTGGAGCGCTTTGGAGGGCCTGAGCGGTATCGTCGCCTTACGCAGTTACCATTACTGGGGCCACTTCTCAAGGCTTATATTCGCCGAAAGCTGGGTCTGGGGCGCGTCCAGATAGCGCTTACCGGGGCGGCGATTACGCCTGACTCCCTTAAAGTCTGGTTTCATGACCTGGGTATACCGGTCCGGGAGGTGTATGCCATGACAGAAAACTGTGCGGGCTGCGTCGTCATGCCCCGGGGCGTAAATAAGTTAGGCACGGTGGGTAAGCCCCTCAGAGAAGTACGCCTCCGCATAGACCCCGAAACCCATGAAATCCTCATGCAGGCCAGCTGGGTCATGGAAGGCTACTACAAAGACCCTGAAAAAACGGCGGAGGTCCTCAAAGACGGCTGGCTATACACGGGCGACACCGGCGAAATAGATGAGGAGGGCTTTCTCCGGATTACGGGTCGGCTGAGAGAGGCCTTCAAGACGGCTAAAGGTCTTTTTGTTGCACCAGAGCCCTTAGAGACGCCCTTCGCGCAGCTGGTATATGTGGATCAGGTCTGCGTGGTGGGTCTGGGGCTCAGACAGCCGCTCTTACTTGCTACCCTTTCGGAGTTAGGCCGGCAAGCCCCCCGCTCCCAGGTAGAAACAGACTTCCTCCAGATGCTGGCGCGCGTCAATGAACCCCTCCCTCCTCATCAGCGCCTGGCTCGCATCATCATCCTACCAGACACCTGGAGCGTTGAAAACGGTATTCTCACCCCGACGCTCAAGGTACGCCGGGCTCAGGTCCATCAGCGTTATAGCCCCTTCTACGAAGCCTGGCTGGATGATCCCCGCCCGATTATCTGGCATGTTGCCGAACCAAAACCAATAAGCGTATGAGCGCAAACCTGAACCGTTACTACTTTACAGAGGAGCATGAGCTCTTCCGGGAAAGCCTGAGAAAGTTTTTAGAGAAAGAAGTCCTGCCTTACATTGACGAGTGGGAAGAGCGGCAGCAGGTACCTAAATCCCTCTGGCGAAAGTTTGCGGAACAGGGGTTTCTGGGCTTTCATTATCCGCCTGAATATGGAGGGGCTGGCCTGGACTTTTTTTACACGGTGGTCTTCACGGAAGAGGTGTCTCGGGTTTTTTCTGGAGGATTTGGTGTGATCCCTCTGGTTACACAGTACATGTCCACCCCCTACATTTACAAGTACGGCAGCGAAACTCTCAAACAGAAGTATTTACCCCCTGTGATCCGGGGTGAGAAGATTGCCGCTATCGGGATCAGTGAGCCGGGCGCCGGTTCGGATGTGGCGAATATTCAGACCCGGGCCATTCGGCAGGGGGATTCGTACATCGTTACAGGCCAGAAAACCTTTATTTCTAATGGGTATTATGGCGATTTTGTCGTTCTGGTGGTGAAGACCCAGCCGGAGGCGGGCATTAATGGGATTTCTCTGCTGGTGGTGGATCTGGATAGTCCCGGCATTACCCGAAATAAGCTCCGGAAGCTGGGGTGGCATGCCTCGGATACGGCGGAGTTATTTTTTGATCAGGTGCGTGTGCCGGCCGAGAATCTGATTGGCGAGGAGGGGAAGGGATTTTTTTATCTTATGGAAGGGCTGCAGCTGGAGCGGCTGGTAGGGGCTATTGGCGCTATTGCGGGGACGGAGCACCTCATGGAATATACCCTGCAATACATGGCGCAGCGGCATACTTTTGGGCGGCCGCTGAATCGTTATCAGGTGCTTCGCCACCGTATGGCTCAGCTCCATGCCGAGACCCAGGCTATCAAGAGCTTCGTTTATCACGCCTGTCGCCTTTTTGCCGATGGCGTGTATGCCGTAGAAGAGTGTACGATCGCCAAGCTGCTGGCTACAGAGTTAGCGAATAAGGCTGCTTACGAGTGCCTTCAGATGTTTGGCGGCTATGGTTATATCGAAGACTATCGGGTAGCCCGGGCCTATCGCGATGTTCGGATACTTACTATTGGAGGCGGCTCCTCAGAAATCATGCGAGAAATTCTGGCTAAGATCTTAATAGACGACCGGGCGTATGCGGCTCCGACGGCATCGGCCAAGGCTTCTTCAAATGGAGAGACCATCTCAGCCGTGTTAGATATTTTACGCAGGCGCGTAGCGGCGCCTCCAATAGGCGTGCGGATCGGGCTTGAGATGGGGGGACATCAGCTGGTGATTGATGGAACTGGCGCCGAGAATCAGCTTATAGAAGGCTCAGCCGAAGCCCCCTGCGTGCTCCAGGTAGACCCCGCAGACCTTCAGGCGATGCTTACCGGCCAGATGAATCCCATGAATGCCTTTCTGAGCGGTAAAATTCGCATTCGCGGCGATATGAGCCAGGCCCTTCAGCTTCAGCGGCTCTTTCAGAGCTGATACCAATCGGCTCTAAGGGTTCGTTTTCAGAAGGGATATCCGATAGCGATGTGATACTGGCTGGCGAGACCGCCGAGGGGAAGGTTTCGACCGATCCATCTTTGGGTTACGGGGTCGTATGCCTGCTGTCCCACATCCAGCCGAATCACAAGGATGGAAAAATCCCAGCGTAATCCAATACCTGTGGCAATAGCTGGCCTCAGGGTTCGCCAGGTAAGGATACCTCGAGGGTCATCAAAGAGGCTGCTTTTCCAGAACCAGACATTCCCTATATCTATAAAGGGAGCTATCTGGAGGCCCTGGTAGAAGGTCCAGCGCAGTTCGGTATTGATTTCGCTAAGGATTTCGCCGCCCGGAATCAGGAAACGATTGGCCGAGAGGGGATAGAGGCCAGGGCCCAGACTCCCAAACTGCCAGCCTCGCATAGAGCTCGGTCCCCCCAGAAAAAAACGATTTTCAAAGGGCAGAGACTGCGTGTAGAGAAATCCCCTTCCCAGCCCTAACCGGACACGGCCTACCCATTGAAGGCCCGGCATGAAGGTATAGCTCAGCCGTCCTTCCACCAGAAATCGTCCGAAAAGTCCGAACTGATACCTACCCCAGAGGCTGCCATCCTGGAAACTTGTATCTCTCTTCGCGCCTAAAACCCTGAGTCCTATATCGAAAAGGGCTGGCCCTACCCCCCCAACCTCTACATACAGCTTGGAGTAATCTCCCCAGCCACGCATCGTAGCCGTAAAGTAGTTTCGGGTGCTCTCAATCTGGTAAGCCGAAATCTGCGTAAGACGGGGCAAAAAGTCCCTCAGAATAAGGCTCCGAACCAGGGGAGAAAGCGCCAGGAGGTCCGACTCAAACTCGCGGGAAAAGGTGCTCTGAATAAATATCAGGCTAATCGGTGTCAAAAGGTGGGTTTCGGCCCGGCGGTCATAAAGCAGAAGGCGACGCTCCCGCTGCACCTCCATCGTCAAAAAACGACGCGAAAAGACGGGCTGGCGCAGGTCCTGATAAGAGAAGCGCAGGAGCGTATTCCGTTGAACAAGGGTTTGAGGTAGAGAAGAAGGGGTAGCCCGGGATAAACGCAGAGTCCCCTGCGGAAAGGTCAAAGAAAGCTCCGTGAGAAAACTGTATAGAGGTTCTGGGGGAATGGTAGCTTCCCTGCGAAAGTAGCTCACGAATCCCTGAGCCTTAAGAGAGGCATTCCATCCTCGTCGCAGCAGCGACAGATGAGACAGGCCCAGCCGCACGCTGGCTCCGGGGAGCGGTGGCAGAGCCGTCAGTACCTGCGTGGACTGAAACCCTTCCACGCTCAGACTCATCTCCACAGGCGGACGCAAAAGCACCTCATACCGCAAGCGAAGCTTTTGCCCGGAGTCTGGGAAAAAGGTTGGCAAAACCCACTGAACAACAGGTAAAAGCTGAATAGACCGCTGCGAAACTTGAACGGCCTTTTGGTTATATCGCTCACCGGGAATCGTGTAAATCCGTCTTAGAAGCACGCGCTTATCTAAGATGACTTCAGCCCGAGGCTCCGTGCGAAAAATCAAACCGCATGTTTCCCTTCTTTCTGTGGCTTCCCGTTCGGGTGTATGTAAGAGCACCTCCACTTCTTCAACGGTATAGGGATGATAATCTTCCGGGAGGAGAAAGCGCACCTGACAGGTGGGCCCCCTGAGGGCGCCCGCTCCCAGCCACCACCTTTGTAAAAAGGTTTTCTTCCGGTTTGTCTGGGAAGTTTGAGCACTCGTATCTATTTCGACCAGGAAGAGGCTCAGGGGTAGGTCGTAATAGCCATTTTCCAGGAGCGTCTGATGGAGCTTTTCGCGAAAGTCATCTATACTTTTTAGAGAAAAAGGCTGACCCACCCGCGGCCCATAAACAGGGAAAATGGAGTCAGCTATTTGAAGCATAAGGCTATCTCCGCCTTCTATGGAAAAATTTCCCAGAATCCATCGCGAGCCCGGTCGAATGGCATAGGTAACAAAGGCCCGGTACTTTCTCTGGAGCCGTATCCTTGGCTGGATAGCTGCCTGAAAGTAACCCCATTCTGCATAAAGGGCTTCGAGCTGCTCTACATCCTGCCGAAGGGAATTTTCTGAGAGGATAGCGGGAGCTTCGCCGATCTTATCCCGCAGGGTTCGTCCTAAAAAGTAATAATAACGCCGGATTTTTGGAATTCGGTAAAAAATGCGAGCTAAGGAGTCCTTCAGGAGCGTTTCGCCGGCACCGTACAGCCACAGAGAGAACGGCATTCCCAGGAACCGGCTATTAGCTCGTACGTAAAAGTTAGGGCGTTCGGATAATACATGCCCCGAGAGATTGGGCTCCCGCCACACTATGCGCTCTCCGGGCAGTATCAACCGCTGGGGGCTGCAGGCCCCCAGCCAAATAGCGGCCAGCCCCCACCAGATTAAGTACTTTGGTCTCTTACTTTTCAAAGACCACGGCTTGACCTGCTGGAGCTCCCAGGAAGTAAAATCCATCATAGGTGAGATGACCATTTACCCAGGTAGAAACGACTCGGCCCCGAAGGGTCTGCCCCCGAAGAGGATGCCAGCCGCATTTATTCAGGCTCAAAAAGCCGTTAGAAACGACGGTCTCTCCCTCCGGATCAAAAAGCACCAGGTCCGCCCAGTATCCTTCTCTGAGGAATCCCCGGGCCTGAATATTCCAGAGTTTGGCGGGGCCCCAGGCCAAAAGCTCTATCCACCGCCTGAGCGAAACCTCCTGAGCTACGCCCATGGTGTAAAGCCACGGCAGAAGGTAAGGGTGGGTGGGTATGCCCGCCGGCGCCTGCCAGTAGGGGAGCTGCTTTTCCGCTAAGGTGTGGGGCGCATGATCGGTCCCCACTGTCCCGAAGATCCCTTCCCTGATGCCCCTCCACAGGGCTTGCTGGTGTTCGGGACCTTTGAGGGCGGGATTGCATTTGAGGAGGTTCTGGTAGCGGGCAAAGTCCGTGGCATTCCAGGCCAGATAGGCTGGACAGGTTTCGGCGGAGACATGAGGGGGAGCCTGCTGCAGAAGCGTCACCTCCTCCCGGGTGCTAATGTGAAGCAAATGAATAGACACTTCATAGGAGCGGCTCATATCCAGGAGCCAGCGGGTGCTTTCGATGCAGGCTTCGGGCGGGCGCACGCGGGCATGCAGATCCGGGTAGTCCTGCCAGTCTTTACCCTGATAAGCGCGCATGGCCTCCTGTATCAGGGCTTCCACCTCACTATGAAACACCAGTCGTACAGGCGACCGCTCAAAAAGCGCCCGCACGACCTTCTCTTCGGTAACCAGAAGATCCCCTGTAGAAGAAGCGAGAAAAACCTTTACCCCGGGTACCTCCCGGGGAGACAGCCGAACTATTTCAGAGAGATTCTCATGAGTAGCGCCGAAGTAAAGCGCATAGTTGGTCCAGGCATGGGGGGCGATGCAAGTTTTCTTTTCATACCACCGCTGGAGGGTGGTGGTGGAAGGCATGGTATTTGGCATGTCAAAGGTGGTAGTGACGCCACTTGCCACCGCCGCCCGGCTCTCCGTATAAAAGGTACCCTTATGAGGAAAGCCAGGCTCCCGAAAGTGTACATGCGTATCTATGAGTCCCGGGAGGAGATAAGCTCCTTTAGCCTGATAGATGGGGCCGTAGGCATGCCTGGGGAGCCTGCCAATAGCGGCAATGCGCCCCTCTTTTACCCAGAGGTCCCCTTCCATCCACCCTTCTTCCAGACACAAGCGCGCCTCTACAATCCGCCAGGTGTAGGGCAAATAAGCCATATCAGAGCGAACGCCAGAGAAGGGACGTATCCCCGTAGCTAAGGAATCGAAACCCATTTTCCAGGGCATACGCATAGACCTGCCGAAGGCCCTCTACCCCAATGAACGCCTGCACCAGGCCGATAAGAGTGCTGCGCGGCTGGTGAAAGTTCGTAATCAGCCCATGGGTGAGGGTAAAGGGATAGCCAGGAAGAATGTATAGGCGAGTCTGACCGTGCAGGGACTCTGTCCTAAGAGCAGCGAGGGCTTCGGTAAGGGGTGGGGGATTTTCGATCTCCCGCCAGATGAAGGGGGGTATTTCTGAGAGGAGGATACCATGACGCAGCCGATAGGCACCCATCCAGTAAAGCGACTCTACGGTCCGGCAGGCGGTAGTGCCTACACAGACAATGGGCCCCGTATGCAACCTCAGCGCCTCTAAGACGCTGGAGTCCACCGAAAAAGTTTCGGCATGCATCTCATGGGCATAAGGGTCAGAAGAGCGCAGCGGCAGGAAGGTTCCTGCACCTACATGCAGGGTGATAGGAAACCGCCGGACTCCCCTCCGCTCCAATCGCTCAAAAACCGCTTCGGTAAAGTGAAGACCTGCTGTCGGGGCGGCAATGGAACCTGGATTTAGGCCATATATCGTCTGATAGCGCTGCTTATCCAGCTCGGAAGGCTCCCGGTGAATGTAAGGAGGCAGAGGAACCTGCCCCACGACCCCAAGCACCTGAAATAACGGCCACGCTGCCGGCTCCCATTCCAGATGAAAGGCCAGAGAAGAAGTCTCATCGGGAGAGTCTCCGGGATGTACAACAGCCCGTACGCTAAGGCGTACGGGAGGCTTATCCCAGGTAAGTTCTCCGCCTTTGTGCCAGAAACGCCCCGGTCTGTACAGTCCCTTCCACACCTGACTGCCAGGTAAATGCCATCCACCTTGAATAGGCTCTGTCAGAAGCACTTCCCGACGACCCTGCCGCAGCCGCGCCAGAACCACCTGACTATCATTGTAGATGAGCAGGGTATTCTCGGGCAGGTAGCGGTCCAGATTCAGAAAAATATCTTCCTGGATGGGCTTCCCGGGCATATAAATGAGCAGTCGAGCACTGTGGCGAGGTTCTACGGGCCATTCGGCGACCTTTTCGGGTGGCAGTTCGTATTCCCAGAGCACCCTCCAAAGTTAGGCTAACTTTGCGCCATGCCCTTCTGGCACGAGGATATCCGTTCCTGGGAAAGGCGCTGGCAGGAAGTGGGCCTGTCGCCCCTTCCAAAAGTTACGCTGGCGCCTCCTGACCGACTCGAAGATTTCACGCTCAATGTCTTTCCCCTTCTCAAGTTTTACAAAGGCGATGGGGCCGCTCTGGCAAAGGCCGTGTTAGACCCCCTGGGAGCGGAGATCGCCGCCTACGATCTGGTCAAGGGGTTTCTGAATGTTCGGGTTTCGCTGGATTTTTGGAGAAGATTCCTGACGGAAGTTCAGGAGAAAGCCGATCAGGGATATACGAAGATACAGGTCTTTCAGGATAAAATTGCAATTTTTGAGTACCCATCTCCAAATACTAATAAGCCCCTTCACTTAGGGCATCTGCGCAATATAGCATTAGGTCAGGCGGTCAGTGCGCTGTGGGAGCGGGCGGGGGCCACGGTTCAGCGGGTTAATCTCTATAATGACCGCGGAATTCACATTGCCAAGTCCATGGTGGGATGGCTTCGGTTCTTTTCGCCCAGGACGCCCCAATCAGAGCGTAAGAAAGGCGATCACTTCGTGGGGGACTGCTATGTGGCTTTTGAGAGAGCGTATAAGGCTGAGGTAGAGGCGCTTGTGGCGCAGGGGGTTCCAGAGGCAGAGGCGCTCACGCAGGCCCCCCTCTTTCAGGAGGCTCAGGAGGTTTTACGGCGATGGGAGGCCAACGACCCCGAAATCCATCAGCTGTGGAAAATGATGAATGACTGGGTCTATGAAGGATTTGAAGAAACTTTCCAGCGGCTTGGCGTTCAGTTTGACAGAATTTATTACGAGTCGCAAACTTACACACTGGGAAAAGCTGTGATAGAGGAGGGGCTTGCAAAAGGGATTTTTGAGCGCGGGGAAGATGGGGCGGTGTGGGTGGACCTTACGGATGAAGGCCTTGGCCGAAAAGTCCTCCTGCGCCGGGACGGAACCTCTGTCTACATCACCCAGGATTTGGGAACGGCTGACCTGAGGTATCGGGACTTTCCCGACCTCACCCATTCCATCTATGTGATTGGCAATGAGCAGGATCATCACATGCAATCGCTTGTAGCGATCCTGCGACACCTGCAAAGACCCTATGCCAGTGCCATCTATCACCTCTCTTATGGCATGGTGGAGCTTCCCACCGGTCGCATGAAGACCCGGGAGGGCACGGTCGTGGATGCCGATGACCTTCTCGATGAAATGCGCGCACGGGCGCTGGAGCTAATGGATGAGGGAGTTCCTCCCGATCTGCGAGAAAAAATAGCCGAAGCCGTGGGCCAGGCGGCCATCCGCTTTTACTTACTCCGGGTGGAGCCCAAGAAAAACATTGTCTTCGATCCGGCTGAGTCTATAGATTTGAAAGGCTTTACGGGGCCGTTTTTGCAGTATGGGTATGTGCGAGCGCTTAGAGTACGGGAAAAGGCCGAAATGCAGGGCGAGCGGATAGGGCCCCCACCTGAAATCCCCTCCCTAACGCCCGAAGAGGGTACCTTGCTAAGGCAGCTTTATGGCCTTCCTTCCTTTCTGGAGGCAGCAGCGGTAAATTACAATCCCGCTCTGATAGCCCATTATGGATACGAGCTTACCCGGTGCTACAACGAATTCTATCAGAAACTGCCTATTTTACGGGCTGAGGAGCCAGTGCGACGATTTCGTCTGGCGCTGAGCTATGCCTATGAGGTGGCTATTCAGGCTGTTCTCGAAGCCCTGCACATTCCTCTGGTAGCCTACATGTGATACGCCAGACGCGCCTCAGACCTCGCTAATGTTACCCCCAGGCCCTTTCCCCTCAGAGGGTGGATGGTATAGAAAGTATTTTTAGTTGCTTTTAGCCTCTCTAAGTCTGGACAATGCTTGGAGGGAAACTCGCCCTGAATAGGGCATAAAATCCAGTAATGCCATAATCTATCTTTGCCCGCCGTGGTACGCCGGGCTTTTCTGGCTATTGTCGTAGCGACGCTGGGATACTTTGTGGATGTGTATGATTTGATATTATTTTCGGTCCTGCGGCAAAGTAGTCTGTCGGATTTAGGGTATGGCCCGAGGGAAATAGAAGACTATGGCATCCTGCTCCTCAACCTTCAGATGATAGGGATGCTGGTGGGGGGGCTTTTGTGGGGCGTGCTGGGAGATAAGCGGGGGCGGCTTTCGGTGCTGTTTGGGTCAATCATTACTTATTCTGTAGCGAACATCCTGAACGGGCTGGTAGGGAGTGTGTATGGGTATGCAATATGGCGGTTTGTGGCGGGAATAGGACTGGCCGGCGAGCTGGGGGCGGGCATCACACTGGTTAGTGAGCTCATGCCGCCCCAGAGCCGGGGATGGGGAACGACAATCATAGCGACGGTAGGCATATTAGGAGCTGTAGCAGCAAGCCTGGTGGGGGATCTTTTTCCATGGCGCACGGCGTACTTCATCGGCGGCGGCATGGGGATATTGCTATTATTTTTACGGATAGGAGTAGGAGAGTCCCTTTTATTTCAGGCTCTTTTGCAAAAAACCCACCTGAGAATGGGAGATTTTGGGCTTTTAGTGAGTAAGTGGGAGCGATTCTGGCGGTATATGAGGCCTATTCTGGCGGGGGTTCCCATCTGGTATGTGGTAGGGGTGCTGGTAACCTTTTCGCCGGAGCTTTTTGTGGGACGGGTGGCTGGCTCGGTAAAAGCGGGTCAGAGTGTCATGTATGCCTACATCGGGCTTGCTGTGGGCGATCTTGTGGCGGGCGTTCTCAGTCAGGTGTGGCGCAGCCGCAAGCGCCCGGTCCTCTTATGGCTGCTTATGGGAAGCATTCTGGCTGTACTGTACAATCTTCTCTCATTTTCGAGCCCTAAAGCGGTCTATGCATTTTGTGTGGGGCTGGGCTTTTTTTCGGGGTACTGGGCGGTGTTGCTGACGGGGGCTGCCGAGCAGTTTGGTACGAATATCCGTGCGACGGTCGCTACCAGCATTCCAAACTGGATTCGGGGCTCCCTCGTCCTCTCTACTTTACTCTGGGAAGCCTTCAAAGATGGATTAGGCCTTTCGGGGCATGTGGCCGCGCTTATCACGGGGATTATAGTGTATGGGATTGCCATCCTTTCAGCCTGGCGGCTTCGAGAGACCTATGGCGCATCGCTGGACTTTGTGGAGGAGTAACAAGGTTACCCGCGCATGTAGGGCATGGGCTTAACTTACGCGGGATTTTCATATCTTTGTATGGATGAGCTTTCGAAGCCTTATCAGTGGGCTTGCGCTGGCATGGGGCGTTATGGGATGGGCCAGCCATTATTTGGGTGGAGAGTTGACGTACGAATGTTTGGGGCCGGGACCGGGTAATACTACCCGCTACCGCCTGCGATTTACGCTGTATAGAGATTGTAAGGGAATTCCAGCACCCCAATCTGTAACTGTCAATTACGGTTCTGCGCAGTGTAATGTAAATACCTCCGTTACGCTGAATCCCATCCCTGGTACAGGCACAGACATCACGCCTCTCATAGCCTGTGCTGGTTACGTTTCCTCCTGTCCGAATGGAGGTGCCAATTACGGCATCGAGCGCTGGGTTTACGAAGCAACTGTGTCCCTTCCAGCCGGCTGCGGCTCCGATTAGGTGTTCTATACTACAGACTGCTGCCGCTCTGCAGATATTGACAATCTTGTTAATCCAGGAGGTACGGGTTCAGCCTTTTATGCCCGGCTGGATAACACCGTAACTCCCTGTAACAGTTCCCCTCAGTTTACCAACCTGCCGCAGATGTTTGGCTGTGTAAACATACCTACGCTGCTCAATCTGGGGCTCACGGATCCTGATGGAGACAGCCTGGCCATAGAGCTTACTAACTGCCGGGATGATGGATTGAGCGCGCCTAATTCGCCTGTAACTTATGCTGCTCCTTATAGCGGCACGAATCCGTTCCCTACTTTATCTGGCATTTTGATCCAGTCCAATGGTATTTTTAGCTACATTCCCTCTACGCCGATTCGGGCAGTGTTTTGTTACCGGGTTCTCGAGTTTCGGAATGGCGTGCAGATTGGGGAGACCTTTCAGGATGTGTATCTTATTATCCAGAACTGCCCTCCATCCCCTCCACCGCAGGCCACCGCTAATACGACAGTTCAACCCAATCCTGTAAACTACGATGAGAGCAACCCGAATACTTTTACCTTTCAGGCACCTGTTTGTCCTCTGGGGGGTGGTCAGCAGTTTTGCATAAATCTGCGATATACAGACAATGTCAATCCCAGCCCGGCCAATCAACTTCGGGTGACGGTGGTGCAAATTCCGCCCGGAGCTACGGCTACAGTTACGGGGAATAATACCAATAATGTACAGGTTCAGATTTGCTGGACCCCTACTAATGCGAATATAGGTAATCATACGGTAATTGTATCGGTGTCAAATAATACCTGTCCGATCCGGGGGCGGTGGGATTATACTTACATATTGCGGGTGCGGCCAGGGGTCCAGAAAGATAATCAGATTGCGGTGATTCGGGCGCCGGGGGATACGGTGCTGACCCGGGATACGCTGGTCTGTCGGGGGAGTCGGCTGCGGCTTTATCTGACGGCGCGAGATTCGGTGCCGCCCAGTGACATCTCTTCGGTTATCTGGACGGCGACGGGAGGGGCTACCCCACCCCCTTCTTTTCCGCCTAATCCCCTCTCACAGGCCCTCTCCCCGACGATTACCGTCACCCAATCCGCTATTGCGACAATCACTTATCGAGGGGGCTGTATAGACCGGGATACGATTTGGATTCGCATGCAGACGCCCGACACCCTCAGAGTGTCTCCTGATCCGGCCTCTGTGTGCCTGGGAGATACCTTGAACCTGACAGCCACTTCAGCGCTGAATCTCCCCATAACCTGGTATTCGGGGGCGCCCCTGACGGGAACTCTACTGGGCACCGGCTCGAGCTTTGCTTACATACCGACGCCACCCGCAGGCCAGACAAGCCTTTACGTCGTAACTACAGATAGCCTGGGCTGCACCTACATAGATACCGTATCGATAGACGTGCTGGAAGGGCCCAACTTTAGTGCTATCCCCACGCCAGCCGCCTGTAGAGGTCAAAGCAACGGCTCTATCGCCGTTACCCCCAATAATGCAGGTACCTATAACTACACCCTGTATAACGCAACGGGGGGTGTAGTAGCAGGCCCCACTCAGACGGGCCAATTCGCTAATCTGGCGCCCGGGTCATACATCGTGGCTGTGCAGGGACCCCTGCCCGTCTTGTGTACGAGTTATGATACGGTATATGTAGGGCAAGGCGATAGCGTGAGCGTGGAAATCCTGGGCGACAGCGTACGATACGGCTGCCCCCCGTATCAAGCAAGCTTTCAGGTCGTGGGTAGTACTACCCTGAATGCCCCCCTTACCTACGTATGGAATTTTGGAAATGGGAACACTCAGACTACTACCTCCAACACGATTACTCAAACTTACACGGCTCCAGGTATATATGTAGTGGTAGTACAGGCGTTAACGGCGCAGGGATGTTTTGCAACAGACACTGTCATTGTGAATACGCTGAATCCGCTGGGTCTAACCGCCCAGCCGGGTCCAGTGTGCAAAGGAGCCTCAATAGGGTCTGTAACGGTTACCCTCTCCGGCAACCCGCAGCCACCGGTGAGCTACAGTGCGTATCCGATAGTACCGGGGTCTGGGCCTGTTTTTGGTCCGCAAAGCAGTCCTACCTTCACAGGTGTACCTGTGGGCATACAGTATGAGTTCATCGGACAGGATAGCTTAGGGTGCCAGGGGAGGGATACCATTACTTTGCAGGTTACAGACAGTGTGGAGGTGCTAAGCCTGAATCATGGTAATATTCCTACCTGTTATCCGGTCGCCGTATCTCTAACAGCACAGGCACAGGGGACGGGTAGCTTTACTTACTACTGGGACTTTGGGAATGGCGGACGAGACACGACACAGGCCCCCACCACCACAGCCCTGTATAGCGCAGGCGGTAACTATATTGTAACGCTCATTGTACAGAATAGCGCGGGTTGTCGGGATACGGCCATTTTGCCGCTTTTTGTGCCGGCCACGGGAGAGCGCATAGATGCTCAGATAGTTTCAGCTGGGCCCGTACTCGCCGGATGTGCCCCGCTTACCGTAGACTTTGAAGGGACCGGCACCAGCAGCATAGGTAACCCCTTGACTTTTACATGGGACTTTAGAGACGGGAATACGGCCACGGGCACGCAGGCCACACATACTTTTACGCAGCCCGGGTATTACAATGTAATCTTTTATGCACAAAGTTCGCCGCAATGTTATGATACGGCTCAGGTACTGGTATGGGTGGATGGGCAGCCTCAAGCGCAGATTATTGCACCGCCTCAGCCCAGCAGCATTGGGTACTATGTAGCCTCGCCAATAACTTTCACCGCTGCCACGGGCCCTTACAATGTTCGTTTTTACTGGAGTGCAGACAGTCAGGCGGCCGACACAGGACTTACTTACACTATCAGCTACCTGCAGAAAGGGAGTTATTGTGTCTATCTCAGGGTGGAGAGTGAGCTGGGGTGCGTGGACACAGCGGTATATTGCTTTGAGGTGAGTGGATATGTGCTGCTTATTCCGAATGCCTTTACCCCTAATGGCGATGGCGTAAATGATGTTTTCAGGATAATAGGGTATGGTATGGAGTACCTTGAGCTGACGATCTTTGATCGCTGGGGGCAGCAGATTTATGCGACCCGGGGTACAGAGCAGGTGCAGTGGGACGGTACTAAAGGAGGTACCGCCGTGCCGGAGGGAGCTTATGTGTATCTGGTACGGTATAAGCTGGTGGATAAGGAGGGGGTGGAGTATCGAAGCGGAACCGTCACGCTGCTGAGATAAAAAGTGCTAAGTTTGTGATATGGAGAATGCATCCAAAGCAGCCACCTTGATTGAGACTCACATAGCAGAACGGATTGGCTACATTACTCTCAACCGGCCGGAGCGCCGCAATGCGCTTAGCTATGCCTTGGTGAGCCAGCTTAAGGAGGCGTTTGCCACCTGGCAGGGCGATCCAACGATCCGGGTGGTGGTGCTTCGCGCCAATGGGCCGGTCTTCTGCTCAGGGGCTGATATTGAGTACTTACAGAAGCTTCAGGACTATACCTTACAGGAAAACCTGGCCGACTCCCTGCACCTTATGGAGCTGTACATGATGATGTACCGGTATCCCAAGCCGATTATTGCGCAGGTGGAGGGACCAGCCTTGGCAGGGGGGGCCGGTCTGGTGACCGTATGCGACCTGGTAGTAGCGACACCCCAGGCGACCATAGGCTACCCCGAGGCCCGAATAGGCTTTTTACCCGCCATGGTGACTTACTTTCTTTTGCGGCGGGTGGGCGAGGGCTGGGCCCGCCAGCTCCTTATCACCGCCGAGCCCATCAGTGCAGAAGATGCTCATCGTATGGGAATTTTCAACTATCTGGTCTCCCCGGAGGAGGTTGCAAGTTTTACAAGAAATCTGGCGATCCGTATAGCTGAGCAGACCTCACCCGTTTCACAGGAGTTTATTCGGAAGCTGATTGCGGACTTACAGGACATGCCTTTGAAGGAGGGGCTGGAGTTTGCGGCGAAGATGAATGCCCATGCGCGGGCTACGGAAGATTTTCGGCGGGGGATAGCCGCCTTTTTGAAGAAGGAGAAGATCTCCTGGTAGGGGGTGCGGCGGCCCTCTGAGGTGGTTCTTCATGCGATATGGACGCGGCGGCTATATCAGCCGGCTTTGCGGACCACACAGGGGGAGCCGGTGGAGGTTCTCTACCCGGGTGAAGCCAGGAGCACAGAGGGCGGACCTGACTTTCGGGCGGCCCGTCTGCGCATCGGGGACCTGGTATGGGCAGGGGATGTAGAGATAGATGTGATGCCTCAGGGATGGTATCAACATCAGCACCATGAGAATCCTGCTTTTGAGCGGGTGGTAGCGCAGGTTGTCTGGGAGGCGGAGGGCGGCTACGAAGTCCGAGACAGAAACGGCCGCCTGGTACCTGTGGTGCCCTTAGCGCCCTGTGTGCCAGAAGGGCTCCGTCAGCGTTTTCTCCAGTCTCATTCGCCTTTTCCCTGCGCTGGGTTGGCTAAGGAAGTGCCCGAAACCCTGTGGACATCTCTATACGACACCGAGGGGGAGGCGCGCCTGCTAAGCCGGCATCATCACTATCGCAGCCTGGAAGACCTGTACAGGGCCTTTTGGGAAGCGCTCTTATATGGTTTCGGATTGCCGACACTGGGAAAAGCTTTTCAACAGCTGGCAGAGGCGACTCCGCTCAATATGGTTCTCCGCTATCAGGGGGATAGTCTCAGTATGGAGGCGTTGCTTCTCGGGATGGCCGGCCTTTTAGAGGGGCAAAAAGCAAGTGACAACTCTTATGAGAAGGACCTTTTAGAGCGATGGGATTACCTTCGGGCCAAGCATGGGCTGCAACCCCTTCCGCTGCGATGGGCTCGGTACAGGCCGGCGGCTTCGCCCTGGATTCGGCTGTCTATGGTAGGGCAGATGCTTCTGCGGTACCCCGATCTGGCTACACTCATTGGGCACCCGCCCGAAGCGCTTCCCCTGCCATCACCTTACTGGCAGCGCCACTGGGCCTGGCAAAAACCATTACCCGCGCCTCTCAGACGCCCCTCCACATTTCTCCTGCAAAATCTCCGCATCAACGCTTTGTATCCCTTTGCGATTTACTACTATCGGCTTTTGGGACAGTTAGAACGGGCTCTGGAATATGTGGAGCGGCTGCGCATGCTCCCTCCGGAAAATCACCATATATCCCGGCTTTATGCGAAGTGGGCCTATCCCGCCCGCAATGCCTGGCAAACGCAGGGCCAGATTCACCTCTGGCGGACGCGCTGTAACCGGCAGACCTGTATGAGCTGCCCGATTGGCTCGTATCTTCGTAAGCATGTTTAGGGGAGATTTTCGGGGTTGGCTTTCTGGGGGCATAGGTGCGGGGCTGGCTATTTCAGGCCCCTCAGGCGGCTTACCCCTTCGCCCCCCCTGGAAATGGTTATTGTTCTCGGGAATTCTTCTGGGACAGCCGACGGCCATAGATAGCGTATATGGCCTGGCGGGACTCTCTCTGGAAATGGATCGGCACTCTTTTTCGCCCTCTTCTCTGATTCCTAAAGGAACTTTTCAGCGGAAAGCCTGGTATCGTTGGGCCGTAGATACCGCATGGCAGGGGATTCCCCTGAGCGAAATTCACCTGGCTTTCTATCGCGACAAGCTACATACGATAGAAATCAAGCTGAGCCGTCCGAAGGATGCAGAGGCCTTCTTGATTTTATTGGAGACCTATCTGGGGAAAGGCAAGCAGGATGGTTATGCACCGCGTTATCGCTGGCAGGGAGAAAAAGCCTTTCTCCTGTATGACCAGAATATTCTAACGAAAACAACGGTGATTCGGTTAGAGAGTCTGGTTTTGCAGCGGCAGTTGGAGCGGGACGTATACAGGGAGTATCAAAGTCGATAGGCATGGGAGGGGGGACCAGACTGGCTATTCTGGGGCGATGGACGCGACGGATTCGGCTGGAAGCCCTGGAAGCGTGGCGGAAATTTTTATTAGAACAGGGAATAGAAGTATGGGTGGAGGAACCCTTTGGGATGGCGTGGCAGGAAGCGACGGGTGCGGCTATGTCATGGCCTGTTTTTCGGCAGGGGGAGGAGGTAGCGGAGGTTCAGGCAGCCGTTGTGATTGGGGGGGATGGAGCCTTTTTAGATGCGGCCAGGCTGCTGGCCCCCTATCAGGTGCCCTTACTGGGTGTATATGCGGGGCGTCTGGGATTTCTGACGCCGGTACCTCAGGAAGCGCTCATTCCAGCCACCGAAGCCCTCCTTTTAGGGCGTTATAGCATCGGGCTGCGCTCCCTGCTTTCTATGACCTCTGAAGTGCCTCTCTGGGGACCTCACGAAAACTTCGCCCTCAATGAAGCGACCTTCTCTAAGGCAGTAACGAGCGAAATGGTGCTGATTGAGGTGTATCTGAATGGCGAGTGGATGAATACCTACTGGGCGGATGGGCTGATCGTGGCTACGCCGACGGGGTCCACGGCGTACTCCCTGGCCTGTGGGGGGCCGATCGTTACGCCGACCTGTGAAGTGTTTATCCTTACGCCGATGGCGCCGCATGCGCTAACGGTGCGGCCACTGGTGATTCCGGATGATGGGGTTTTGACGGTGGTGTGTCGGGCGCGTTCGGAGCAGATTCTGGTGGCGCTCGATGGGCGGTACGCCCTGGCACCCCAGGGGACGGCGTTTGCTTTGCGCAAAGCAAACTTTCCGCTGCAGGTGATCCAGCTACCCGGCTATAGTTACTTCCAGACGCTACGCGATCGGCTGGCGTGGGGCCTGGATAGGCGGGAGTATTAGGTAACTCGCCCGGCTTCGCTGATTGACGAAATGAGGAGTTTGACCACCTGCGATAGGAACCTGTATCCAAAGACTGGTCAGGATTATACCAGACTTTCTTCATGGGTGGTGGCCTGCCGCACGGGGACGGTGCGCCAAATGCCCCTTCTTCTTTGCGGGACCTGATGCCAAGTTATACCAATCTAAGTCAAATAAGATCTTAATCATTTGGGTTAAGCCTGGAAAGCCTGCTGGATATACGCCCACCCCACCAGCGTGGAAAGTCGTTCCTCTGCCTCCAACCGCCGAAGCACCTCCTCCACCGCCGCCTCCTTCGCCTCTACACTCCCATACATCCGCCCCTCCACATACCGCCGAACTTCCTCTTTGCCCGCTCTACTGGATTCACCTCAGGTGAATACGGCGGCTGAGACACCCACCTCCCCAACCGCCTTCGACCGGTGAAACGCCGCATTATCCCATACCAAACCCACTACCCCCTGCGCTTTCCACCGCCGCAAGACCTCTGCCAGATCCACACCCCGCACCCGCTCCAACCACGCCCACATCAGCCGCTTCTTTATCGGATCCACTCCCAGAATCAAATACGCCCACTCATACCGCAACTCCACCCGCTGCCTCACCTTTTCCCCGCTCTTCCCCCATACCCGCCGACTTTGCCCCAACAATCCCACCCGCATCTCATCCACAAATACCACCTCCGCCCCTCGCCTCAAACCCTCCTGACAGAGCGCCTCCAAAAAGCCTTTTTTTCCAGACTTCCTGCGCCTCCACATCCGCCTTCTGCGCTAATGGTCGGGGCACCTTCTTCCGATAACCCCACCGCCGAAACCAATAATACACCTTTCCCTCCGATACCTCTATCCCA
>Ga0197142_1001340_pt1 | contig 22597 bp, 25 predicted proteins | sample GBS60_MetaG_FD_148614 | JGI IMG/M metagenome (GOLD analysis project Ga0197142, IMG submission 148614) | Sediment microbial communities from Great Boiling Springs, Gerlach, Nevada, United States - GBS 60_MetaG | ecosystem: Environmental > Aquatic > Thermal springs > Hot (42-90C) > Sediment... | reverse complement strand
CTCGGGTCGGGAAACGGCCATGCAGGCGGCGGTGGCGGACGGGGTGGTGGTGGGGAGCGCCCTGGTCCAGGCCCTCGAGGCGGGCCGCCCCCTGAGGCCCCTCCTGGAGGAGATCAAGGAAGGCCTGCGGCGCCCGGTCCCCTCCTGAGTACCCCACCGCGGCGAAAGCCGCGGTGGGGGCCCCAAAAAGCCCTGCCACGGCATCCCACGTTGCGAAACCCAACTAGGCCAGGGGGAGTTCTAAAGGTTCCTTCAGGATGGCCTCGGGGTCCGGGTAGCGGAGGATGCGGTAAAGGGGGTCCCGCTCCGCGGGCCGGAACCCGGCGTCCACGATGTGGCGCACGATCTGGCGCACCGTGGCGTGGGTGCGGCCGTGCCCCCCCGCCGCCGAGACCACGTTCTCCTCCAGCATGGTGCTCCCGAAGTCGTCGGCCCCGTAGTAGAGGGCGGCCTGGGCCACCTTGAAGCCCAGGGTGGGCCAGGAGGCCTGGAAGTGGGCGAAGTTGTCCAGGGTGAGGCGGGCGATGCTCAGGGTCTTCAGGTACTCGTGGGCCGTGGCCCCCGGGGCCTTCCCCTTGAGGCGGGTGTGCTCCACCTGCAGCGTCCAGAGGGCGAAGGCGGCGAAGCCGTTTTGGTACTTTTCCAGGGCCCTATCCTGCTGGGCACGGATTCCCAGGAGGTGGGCGGTTCGTTCCTTGGGGCCCTCCCCGAAGCCGATCACCATGCTGGCCAGGGTGTAGAGGCCTAGGGCCTGGGCGGCGTCCACGATGCGGTACCAGTCCGCCACCCTTATGCGAGCGGGGGCCGCCTTGAGGCGCACCTCGTCCACCAGGATCTCCGCCCCTGCCCCCGGCATCCCGTCCAGGCCCGCCTCCTTCAGCTTCTCCAGGATGGCCTCGGCCCGGAGGCCGGTGAGCCTTTCCAGGCCCAGGATCTCCTCGGGGCTGAAGGCGTCTATACGCAGGTCGGGGAAACGACCCTTCAGGTAGCGGAGGAGGTCCAGGTACCACTCCAGGGGAAGCTCGGGGTTCACCCCACCCTGGAGGAGGATCCGCCTCCCCCCCACCTGGTAGAGTTCCTCAATCTTTCGGGCCATCTCCTCGTAGCTCAGGGTGTAGGCGTCCTTCTGCCTTTTGGTGCGGTAGAAGGCGCAGAAGGAGCAGGCCACGGTGCAGACGTTGGTGTAGTTGATGTTGCGGTCAATGAGAAAGGTGACCACCTCGGGGTCGGTCTTCCTTAGGCGCACCTCGTGGGCGGCGGCGGCGAGCTCGGGGAGGGGGAGGTCAAAGAGCTTCAGGACCTCCCCTTCCGAAAGCCTTTCCCCGGCCACGGCCTTCTCCAGGACGTCCATGCCCTTCATGCTACACCCCTCTCCCCGGGTCCAGGGTGGCCTTCGGTAAAATCGGGGCATGGAGCTCAAGCTGATCCCCATAGAGAAGCCGGAGAACCTGAACGTGATCCTGGGCCAGGCCCACTTCATCAAGACGGTGGAGGACCTCCACGAGGCCCTGGTGACCGCCGTGCCAGGCATCCGCTTTGGCCTCGCCTTCTCCGAGGCCAGCGGCAAGCGCCTCATCCGCCGCTCGGGCACGGACGAGGCCCTCACCGAACTCGCCGTGAGGAACCTCCAGAACCTGGCCTCAGGCCACGCCTTCCTCATCGTCTTAGGCGAGGGGTTTTACCCCATCAACGTCCTCCACGCGGTGAAGGCCTGCCCGGAGGTGGTCCGTATCTTCGCCGCCACCGCCAACCCCCTGAAGGTGGTGGTGGCGGAGGAGGGGGAGCAGCGGGCCATCCTGGGGGTCATGGACGGCTTCACGCCCCTGGGGGTGGAGGACGAGGCCGAGGTGGCCTGGCGCAAGGACCTCCTCCGCCGCTTCGGGTACAAGCTATAATGCCCCCCATGGAAGGCACCCTGGCCCCCGACTTCGCCCTTCCCGATCAGGAAGGTAAGTTCCACCGCCTCTCGGACTACCGGGGGCGGTGGGTGGTCCTTTACTTCTACCCCAAGGACGACACCCCGGGGTGCACCAAGGAGGCCTGCGGCTTCCGGGACCGCATGGGGGACCTGCAGGCCCTGGGGGCGGTGGTCCTGGGGGTTTCCGCCGACGACGTGGAGAGCCACAAGCGCTTCGCCGAGAAGTACGGCCTGAACTTCCCCCTCCTCGCCGACCCCGAGCGTCAGGCCATCCTGGCCTACGGGGCCTGGGGGAAGAAGAACCTCTACGGGAAGGTGTACGAGGGGGTGCTGCGCCAGACCTTCCTCATAGACCCCGAGGGGAAAATCGTGAAGGTGTGGCGCAAGGTCTCCCCCGAGGGGCACGCCGAGGAGGTGGCGGAGGCCCTGCGCCGGGCAAGGGGGGAGTAGTGGAGAGGCCCCTCGAGGCCTACAAGAAGGAGGCCGCCCACGCCGCCATCGCCTACGTGCAAGACGGCATGGTGGTGGGCCTGGGCACCGGCTCCACCGCCCGCTACGCCGTCTTGGAGCTGGCCCGACGCCTGCGGGAGGGGGAGCTTAGGGGGGTTAGGGGCGTCCCCACCTCCGAGGCCACCCGGGACCTGGCCCTGAGGGAGGGGATCCCCCTCGTGGACCTGCCGCCGGAGGGGGTGGACCTGGCCATTGACGGGGCGGACGAGATCGCCCCCGACCTCTCCATCATCAAGGGCCTGGGTGGGGCCCTCCTGCGGGAAAAGATCGTGGAGAGCGCGGCCAAGGAGTTCATCGTCATCGCCGACCACACCAAGAAGGTCCCCGTCCTGGGCCGGGGGGTGGTGCCGGTGGAGATCGTCCCCTTCGGCCACCACGCCACCCTCAGGGCCATCGCCCGCCTGGGGGGGGAGCCTGCCTTGCGCATGGACGGGGACGAGTTCTACTTCACCGACAACGGCCACCTCATCGCCGACTGCCGCTTCGGCCCCATCGGGGACCCCTTGGGCCTCCACAAGGCCCTCCTGGAGATCCCCGGCGTGGTGGAGACCGGCCTCTTCGTGGGCCTGGCCACCCGGGCCCTGATTGGGGGGCCCATGGGCGTGGAGGAGCTCTTGCCGTGAAGCGGGAGGAGGTTCTTCTTCGGCTTCGGGAAGCATGGCCTGCGCTGTCGGCCCTAGGCGTGCGGTCTTTGCTCCTCTTTGGTTCCGTGGCTCGGGGGGAGGCTAGGGAGGAAAGCGATGTGGATCTGGCGGTGGACCTTGAGGGTCCCATCACCTTTGACCGTTTCATGGCGCTGAAACTTTACCTGGAGGAGGTCCTAGGTAGACCCGTGGACCTGGTGCGCCTTCAGGCTCTCAAGCCCCCCTTGAGGCGTCTTGTTGAGGAGGAAGGCTTGCGTGTCGCGTGACCCCAGGATTTTGCTGGAAGACATTTTGTTAGCATGCGATCGGATCCTGGCTTACACCCAGGGCATGGATTGGGAAGCATTTGGCAACGACCCTCGCACCGTAGATGCGGTTCTGCGCAATCTGACGGTGATCGGCGAGGCGGTAAAACGGTTACCTATGGCGTTTAGGGAATCCCATCCGCAAATCGCTTGGCGCAAAATAGCAGGCTTTCGGGACGTGGTGGTTCACGATTATTTTGGCGTGGATATGGAGTTGGTTTGGGACGTGGTTCGGAGCCAGGTCCCCCATTTGAAGGCGCAGGTGGAGAAAATTTTGCGGCAGGAATAGCTGAAGTGGACCATGGGGGGTGTAGGAGCTTCTTCGTGTACAATGCCTCTCATGAAGGGTATGCCCCCGGGCTAGGGCGGGGAGCCTCCCCGCCCGGGGCGCGTGCCCCGGTTTTTTTTGAGGAGGGCGCATGGAAAAAGTCTTCTACGTGACCACCCCCATCTACTACGTGAACGCCGAGCCCCACCTGGGCCACGCCTACACCACGGTGGTGGCGGACTTCCTGGCCCGGTGGCACCGCCTGGGCGGCTATCGGACCTTCTTCCTCACGGGCACCGACGAACACGGGGAAACGGTCTACCGGGCCGCCGAGAGGGCGGGGGAGGACCCCAAGGCCTTCGTGGACCGGGTGTCCCAGCGCTTTAAAAAGGCCTGGGACCTCCTTGGCATCGCCTACGACGACTTCATCCGCACCACGGAGGAGCGCCACAAGCGGGTGGTGCAACTGGTCCTGGAGAGGGTCTACGAGGCGGGGGACATCTACTACGGGGAGTACGAGGGGCTTTACTGCGTCTCCTGCGAGCGCTTTTACACGGAGAAGGAGCTCGTGGAAGGCCTCTGCCCCATCCACGGCCGGCCCGTGGAAAGGCGGCGTGAGGGGAACTACTTCTTCCGCATGGAGAAGTACCGGGGGTGGCTTCTGGACTACCTGAAGGCCCATCCTGACCTCATCCGCCCCGAGGGGTACCGGAGCGAGGTTCTCTCCATGCTTTCCGAGCCCATCGGGGACCTCTCCATCTCCAGGCCCAAGTCCCGGGTTCCCTGGGGCATCCCCCTCCCTTGGGATCAGGAGCACGTGACCTACGTGTGGTTTGACGCCCTCTTGAACTACGTCTCCGCCCTGGACCACCCCGAGGGGGAGAAGTACCGGACCTTCTGGCCCCACGCCTGGCACCTGATCGGCAAGGACATCCTGAAGCCCCACGCCGTCTTCTGGCCCACCATGCTGAAGGCGGCGGGTATGCCCATGTACCGCCACCTGAACGTGGGGGGGTTCCTCCTGGGCCCGGACGGGCGCAAGATGTCCAAGACCCTGGGGAACGTGGTGGACCCCTTCGCCCTCCTGGAGCGGTACGGGCGGGACGCCCTCCGCTACTACCTCCTCCGGGAGATCCCCTACGGCCAGGACACCCCGGTGAGCGAGGAGGCCCTGAAGACCCGGTACGAGGCGGACCTGGCCGACGATCTGGGGAACCTGGTCCAGCGCACCCGGGCCATGCTCTTCCGCTTCGCCGAGGGGCGCATCCCCGAGCCCGTTCCCGGGGGGGAGCTGGAGGAGGGGACCAGGCTGGCGGCGCGCCTGAGGTCCCTGGTGCGGGAGCTAAAGTTCCACGTGGCCCTCGAGGAGGCCATGGCCTACGTGAAGGCCCTGAACCGCCACATCAACGAGAAGCGGCCCTGGGAACTTTATAAAAAGGATTCAAAGGAGGCCCAGGCGGTCCTCTACCGGGTGGTGGAGGGCCTGAGGATCGCCTCCATCCTCCTCACCCCCGCCATGCCGGGCAAGATGGCGGAGCTGAGGCGGGCTTTGGGCCTCAAGGAGGAGGTGCGCCTGGAGGAGGCGGAGCGCTGGGGGCTCGCCGGGCCCGGGCCCATCCCCGAGGAGGCCCCGGTGCTCTTCCCCAAGGAGGAGCGGAAGGTGGAGAAGAAGGGGGAGCGGGCGGAAGGGGTCAAGACCGAGCCCATCAGCCTGGAGGACTTTGCCAAGGTGGAGCTACGGGTGGCCCAGGTGGTGGCCGCAAAGAAGCACCCCAACGCCGATAAGCTCCTGGTCCTTACGCTTTCCCTGGGGAGCGAGGAGCGGACCGTGGTCTCGGGGATCGCCAAGTGGTACCGCCCCGAGGACCTGGTGGGGAAGAAGGTGGTCCTGGTGGCCAACCTCAAGCCCGCCAGGCTCCGGGGCGTGGAGAGCCAGGGCATGATCCTGGCGGCCCAGGAGGGGGAGGACCTGGTGCTGGTCACCGTGGACGGGGACATCCCCCCGGGGGCGACGGTGCGGTAAAGGGGGGCCGGGGAATGCCCGGCCCCCCTGGGTTTTTCCCTACTTCAGGACCTCGAGGGCCTTCTTCAGGATGGCGTCGTTCTCCAGGTCCAGCACCGCCTGGCCCCGTTCCTCGGGCAGGGGGCGGCTCTTCTGGGGCTCGGCGTAGGTGAACTTGCCCTCGGCGTCCGCCTTCACCTTCACCGTCTTGCCGTTCAGGGTCACGCTCACCTCCGCCCCCGGCGGGGCCCCGGCCCCCTGGAGGGAGAAGGGGGTGGGGAAGCGGGTGTCCTGGACCTCTATGTCGGGCTTCAGGCCCTCCTTGTTGAGGGGCCGGCGCTTGGGGGTGAGCCACTCAAAGGTGACCAGGGTGAGCTCTCCGCCGTTGGCCAGGGTGTAGGGGGTCTGGCCCACGCCCTTGCCGAAGGTCTTCTCCCCGATCACCTGGGCCCGGCCGTAGTCCTGCAGGGCCCCGGCCACGATCTCGCTGGCGGAGGCGGAGTTCCCGTTCACCAGGACCACCATGGGGCCTTCCCAGAGGGGCTTCCCCGAGGCCTCGCACCAGACCCGGGTGAGGTTTCGGGTGCGGGTGTAGACGATGGGGCCCTCCTTCAGGAAGGCGCTGGCCACGGCGCACCCCTGGTCCAAAAGGCCCCCGGAGTTGTCGCGAAGGTCAAAGATGAGCTTCTTGACCCCCTGGGCCTTCAGCTCCTCTATGGCCTTCTTGAGCTGGTCCTCCACCTTGAAGTTGCCGAAGGTCTCCAGGGCCACGTAGCCCACGTCCCCGATCCTCCCCGTGGAAACGGAGATGATCTCCACCTTCTCCCGGACGAGCTCAAAGACCAAGGGGGCGGGCACGCCCTCCCGGCGCACCTTGAGGGTGACCTTGGTGCCCTCCCGGCCCCGGATGCGGGCCACCACCTCCTGGAGGGGGAGAGCGGTTACGTCCTCCCCGTCCACCTCCAGGATCACGTCCCCCGCCCGGATCCCGGCCCGCTGGGCGGGGAGGCCCTTCATGACCCCCAAAATCCTGGCCCCGGTGCCGTCGGGGTTGGCGGGGGTAAGCGTGGCCCCGATGCCGAAGAACTCGCCCCGGAGGTCCTCCTGCCTCAGGCTTGCCCGCTGGGGCGGGGAGTAGCTGGTGAAGGGGTCCTTGAGGGCCCCCACCATGCCCCCGATGGCCCCTTCCAGAAGGGCGTTGAGCTTCTCCCGGGGCAGGGGTTCCAGGTAGTCCTGCTGGATCCTCTGGTAGACCTCCAGGAGGGCCTGGCCGTTCGGGTTTTGCAGGAGGCTTTCCGCCTGGGGGCGGGGAAGCTGGGCGTAGACCAAAGCCAGGAGCACCCCAAGCCCCACCAAGAACCACGCGTTTCGCTTCATCTTCTCCCTCACTAGCCCCCACTATAGCGCTTCTCCGTGAGAAAACCGTGGCCCGCTATATAGTGGGGGCATGATCGCCTTCCACCGGGTGAGCCTCGAGTACCCCCGCACGGGGACCAAGGCTCTCTACGGGGTGAACCTGGAGGTCAAGAAGGGGGAGTTCGTCTACGTGGTGGGCCACTCCGGGGCGGGGAAGTCCACCCTGCTTTCCCTCATCCTGAGGCGGCTTGTGCCCACCCAGGGGGCGGTCTACTTCGCCGGGCAGAACCTGAAGGCCCTGAGGGGGGACGCCATCGCCCTTCACCGCCGCCGCATCGGCATGGTCTTCCAGGACCACCGCCTCCTTGCCGACATGACCGTGGAGGAGAACCTGGCCTTCGTCCTCCGGGTCCAGGGGGTACCTCCCAGGGAGTGGCCGGAGCGCATCGCCACGGCTTTGCGCCGGGTGGGGCTTTTTCACAAGAAGCGGGCCTTTCCCGAGGAGCTCTCCGTGGGGGAGGCTCAGCGGGTGGCCCTGGCCCGGGCCCTCCTCCTGGACCCCCCGGTGATCCTGGCGGACGAGCCCACGGGCAACCTGGACCCGGAAAACGCCCTCCAGGTCCTGGACATCCTCAAGGCGGCCCACCAGCGGGGGGCCACGGTGGTGGTGGCCACCCACAGCCGGGAGCTTCTGGAGGCCTACCCGGCCCGGGTGGTGGCCCTGAAGGCGGGCCAGGTGGTGCGGGACGAGCGTCCCGGGGAGAGTGGTAGCATAAGGGTAAGGGAAAGCCCTGACCGGGGCGGAAAGGAGGAAACATGAACGTCTACAAGCTCATCGGCCGCAACCTGGAGATCACCGACGCCATCCGGGACTACGTGGAGAAGAAGCTTTCCCGCCTGGACCGCTACCAGAACGGCGAGCTCATGGCCAAGGTGGTCCTCTCCCTGGCGGGTAGTCCCCACGTGGAGAAGCGGGCCAAGGCCGAGGTCCAGCTGGACCTCCCCGGGGGGCTTCTAAGGGTGGAGGAGGAGGACCAGGACCTCTACGCCGCCATTGACCGCATGGTGGACCGGCTGGAAACCCAGCTCAAGCGCTACAAGGAGCGCCGCTTCGTGGGCAAGCGCCACTCCTACCAGGGTCCTCCCCCGGCCGAGGTTCGGGACATGGAGGCCCTGCGCAAGCCCGAGGAGGAGGAGGGTCCCAGGATCGTCCGGGTCAAGCGCTTTGAGATGAAGCCTATGGACCCCGAGGAGGCCGTTTTCCAGATGGAGGCCCTGGGGCACGACTTCTTCGTCTTCCGCAACGCCAAGACCGAGGAGATCAACGTGGTCTACCGCCGCAAGGACGGGAACTACGGCCTTATTGAGCCCGCCTAGGCTGGACTGGCTCGTTCTTAGGGAAGGCCTCTAAGGGCCTTCCCTTCTTGCGGTTTGGGCCTCAGTAGTAGGCCGAGGGGTCCACGAAGCGGGTCGCTTCCCCCACCCGCACCGCCACCCGGAACTCCAGCTCCTCGGGGCGGATGAGGAGGCCGCCTCCCGTGTAGCCCAGAAGCTGGCCCTGGCTCACCTTCTGCCCCTCGGCCACCAGGGGCTCCTGCAGGTTGGTGTAAATGGTGGAGAGGGTTTCCGTGTGCACCAGCATCACGGTGTAGCCCAGGTTGGGGAGGTAGAGGATCCCCGCCACGTACCCCTCGGCGGCCGCCTGGACCGGGCTTCCGGGCGCGGGTCCGGAGATCACCTGGAGGGGGCCCTCCTGGCCGTAGGGCACGGCCACCCGGCCCCCGGGCACGGGAAAGGCCAGGCGGCCTATGGTGGCGGGCAGGGGGGGCGGGAGGACCACCACCTGGGCGGGAGGGGGGGGCCTGAGGGCGGCCTGTCGCCGCTGGGCCTCTTCCTGCCGCCTTCTCTCTTCTTCCTGCTGCCTGCGCTCCTCCTCCTGGCGCTTGAGCTCGAGGAGCCTCTGCCTTTCCGCCAGGACCCGGGCCTGGAGCTGGGCCAGGGCGCTTTGCAGGCGCTGGCGCTCGCTTAGGGCATCCCGCAGGAGGGCCTTCTTGCCCTCCTCCTCCTTCCTCAGGGAGGCCAGGGTGGCGAGGAGGTTCTGCCGCTCGGCCTCCAGCTTCCCTTGGGTCTCCGCCAGGGCCCTTTCCTTGGTGGAGAGGTCGGCGAGGAGGAGCTTTAGGCGTTCCCGCTCCTCGCCAAGCGCCTTCAGGGTGGCCTGGAGGCGGCGCACCAGGTCGGCGTCCTTCTGGGAAATGTACCCCACCCAGCGGGCCCGGACAGCCAGGTCCGTGAAGGACTCCGCCCGGAGGAGGGGGAGGTAGCGCCCCGCCCGCTCCCGGTGGAGGCTTCGCATGAGGGCCTGGAGGCGCTCCTTCAAGGCGGCCAGGTCTTTTTCCAGCTTGGCGATGCGGGCCTCGGTCTCCCGCACCGCCGCCTCCAGGCGGGCGATCTCTTGGCGGAGGGCGCTTCGCTCCGCCTCCAGGCGGGCGATCTCCTTTTCCAGTCGGGCCTTCTCCTGGAGGAGGTCCGCCACCCGCTTGGAGAGGCGGGAAAGCTCCTGGTTCAGCTTCTGGATGCGGGCCTGGGCTTCCTGCTCCAGGGCCTTGGCCCGGGCGGCCTGGGCCTCGAGGTCCTTCACCCGCCTTTCCTGGGTGGCCACGTCCTGGGCCAGGGCCAGGAGGGCGAGCAAGGGGAAGAGCCAGGCCCAAAACCGCATCCTAGGCCTCCTTCAGATATGCCCGGCTGGCCATGTAGGCCCCCCCCGCCCCCAGGAGAAGGGCGAGGAGGAGGACGAGAAGCCCCGTCCTAAGGAGGTCTTCCGGCTTCAGGACCGGGAGGAAGGGGAGAAGCCCCTGGGCCGCCCTGGCCAGGGCCAGGTAGAGACCGCCCCCCGCCAAAACGGAAAGCGCCCCGGCGCTCAGGGTGAGAAGGATCCCTTCCAGGACGAAGGGGGCCTGGATAAAGCGCCTTGTGGCCCCCACCAGGAGCATGATGCCCAGGGCTTCCTTGCGGCTTTCCACCGAGAGGCGGATGGCCCCCATGACGCTGAAGAAGGTGTTGAGGAGGAGAAGCCCCACCAGGAGGAGCATGGCCATGCGGCTTCCCGAGAGGACCTGCACCAGCCTCTCCGTGAGCTCCCCCCCGTACTCCACCCCTTCAACCCCGGGGAGGGCCTTGAGGCGCTGGGCCACGGCCCGCACCTCTACGGGGGACTTGAGCCGGAGGCGCAGGGTGTTGGGGAGGGGGTTTTCCACCAGGTCCTTGGCCTCAGCCAGGTAGGGGTAGTCCAGGACCAGCTGGGCCAGGGCTTCCTCTTTAGGCACCAGGCGCACCTCCCCCACCTCACCCCAGGCCTGGATCTCTGTGAGGAGGGCCTCCACGCTGGCCCCGTCCTTCAGGAAGGCGGCCACCTCCAGCTCCCGCTCCAGGCTTTGCACCACCTTTTCCAGGTTCCAAAGGAGGAGGCCCAGGAAGTAGAGGAGGGCGAAGGAGACCAAGGCGGTGAAGAAGGTGGCCAGGCTGGCCGTGGGGTGGCGGAGGATCTGCCTTAGGGCCTCGCCGAGGGCGTACACGTCCCCATCTTACGGCCTCAGGGTGAGAGGGGCCTTTAGGGGGCCTTGGCCTTGAGGTAGGCTAAGACGGTGTCCGCGTCCCGGAAGGGGTTCACGCCCCGCCAGATGCGCTCAATCCGGCCTTCCGGGTTTAGGAGGATGGTGTCCCGGCTGTAGAAGCCGAAGAGGTTCCGCACCCCGAAGGCCCGTGCCAGGCGGCCCTGGGGGTCGGGGATCATACCCCCTTGAAGGGCCAGCTTCTCCACGAAGTCGCACTGCTCCTGAGCGGGGTCGTGGCTCACCCCGAAGACCCGGGCCCCAAGCTTCTGGAACTCGGGGTAGAGCTCGGAGTAGCGCTTGGCCTGGGCGGTGCACCCGGGGCTTTTGGCCTTGGGGTAGAACCAGAGGACCACAAAGCTTCCCCGGAAGTCCACGGGGCGGCCGTAGCTGTCCTGGGCCTCGAGGATGGGGGCCTTGTCCCCGGGGGAGAGGGCGGCGGCCCGGAGGAAGCCCAGGAAGAGGAGGAGGGTGAGGCTCCGCATGCCCCCAGGGTAGGCCAGGGCCAGGGGGGCGAGGGTGGCCCAGGCCGCAAAAGGTGGCTTTTCTCCTTTTCCGTGGGGGAAGAGGCCCTTAGGGTAGGAGCATGCGCCTTTTCCTCTTGGGCCTGGCCCTGGGGGGACTCCTGGGGGCGGGGGTGGCCTGGGTGGCGGGGCTTGGGGGGGAGAGGGGCGGCGAGTTCTCCGCCTTTCCCGTCCAGCTTCCCCCCCAGGGGGAGGGAGCCTGCGAGCCCCAGGTCTACCTTTTCTTGAACGGGGAGTTCTTTCGCATGCTCCCCGTGCCTGGAGGAGAGCCCCAGGAGCTTTTCCCTGTGGAGCCTGCGCCCAACCCCTTTGGGGGCTCCTAAGTACCCCACCGCGGCGGGAAAGCCTCCCGCAAGCCTTTTGCCAGGGCCCCCGCGCTGGCCCAAGCCAGCACGGGGTGGTATTAGAGGGGAGAGAGGTAGCGCCGGGCCGCAAGACCCAAGAGGGCCAGAAACCCTCCCAGGGCTCCCAGGAGGCCGGTGGCCTCCGTGGGGTGGATTTCCCTGCGGAATCCCCGGGCCAAATCCAGGTAGATGCGGGACAGGTCCTCTTGGGAACGCGCCAAGAAGTGTTGGCCTCCCGTGAGCTCGGCCATGGCCCAAAGGAGCTCCTCGTCCACCTCATAGGCCATGGGGAAGAAGCTCAGCGGGTCCTCAGGTCCCGGGGTCCAGCCGGGCACGCCGATGCCCACCGCATAGATGCGCACGCCCTTCGCCCCGGCCTCCTGGGCCGCCTCCAGGGGGTCTCTTCCGGTGCGGTTCCGCCCGTCCGTGAGGAGCAGGATGTCCCCTCTGCCCCCGCTTTCCTGAATATGGCCCAGGGCTTCCAGGATCCCTTCCCCGATGGCCGTGGAGCGGCCGAACCCCAGGCTGTTTAGGCTTTCCAGGAGGCGCCGGCGGTCGGAGGTGGGGGGGTGGACGGTCTGGGCGGAGCCGCTGAAGACCACGAGGCCCACCCTAAGCCCCCTGGGGGCCTCCTTTAGGAAGGTGCGGGCGGCCTCCTTGGCGGCCTCGAGGCGGTTGGGCTTGAGGTCGGTGGCCATCATGCTCCGGCTCACGTCCACCACCAGGATGACCACGTTGGTGCTGATGGCCCCGGGCAAGGGGATCAGGGGTCTAGTGGCCCCCAGGGCCAAAAAGAGGAGTCCCAAGGCGAAGAGGGCCGTGGGGAGCCAAGGTAAAGGCCCTCGGGCTTCCCGGGCCGCCTCCTTTAAAAGGGGGAGAAGGGGGTGGCCCAGGCGGGCCCGCCGCCCGCCCCGGTAAAGGCCCAGGAGGAGGAAGGCCAAGAGGAGGAGGAGGCTCAAGGCCTCGGGGGCCTGCATCAGGGCCACCTCCCTTCCCGGGCCAGGCTCCCATAGGCCCCAAAGGCCAGGAGGAGGAAGCCCGCCACCACCAGGCCCTGGGAAAGGTCCCGCTGGCTCAGCCGCCAGACGTGGTGGGGCCTCAGGGCCTGGTAAAGGGGGCGGAAGTCCTCCTGGAGCACGGCGCCCCCCGTGGCCTGGGCCAGGCGGAGGAGGCGCAAGGGGTCTGCGGGCACGAAGTAAAGCCCCTCCCCGATCTGGCTCACCGTGCCCCGGGGGTCCCCCAGGGGGCGCACGAAGACGGGTAAGCCCGCCCGGGCCAGCTCCGCCGCCGCCTCCAGGGGGTCTTGCCCGGCGTTCGCCGCCCCGTCGGAGAAGAGGAGGAGGGCGGCCGGGGGCTTTGCCTCCGGGAGGTCCCGCTCCGGTCCCTCGGGCCTTAGGAGACGCTTGGCCTGGAGGAGGCCGGGGCCCAGGGGGGTAGCGCCCCCGGGCTTAAGGGCCTCCAGGGCCTCGAGGAGGGCCTTCCGGTCCGTGGTGGGGGAGAGGACCAGGACCGCCTGGGGGCCAAAGCTCACCAGGCCCGCCCTCACCGAGGGGTCCAGCCCCCCTAAGAAGGCCTTGGCCAGGGCCTTGGCCCTTTCCAGGCGGTTTGGGGTTTCGTCTTGGGCGGCCATGGAGTGGCTGGTGTCCACCAGGAGGACCACCTGGGTCAGGTTCTCCCGCCAGGGCAGGGGGGCTTCGGGCCTTCCCGCCGCCAAGAGGAGAAGGGGAGGGGCGAGGAGGTAGGGGAGGGGAAGGGGCCTGGGCCTGGGGACGAGGGCGGGGTCCAGGGCCCTAAGGAGCCTCTTCCTCCCGGCCCCTTGGGCCAGAAGGACCAGGGCCCCGCCCAGGCCCAGGAGGAAAAGGCCTAGGAGGAAGCCTTCCGGGCTCTTGAGGACCAACGCCGCCTCCTTTCCACGAACCCCAGGAGCAGGGGGACCAGGTCCATCTCCGTGGAGGCCAGGAGGAGGTCCGCCCCCGCCCTTTGGATCTCCCTCAGGCGCGTCCGCCGGGAGGCCTCCGCCCGCAGGCGGTAGGCCTCCCGCACCCTGGGATCCAGGGTGTTCACCTCGGCCTCCGCCCCCGTTTCCGGATCAAAAAAGCTCAGGACCCCTACCTCCGGCAGGGCCCTCTCCCAGGGGTCCTCCACCAGGACCGCCACCACGTCGTGCCGGGCGGCGAGGCGGGCCAAGGGGGTGTAAAAGGGGTCCAGGAAGTCCGAGAGGAGGAAGACCAGGCTCCGCCTCCTGGCCACCCGGCCCAGGCGGTCCAAAAGCTCCCCTAAGGGAACCCCGTCCCCGGGTTTCAGCCCCTCCCGGGCCAGGAGAAGGGCCTGGGCCCTGCCGCCCCTTGGGGGGAGAAGCCCCCCGGGCAGGAGGGCCCCCACCCGGTTGCCGTGGCGGAGGGCGATGCGGGCGAAGACCAAGGCCAGCTCCAGGGCCAGGGCGTACTTCTCCCGCTTCTGGCTTCCAAAGCGCATGGAGGGGCTTCCGTCCAGGAGGAGCCAGAGGGTAAGCTCCTTCTCCTCGCGAAAGCGGCGCACGTGGAGCTCCCCGGTGCGGGCGGTGGCGGCCCAGTCTATGCGCTCGGCCTCGTCCCCGGGGCTAAATGGGCTGATCTCGGCCAGCTCCAGGCTCCTTCCGTAGAACACCCCGCGGTAGTCCCCGAAGAGGAGGCCGTCCAGGGGCCGGACCACCTTCAGCTCAAGCCTCCGCAGCAGGGCCTCGGGCGTCTCCATGGGGGTCCCTCAGGGGCACGAAGGGGGGCGGCAGGGCCTCCAGGACCTTGTCCAGAAGGGCCTCGGCCCCCACCCCCTCCGCCAGGGCCTGGTAGGAGAGGACCAGGCGGTGGCGCAGGGCATCCTTGAAGAGGTCCCGGATGTCCTCCGGCAGGGCGTGGCCCCGCCCTCTAAGGAGGGCCAGGGCCTTGGCGCCTTGGACCAGGGCCAAGGAGGCCCGGGGGCTTCCCCCGAAGGCCAGGAAGCCCTTGAGCTCCTTGAGCCTGCCCTCGGGGTTCCGGGTGGCCCGCACCAGGGCCACGGCGTACTCCGCCACCTTGGGGTGGACGTAGACCCGGTCGGCGAGGCGGGAAAGTTCCAGGAGCTCTTCCAGGGTGAGGACCTGGGCCACCTGGGGTTCCTCGCCCTTGGTCATCCGGTCCACGATCTCCAGCTCCTCGTGAAAGGCGGGGTAGTCCACCACCACCTTGAGGAGGAAGCGGTCCAGCTGGGCCTCGGGCAGGGGGTAGGTGCCCTCGCTCTCTATGGGGTTTTGCGTGGCCAGGACCAGGAAGGGCTGGGGCAGGGGGTAGGTTTCCTTGCCCAGGGTCACCTGCCTTTCCTGCATGGCCTCGAGGAGGGCCGACTGCACCTTGGCCGGGGCCCGGTTGATCTCGTCCGCCAGGAGGAGATGGGCGAAGATGGGGCCGAGCTCCGTCCTGAACTCCCCCTCCTTGGGGTTGTAGATGCGGGTGCCCAGGAGGTCGGCGGGCACCAGGTCGGGGGTGAACTGGATGCGCCGGAAGCTCCCCCCCAGGGCCTGGGCCAGGGTCTTCACCGCCAGGGTCTTGGCCAGGCCGGGCACCCCCTCTATGAGGAGGTGCCCCCGGGCCAGGAGGGCCACCAGCATCCTCTCCAGGAGGAGGTCCTGGCCCACGATGACCCGCTTGACCTCCTTGAGGAGGGCCTGTAGCCTCTCCTGCGCCTTCGCAAAGGGGTTTGCTTGCCCGTCCTCCCCCATAGGGCCCTCCTTGGCGTAGGCTCCACTTTAGCCCAAAGGGGGACGCCCTTCCCGTCTCAGGCCACATTTCCCGGGCGGAAGAGGGCCTTACCCCGGGCGGCGAGGGCCTTTTGCCAGGCCTCCAGGGGGAAGACGCCCCCCACCAGGCCCTCGAGGCCCTGAAGCTCCTTGAGGAGGGCCACGGCCTCGCCGAACTCCTCCCGGGTGTAGGTGTAGCTTCCCAAAAGACCCACCTCCTTGAACCAGAAGGGGGAGAGGTCCGCCCACTCCAGGCCCGGGGCCCCCAGGAGGAGGACCCTCCCCCCTTCCTCCGCCAAGGTAAGGGCCTCCCGGAAGCCCTTCCCGCTTCCCGAGGCCTCAACCACCAGGGGGTAGCCTCCCCGGTAGCCCTCAAAGAGGAGGTAGCGGTAGCGCCTGGCCCTTTCCAGGAGAGCCTCCCTGGCGCTTCCATAGACCCGGTCCGCCCCGAGGGCCTTCGCCCTTTCCGCCTGGTGGGGGTACTTGGCCACGGCGTGGATCCTGCCCCCATACCCCAGGGCGCGGAGGAGGCGGACCGCCATGAGGCCGATGGTGCCCATGCCCAGCACCAGGACCTCCCCCGGCCAGGGCCTGAGCTTCCTGAGCCCCCGGAGGACCACGGCCAAGGGCTCGGCCAGAACCGCCCGCTCGTCGGGGACCCCGGGGGGAATGGGGTAGAGGCGCTCCTCCCGCGCCAAGATCCACTCTCCCCAGCCCCCGGGCAGGTCCCGGTTGTAGCCCAGCATCCCCGGGGGGAGGTTGCCCTCGGCCACGTTCTGGCAAAGCCCCTCCTCGCCTCTCTGGCACATGGGGCAGGGGGAAAGGCCCCGGTCGGCGCAGGCCAGGAGGGGGTTCACCGCCACCCTCTCCCCCCCCACCTCCCCCAGGACCTCGTGGCCCAAAACGGCGGGGAAGGAGAAGAAGGGGCTGATGGTGGGGGGGCTTTTCCCGTAGAGGAGGGCCAGGTCCGAGCCGCAGACCCCGGCGAGGCGGACCCGGACCCTCTGGAAGCCCGCCCTTTCGGGGAGGGGGACCTCCTCCAGCCTCAAGGGGAGAAGCCCCTTGGGAAAGCGCTTGCCCAGAAGCCTGGCCCCGAAGAAGCGGGGAAGGGAGGGGGTGTAGAGGAGGGCCTTCATGACATGGGCACGGTGCGGATGAGCTTGCCCTCAATCCTTTCCAGGATCTCGTCCAGTGTGCGGCCGGTGATGGTGAGGCCGTGGTTCTTGAGGCCCACCACCGCCCGGGTGGGGTCAGGGGCCTCCCGCACCTTCTCCGCCACCGCCTGGGCCAGCTCATACGTGCCGCAGGGGTAGTTGAAGGGGGTGGCGGGTACCCCCTCCATCCAGGCGTGCACGTGGAGGATGGCCCCCACCCCGGGGTGCTCCCGGTAGATCATCCAGTGCTCAATGGCGTCCACGCTCACCCGCCTGGGTTCCACGTGGGGGGGCACCGAGAGGAGGATGGCGTTTTTCTCGGGGTCGTAGCCCTTCACCATGAGGATGTCCCGGCCGATCTCCTTGAGGTTGGCCTTGTCCACCCCGCTCGCCGACATCCAGAAGCGCCTTGCGTCCTTGCGCACGGAGAGGTTGCCGTAGGAAAGCCCCCCGATGCCGTAGAGCCTCTTCACGTGACGGAGGTCCTCGGGGGGGAGGATCTCCTCAATGGGGAAGGGGGCGGGGAGGAGGTCCCCCTCCTTGAGCTTCTTCCCCGCCCGGTACATGCTTTCCGTCAGCTCGTCCCCTTCCCAAAGCTCGGGCTCCAGGTCGGGCACGAAGATGTTGTCAATGACCAGGCGGCTGCAGGCGATGGGCATCAGGCGCTCCGCCACCCGCTTGTAAAACCCCTCTCCCTCCTTCTCCCGGTAGTGGCCCAGCTCCAGGGTGAGGAAGGCCACCCCCTCCCCGGGCACGTAGGCCAGGAGGACGTTGGAGAGGGCCCGGACCAGGTACGGGTAAAGTTCCTTGATGGGGTCCTCGGGGAACCGGGGAAGCTCCAGGACCGAGGCCACGAAGGTGGCCTGGGCCTTGCGGCGGTAGGGCTTGGGGGTCTCCCGGGTGATGGCGTTCAGGACCAGGTTGGGGGCCTGGGCCTCGGGGCTATGGCGGAAGCCCTGGGCCTCCAGGGCCTTGCCCACGCCCTCCAGAAGGGCCTTCACCCTGGGGGTCGGCTCGCCGTGGATCGTGTAGGTCCACATCTTCGCCCTCCTTGTCTTGCTCCTAAGGCTACCCCATACTGGGCCCATGGCGGAAGCCTTGCCTTCCGGGAGGGTGCCCTTCAGGGGGCTTGGGGTGGGGCACCACACGGACCTCGAGGCCCTCACCGGCTGCACCGTCCTCCTTCTGGAGGAGGGGGCGGTGGGGGCGGTGGACGTGCGGGGGGCGGCCCCGGGAACCCGGGAGACGGACCTCCTGGCTCCGGAGAACACCGTGGAAAGGGTCCAGGCCCTCCTCCTCACCGGGGGAAGCGCCCTCGGCCTGGGGGCGGCCGAAGGGGTGGTGCGCTTTCTTCGGGAGCGGGGCCTGGGGTTCCCCACCCCGGCCGGGCCGGTCCCCATCGTCCCCGCCGCCGTGCTTTACGACCTGGGGCGGGGAAGGGCCTTCCGCCCTCCGGACCCGGAGGCCGGCTACCTGGCCGCCCTGGCCGCGGGGGAGGAGGTGGCCGAGGGGAGCGTGGGGGCGGGGACCGGGGCCCTGGCGGGCGGGGTCAAGGGAGGGGTAGGGGCGGCGGGCTTTCGCCTGGAGGAGGGGTATGGGGTCTGGGCCCTGGCGGCGGTGAACAGCCTGGGCCGCCCCTTTGACCCTCTCACGGGCAGGCTCTACGCCGAGGCCCTCCTCACCCAGGAGGAAAAGGCCCTCCTGCCTGACCTTGGGGGCTACCGGGGCCAGCCCGAGGAGTACCGCTACCCCTTCCTCCTGGGCCAGAACACCACCCTAGGGGTGGTGGTCACCGACGCCCCCCTCAGCAAGGCCCAGGCCCGGCGTCTGGCCATCATGGCCCAGGACGGGATCGCCCGCGCCCTCCGCCCCGCCCACACCCCCCTAGACGGGGACCTGGTCTTCGCCCTGGCCCTGGGGGACGGGCGAGGGGTGGGGCTTCCCCTCCTCCTCCGCCTGGGGGCCTACGCCGCCGACGCCCTGGCCCGGGCCATCGCCCGGGCGGTCCTCCTGGCCGAGGGCCTGGGCCTTCCCACCTACCGGGACCTAGCGGCCGGGGAAGGGGCTTAGGGTGACCTCCACCTGGAAGACCTCCCCTCCCCGGCGCACGGTGAGGGCGATGCGGTCCCCCACCTGGTAGCGGCGCACCTCCCGGAGGAGGTCCTCAAAGGAGTTCACCGGCGCCCCCGCCACCTCCAGGATCACGTCCGGCACCCCGCCCGCCTCCAAGCCCCTGAGCCCCGCCCGGTGGGCGGCTCCGCCCGGCACCACCTCCCCCACCACCACCCCTCCAGGGGGAAGGCCCAGCTCCCGGGCGAGCTCAGGGGTTAAGCCCCGGGGGCCCCGGAGGCCCAGGTAGGGCCAGGAGCGCCTCTCGCCCCGCTCCAGGGCCAGAAGGACCTCTCCCCGGCCAAAGAGGGGGGTGAAGTAGCTGCGGAAGCCCTCTTCTGTCTGCCCGATGGCCACCGCCACCCCCTGGACCCTCCCCCTGGCGTCCAGGACGGGCCCTCCCGAGTCTCCCGGGGCGAGGGGGAGGGAGGTCTCCACCAGGCCCTGGGGCAGGAAGGCGGAGGGGCTTACCTCCAGGCGGGTCACCCGGCCATAGCGGGGGGCGATGAACTGGCCCCGGCCGTTGCCGATGTGGAGGAGGGCCTCCCCCAGCTCGGGCCGCCTTGCGGTCTCCAGGGGAAGGGGCGGGGCTGGCGGGGAGGCCTTTGTGGCCAGGACCGCCAGGTCCAAGGGCTCGGCGAAGCCCAGGAGGCGGGCCTCGGCCCGGGTGCGGTTCGCCAGGAGGAGGGTAAAAGGCCCCCCCTCGGCCACCACGTGGTAGGCGGTGAGGACCAGGCCCGGGGCGTAGAAGAAGCCGGTCCCCCGGCTCCCCTCAGGTCCTTCTATGCCAAGGACGGCGGGGTGGGCCTTGGTGTAGACCTCCTGCAGGGCCTCGGGGCCCGCCTGGATGGGCTCGGCCCAGAGGACGGCGGGGCCCTTGGTGAGGAGAAGGCCCAGGGCCAAAAGGAGGGGCAGGAGGAGGGCCAGGCCGAGAAGCTTGCGCATACCCTCATTCTGGTCCCCCCTTCTGGAAAGAGGGTGGCCCTGGGCACGGTGGGGATGCTCCGTCCTAGAGGCCCTCCTCCTCCACCAGGCGCAGGAAGGCCGCCACCTGGGGGTCAAACTGCTTGCCCGCCTGCTCCCGGAGGTAGGCTAGGGCTTTCTCCGTGGGCCAGGCCTTGCGGTAGGGGCGGTCGGAGGTCAGGGCATCGTACACGTCCACCACGGCGAAGATGCGGGCGGAAAGGGGGATGGCCTCCCCTTGGAGGCCCCGGGGGTAGCCGGAGCCGTCCCAGCGTTCGTGGTGGGCGTAGGGGATGTCCAGGGCCTTCCTGAGGAAGGGGATGCCGGAAAGCCACTCGTGGGCGTAGACGGGGTGCTTTTTCATCACCGCCCACTCCTCCTCGGTGAGGGGGCCCGGTTTGAGGAGGATGTGGTCGGGGATGGCCAGCTTGCCCACGTCGTGGAGGATGGCCCCCCGCCTGAGGTGTTCCAGGTCCTCCTCCGGGACGCCAAGGGCCCGGGCCAGGCGCAGGGTGAGCGCCGTGACCCGCTCTGTGTGGCCCGTGGTCTCCTGGTCCCTAAGCTCCACCGCCTTGGCCCAGCCCCAGAGGGTATGGTCGTAGGCGGCCTCCAGCTCCCGCTGGCTCCGTTGCAGGGCTTGAAAGGTGAGGGCGTTGTCCAGGGCGATGGCCCCCTGGGCCACCACGTCCTCCAGGAACTCCTCCTCTTCCGGGACCAGGTCCCAGGGCCTGCGGGTGAAGGCGGCCAAGACCCCCAGGAGCCTGCCTTTGGCGAAAAGGGGGTAGGCCTGCTCGGAGACCAGGCCTTCCCCCAGGGTGAACTCCGGGTCGGCCCCTGGGTCTTGCGTAAGGTCCTCCACGCGGACCACCTCGCCCTCCAAGGCTGCCCGGCCCACGTGCCCCACGCCCAGGGGGATGCGGTGGGGCAGGCGGTCCTTGGGGGTCAGGAAGCCCTTGGCCCCCTGCAGCACCAAGGCCTTTTCCTCCTTGCGGTAGAGGAAGAGGGCCACGGCGTCCAGGGGCAGGCGGAGGGCCTGGGACAGAAAGACCTCCAGGGTGAGCCCCAGGTCCAAGGAGGCGACGATGGCCTGGTCTATGGCCCGGAGGGCCTCCAGCTGCTCCAACCGCTGGGCCAGCTTGCGCCTGAGGCTGGACCGCCGCAGGGCGCCGCCCAGGACCTCGGCCAGCACCTGGACCCGCTCCACCTCCTTGGGGCCGGGTAGGTGGTCCCTGGGCCAGGAGAGGAAGAGGACCCCCACGGCCTCTTTCCCCGCCCGGAGGGGGAGGGCCAGGACGGCGTAGCCCTCGGGGATGTGGGGTCGGGCGGCTTCCCGGACCCGGGGGTCGCTCTTGGGGTCAGGGGAGAGGACGACTTCGCCTGCTAAGGCTCGCGCCGCCAGGCTCTGCTTCTCTACCTGGGGGGAGGGGGGAGGCAGCTTCTCCATCCATCCCCGGTCTGCGGCTACCCGGACCCTGGGAGGGGTGCCTTCGTAGATGAGGACGCTCCCCGCCTCGGCCCCCATCACGGCCATGACCGTTTCCAGGCCCTTTTCCATCATGTCCTCCAGGTCCTCGGCCTCCCGCAGGGTTAGGCTGAGGCGGGCAAAGGCATCGAGGGTCAGCTCCCGCTCCTTGGCCTCGGTGATGTCCAGGCCTATTCCCAGGATGGTGGGCCTGCCCGCGAGCTCCACCCGGGCGGCGGAAAAGTCCAACCAGCGCACCCCCCCTTCCTTGGTCAGGATGCGGAAGGTGTAGCGGTCGGAGGGCTTTGCCCCCTGAGCCGGGCCAGGCCCCGCTTCCGGACCAACTCCCGGTCCCGGGGGTGGACGAAGGCCCAGATGGGCTGGGACTGGAGTTCTTCCAGGGTATACCCGGTGAGGCGGAGGGCCTCGGGGTTGGCGTAGACCAGACTGGCGGTTTCGGGCTTCTCGGGGCTTTCGGCCTGACACATGAGGATGAGGGCTGGGGCGGTCTCCGCCAGGGCGCGGAAGCGCCGTTCGGATTCCACCTCCCCCGTGACCTCGTAGGTGTAGCCGGTGAGAAGGCGGGTTTCGGGATGGTAGACGACGGTGTCCCGGAGCCAGACCCAGGCCTCCTTTCTCCCGTGCCAGAAGCGGTACGTGTGGACCTGCACCTCACCGGGTTCCGCCACCGCCCGGCGCACGGTGGCCTGAAGGCCCTCCCGGTCCTCGGGATGGACCTTGGTGAAGTAAAAGGCGGGATCGGTGAGGAGGGCTTCCGCCGGGTAGCCCAGGAGGGCCTCTGTCTGGGCCGGGGCGGCGTAGATGAGGGGAGCGTAGGCGGGGTCTTGGCCCTCCTCTACCTGGGCCTGGAACACCATTCCCGGGAGGGCCTCCAGCACCCCTTCCAGCCGGGCCCTTTCCCTTTCCAGCTCGGTGATGTCCTGGACCTTCAGGACGATGGCCCCCACGGCCTCGTCCTGGAGGAGGTTCCTGCCCCAGACCCGCACCGCACCGCCCGCACCCCGCCCTCCCCGTCCAGGATGCGCAACCGGTACTCCAGGGTGGCCCCCGGGTGGCGGAGGAGGTCCTCGAGGGCCGCCTTGCCCAGGGGTCGGTCTTCGGGGTGGAGAAAGTCCAGAATAAGCGGCCCTGGCTCCGGGTCCTTCCAGGGAAGGTAGCCCAGCGTCTCGGTCACGTTAGGGGAGGCGTAGCGGATGCGCCCCTTTTCGTCCAGGAGATACACGATCTCCCGCCCGTTTTCCAGCAGGGCTTGGAGGCGGCGAGCGGAGGCCCTTTCGGTTTGGGTTCGGGCCCGCTCCGCCCGGGTTTCCCTGAGGGCCGGGAGGTAGACCAGGAGCCCGGAAAGGAAGACGAAGGTGAGCCCCTTGGCCGTTTGCCAGCGGGTGAGTTCCTGGGCTTCGGGAAACAGGGAAAAAAAAGCCGGTCGCTTCCCCATACCCAGAGGAAGGCAAAGAGCGCATAGGCCAGGGCGATCTTTCCCGCGGCGCTGAGGCGCATTACCCCCTCCACTATACCCCCAAAGGAGCGGGGTGGCCCCAAAGGTAGCCCTGCCCCAGGGGAAAGCCCAGGTCCCTCAGGTAGGCCAAGGTGGCCTCGTCCTCTATACCCTCGGCCACGGCGGCGAGCCCCAGGGCCCGGGCCAGGGCCAACACAGCGGC
>Ga0197142_1001336_pt1 | contig 22627 bp, 19 predicted proteins | sample GBS60_MetaG_FD_148614 | JGI IMG/M metagenome (GOLD analysis project Ga0197142, IMG submission 148614) | Sediment microbial communities from Great Boiling Springs, Gerlach, Nevada, United States - GBS 60_MetaG | ecosystem: Environmental > Aquatic > Thermal springs > Hot (42-90C) > Sediment... | reverse complement strand
CGCTTCCACGGCCGACGACCGGGTCGGGTGGTGTGGCGGCGATCGAGGCCTTTCTCGATCGCTGGCTCGCCTCCGCACGCCGGCTCGCCCGCCCGCTCGCCCGGGCGGGCGGCCTCCTGGTCCTCGCGGCGGCGTTCCTCGTCGCGGTCGAAGTCGCCCTGCGCGGCCTCTTCGCCGTGAGCCTCGGCGGCGCCGACGAACTTTCGGGCTACGCGCTCGCGATCGCCACGAGCTGGGGTCTGCCCTTCGTGCTCCTCGAGCGCGGCCACGTGCGCGTCGACTCCTTCTACACCCGGCTGCCGACGCGCCTCGTGGCCGCCCTCGACGTGCTCGCGCTCGCCGTCCTCACGGCCTTTCTCGCGCTGTTGGGCCAGCGCGCCGGGCTCGTCCTCGCCGACACGCTGGCCTTCGGCTCGCGCGCCACCACACCCCTCGCCACACCCTTGTGGATCCCCCAGGGGCTCTGGTTCGCCGGGTTCCTCGTCCACCTCCTGGTCGCGTTGCCGCTCGCCTCGCGCGCCCTCCTGGCACTCCTGCGCGGGGATTCCGCGACGGTTCTCCGCCTGGCCGGATCGCGGACGCTCGCCGAGGAAGCGGCGGCCGAGCGGCGCGCCGACCCGTGATCCTGACCGCGCTCGGTGTCCTTTTGGTCCTGCTCGCAGCCGGATTGCCGGTGGCCGCGGCACTGGGCGTTCTCGCCTTCGTGCTGGACGCCTCCTTCTCGCCCGTTCCCTTGACCGTCGCGGCCGGGGAAATCGCCTGGAACACCGGCAAGGACTTCTTGTTGGTCGCGATCCCGCTGTTCGTGCTCATGGGCGAGATCCTTTTGCGGGCGGGGGTGGCCGAGCGGATGTACGGCGCGCTGTCCCTCTGGCTCGGTTGGCTGCCGGGCGGGCTCATGCACGCCAACATCGGCGCCTGCGCCCTGTTCGCCGCGACCTCGGGCTCCTCGGTGGCGACCGCCGCCACCGTCGGGACCGTGGCGCTCCCCCAGGCGCGGACCTTCGGTTACGACGAGCGGCTGTTCGCCGGCTCGCTCGCCGCCGGTGGGACGCTCGGAATCCTCATTCCGCCCTCGATCAACATCATCCTCTATGCGGTCCTGACCGACAGCTCGATCCCGCGCCTTTACCTCGCGGCGCTCGTGCCCGGCGTGCTCTTGGCGCTCGGCTTCATGGTGGTCGTCGCCGTCGCCTCGGGGCTCGGATCGCGCCCCACCGGGACCGCCGAAGTCCCGACGAGGCGAGAGCGCCTCGCGGCCCTCGTCCACCTCCTCCCGCCGCTGTTCATCTTTTTCCTGGTCGTGGGCTCGATCTATCTGGGTTGGGCCACGCCGACCGAAGCCGCTTCGCTCGGCGTGATCGGCGCCCTCCTCTTGGCTGCGGCCGCGGGTCGTCTCTCCCCGTCGATGCTCGGCCGAGCGCTCGAGAGCACGGTCAAAACCTCGACCATGATCCTCGTCATCGTGATCGCCGCCGCGATCCTCAATTTCGTGCTCTCGGCGATCGGCCTCACCCGCCAGCTCACCGATACGATCACCCGGCTCGGTTTGTCGCCGTGGGCGATGTTCGTCGCGATGGTGCTCTTTTACATCGTACTCGGCTGCTTCATGGAAACATTGTCCATGATGATCACGACGGTGCCGGTCGTGGTCCCGGTGATGACCGCCCTCGGCTTCGACCCGGTCTGGCTCGGCGTCGTCATCATCGTCCTCGTGGAAGCGGCGCTGATCACCCCGCCCGTGGGCCTCAACCTGTTCGTCGTCCAATCCTTGCGACCCGACGGTCGGATCGAGGACGTGATCCGCGGTGTCCTCCCCTTCCTTTCCGCCATGCTCGCCCTGATCGGCCTCTTGGCCCTCGTCCCCGACCTCGCTCTCTGGCTGCCACGGCAGGTGATGGGGTGATCGTCGCTCACAGCGCCAGCACGAGGCGCGGGCCCAGGGCGCGCGAGCAGCAGGCCATCATCTTGCGGTTCTGGGCCCGTTCGGCCCGCGAGAGGACGGCGTCGCGGTGGTCGACCTCACCCTCGAGCACCTCGACCTCACACGTGCCGCACAGGCCCTCCTCGCAGTCGCTCGGAAGGTCCACGTTGGCCGCCCGCAGGACCTCGAGCAGCGTGCGGTCGGGCGGCACCGTGAGGGTGAGCCCGGAATGGGCGAGCTCGACCTCGAAGGCGCGCTCCTCGCTCGGATCGAGCCGGCTCGCGGTCGAAGCGAAGCGTTCGGTGGTGAGCACGCCCTCGGGCCGTCCCTGAACGAGCCGCTCGAGTTCCTCGAGCATCCGGGTGGGACCGCAGGCCCAGATCCGGGTCTCGGGCGGCATCGCGGCCAGGAGCGCCTCGAGGTCGAGGCGGGTGCCCTCTTCGCTCACGGCGAGCTGGAGCCGCTCGCCGTGCAGCCGCGCGAGCTCCTGGACGAAGGCCATGCGGCTGCGGCGCCGGCCGCAATAGACGAGCCGGTAGTCGCGCCCGAGCGCGCGGGCCCGGGCCGCCATCGGCACGATCGGCGTGATGCCGATCCCGCCCGCGAGGAAGAGGATCGGCCCCGAAAAGCTCTCGTCGAAGGGGAAGCGGTTGCGCGGGCCGCGCACGCGCAGGATCGTCCCCGGCCGGACCATGTCGTGGATCCAAGCCGAGCCGCCGCGGCCATGGGCTTCGCGCAGGACCGCGATCCGCCAGAGGGTGCGGTCCTCGGGGTCGGAGCAGAGCGAATAGGCGCGTGCCCGGTCGGGATCGCCGCATTCGACCTCGATGTGCGCCCCCGGAGTCCAGCGCGGCAGGGGCGCGCCGTCGGGGGCCTCGAGGTCGAGGCCGACCACGTCCTCGGCGAGCCGCTCGACCGCGCGGACGACGAGACGGCGCACCCGATCGCGCGCCAGCGGCGCACCGATCCGGGCGGGATGTGAACGGGTGCGCAGGCTCGGATCGCGCCGCTCCGGGTTCTCGGCCGGATCCCATTCGACCCACAAGTGCTGCGGGCCGCGGAAGGACAAATTCGCGACGTACTCGAAGGTCTGTTCGGCCAAGCGCAGGTGCGGCAGGCGGCGGGTGAGCTCCTCGAGCATGATCTGGATCTCCATCCGACCCAGATTCTTGCCGAGGCATTGATGGGCGCCGAAGCCGAAGGTCAGATGGTCCTGGGCGTTCTCGCGCCGGATGTCGAGCTCCTCGGGCTCGGGGAAATGCGCCGGGTCGCGATTGGCCGCGGCCACAACCATCAAGATGTTGGAACCGGCCGGGAGCGCCACACCCTCGAGCTCGACCGGCCGGGTGGTCCGCCGCCGCCAAGACGCGATCGAGCCCTGAAGCCGCAGGCATTCCTCGACGGCGGGCGAGATCAGCGCCGGGTCCTCGTGGAGCTCGCGCCAGACCCCGGGCCGCGAGAGCAAGGTACGCACGGCATTGGCCGCGGCGAACGCCGTCGTCTCGTGGGCGGCCACGATGATCGCCATCATCATCGAATGGAGATAGGAATCGGTGACGATCTCCGGGTAGAGTTTCTGCTGGCGGATCGAATAGCGCATCCAACCCGGACCGTCCGGGGTCTTGCGCATCTTCTCGAGGATTTCGCCCGAGAATTGCCAGAACTGGCCGACGGTCTCGGCGATCGCGAGCCGCTCTTCGGGGGTCGGCCGGCCGAAGGCGTTGACCGTATGGGCGATCGAGAAGCGCTTCATGCGCTTCTGGTCCTCTTCGTCGATGCCGAGGAAGTGGAGTGCGACCGTGAACGGCACCGGCCACAACAGCCGCTCGACGAGATCCACCCGGCCCGAGTCGACGAAGGAGTCGACCGCTTCGCGCACGAGCCGGCGCACGAGCGGCTCGTGGGCCGCGAGATGCTCGGGGGTGAAGGGCGCCATGAGCACGCGCCTTCGCTGCATGTGCTGCGGCTCGTCCTCGTTCACGAGCGTGCGCGCCATGGCGTAGCCGTAGCGCTCGAGGATGGCGCGGGCCTCGGGCGTGTGCGGCTCGACCGGCTCCAGCACGTTGGCGGGGCTGAAGGTCCAGGGATCGCGGAAGATCGCCTTGATCGTGTCGTAGCGCGTGACGACCCAGTAGCCGAGCTCGGGGGCGAAGAAGATCGGCCGCTCGCCCGCCACGTTCCGCACGAAGCCCGCCGGATCCTCCATGTATTCGGGCGTGAACGGATCGAACGGACGAACGAGCGCCGGGTCCACCGTGCCTCCCGCGACGGGGCAGCGGGGCTCGGCCGTGAGGGTCTCTCGGGCCATGCTCGTGGGGCCTCCCGATCGCTACGGCCGCCATCCGGTCCCGCGCGGAGGCGGGCGGGCTCTTGCCGGCGGCCGCGGGCGAGGATAGTTGCGCACCGCGCAATCGCAATACGCCATGCGTAACGAAGCCGGGAGCAGGGAGGCGGTGATCGAGGCCGAGCCGGACCGCGAGGGCGGGGACCGGGGTGGCGTCAAGGCCGCCACGACCGCCGCCGCCGTGCTCAAAGGCCTCGCGGCCCTGGGTGGTCGGGCGAGCCTCGCCGCCCTCGCCCTTCACCTCCGCGCCCATCCCTCGAAACTGCACCGCTACCTCAAGAGCCTCGCAGCCGAAGGCTTGGTGGCGCGCGACCCGCTCTCGCAGGCGTATCTTTTGGGCCCCGAGGCGATCCTCGTGGGCCTCGCGGCGATGCGGCAGAGCGATCCGATCCGCGCCGCGGAACCCGCCCTCCAGCGCCTGCGCGAGGTGCTCGGCGCCACCGCCTTCCTCGCCGTGCCCGGCAATCGCGGGCCGACCGTGGTCCGCCTCGAAGAGCCGGACGACCCGGTCGTGGTGAACATCCGCCCGGGCTTCGTGCTCTCGATCCTCTGGTCGGCCACCGGCCGGGCGCTCTTGGCGGCGAGTGCCGATGCTCGGCTGCACGCCCAGGCGCGCGAGGAGCTCGCCGCCGCCCCGGCACGGCGCCGGGCGCTCCTGGCCGAAGCCGAGCCGATCGCCGCGATCGTCCGCGAGGTCCGCGCGGCGGGCGGAATCGCCACGGTGCGCGATCTCTATCTCGACGGGGTGAGTGCGGCGGCCGCCCCGATCTTCGACTTCACCGGGGCCGTGCGGGCGATCCTGACCGTGCTCGGACCCACGGGGGGCTTTCCGATCGACCCCGAAGGCCCCGTCGTCACGGCGTTGCGGCGCGAGGCCGAAGCGGTCAGCCGCGGCCTCGGCTGGCAGCCGGCGGAGGCCACTCGCGCCCGCCCGCAAGCCCCTCGCCCGCCGCCTCGCGGCATCGCCGCCCTTCCGCTAGGGTCGCCCCGCGAGGGGAGGCCCACTGCTCGCGAAACCGAAGGAGAACCGAGATGATCCCGAGTTCGCGTCTCACCCGCCGTCGTGCCACCGCGGCTGCGCTCGCGGGCGCGGGCGTGCTCGCCGCACCCGCGATCCTGCGCGCGCAAGCACCGATCGAGCTCAAGGTCTCGCACTATCTGCCGCCGGTGCACCGGCTGCACACCGACGTGCTCGAGCCCTGGGGCAAGGACCTCGAGCAGCGCACCGGCGGGCGGGTCAAGGTGCTCCTGCACCCGGGCAACACCGCCTTCGGCAACATCAACAACCAGCTCGACCAGGTGCTCGCCGGGGTCATGGACGTGGCGCTCGGCCTGCACGGCATCCCGCGCGGCCGGTTCCCGCGCACCGGCATCATCGACATGCCGTTCCTCACGACGAGTGCGGAGCAGGCGAGCCGGATCCTCTGGACGCTCTACCCCGAGCTCTTGAAAGACGAGTACCGGGGCGTGAAGGTCCTCTCGCTCTTCGCCCACAATCCCGGGTTGATCCACACCCGCGCGCAGAAGGTCGAGAAGATGGAGGACCTCAAGGGCCTGCGGATCCGCGCGCCCTCGCCCGTCGTCTCGAACATGCTGAGCTTTTTGGGTGCGACGCCGGTCGGCCTGCCGCCCGGGCAGATCTACGAGGCGCTGATGGCCGGCACGCTCGACGGCTACGTGCTGCCCTGGGACCCGGTCCACTCCTTCAAGCTCGCCGAGGTCACCAAGTTCCACCTCGACATCGCCGCCTACACGGTTTCCTTCTACATCGTCATGAACGAGCGCCGTTACCAAGGCCTGCCCGAGGAGGTGCGGGCCGCGGTCGACACGCTTTCGGGCGAAGCCTTGCTGCCGCGGATCGTGGCCGCCTGGAACCGGGCCGATGCCGACGGCAAGGCGGCGGCCCAGGCGCGCGGCAACACGATCACCGTCGCGAGTGCGGAGGAGCGGGCACGCTGGCGCCAGGCGCTCGAGCCCCTGATCCAAGAGGAGCTCGCCCGGCTCGAGCGGGAGGGGGTGACGAACGCCCGGGCGATCTACGCCCGCATGCAAGAGCTCGCGAAAGTCTGAGCGCCCGCGACGATGGTGGAAGGCGAGGCAGCCGCAGCACCGCTGCGGCCCAGGTCCCGGGTCACGCTCGCCCTTCTCCGGCTCTGTGAGGCGAGCGCGCTCGCGAGTGCCCTGGCTCTGCTTTTCGGAATGGCCGTGGTGCTCGCCGACATCCTGACCCGACGGCTGATCGCGGCACCCCTCACGGGCGTGAACGATCTCGTCCAGCTCGCGGTGGTGGCCACGGCCTGCCTCGCCTTGCCCTTGGCCTTCGCCCGCGGCGGCCACGTCGCCGTCGCGTTCCTGACGGACCGCTTGCCGCCGGCCTTCCGATCGTGGCTCCTCGTTGCCGTGGCGTTCGCCGAAGGCGTGCTTCTCCTCCTTCTCCTCGTCCACGGCTGGCGCCAGTTCGAGAACCGGCTCGCCATGGGCGACGTCTCTTCGACCTTGGGGTTGCCGGTCGCCCTCTATTGGGCCCCTTACCTGTTCGGCGTCGGCTTGTCGGTGCCGGCGGCCCTCCTCCCCGTTCTCCGGCTCGGAACCGGACCGAACCCGACCGCGGAGCCCGGGCGGTGATCGAGGCCGGAGCGGGCTTCGCCGCTGTCCTCCTCTTGATCGCGCTGCGCGTCCCGGTCGCGGTCGCGATGGGGCTCGTGGGCGCGGCCGGGCTCTGGTGGGTCTGGGGCCCGGCGAGCCTCGCCTTCGTGCTCGGCAAGGCGCCCTTCGATGCGATCGCCACCCCGAGCCTCGCGGTGGTCCCCCTCTTCGTCATGATGGGCGTGTTCGCCGGCCGCGGCGGGCTCTCGCGCGCGCTCTACGAGGCGGCGCGCGCCTTTTTGGGCCATCGCCGGGGCGGCCTCGCCCTCGCCACGGTGGGCGCTTCGGCGCTCTTCGGGGCGATCTGCGGCTCGAGCCTCGCGACCGCCGCCACGATCGGCAAGGTGGCGATGCCCGAGATGCGCCGGGCGGGCTATCCCGACCGGCTCGCCGCCGCCTCGGTCGCGGCCGGCGGCACGCTCGGCGTCATGATCCCGCCCTCGGTCCTGTTCGTCGTCTACGGGCTCATGACCGAGCAGTCGATCGGCAAGCTGTTCGCGGCCGGTCTCCTGCCGGGCCTTCTGGGCATGCTGCTCTACATGGGCGCGGTGCGGCTTTCGACCCGGGCCCAGCCGGCCGGCGCGGTGGCACCGCGGCTCCCCTGGCGGGCGCGGCTCGCCACCCTCGCCCGGATCTGGCAGACGGTCCTCCTTCTCCTGCTCGTCCTGGTCGGCATGTACGCCGGGCTCTTCACGCCGTCGGAGGCGGCGGCGGTGGGAGCGGGCGGCGCGCTCTTCCTCACCTGGCTCAACGGCCAACTCACGCTCGCGACTTTGCGCGACGGGCTCGTCGAGACGGTCCTCACGACCGCCATGATCTTCGCGATCCTGATCGGGGCTTCGATCTTCAACGCCTTCGTGGATGCGACCGGGCTCGCGCGGGTGGTGATCGACCGGGTGGCGGCCCTCGGGGCCGATCCCCTCCTGATCCTATTGGCGCTCGCCCTTCTCTACCTGATGCTCGGCTGCCTCATGGACAGCCTGTCCATGATCCTCTTGACGATCGGCGCGGTCTTCCCGGTGATCAAGGGGCTCGGGATCGACCCGATCTGGTTCGGGGTGTTCCTCGTCACGCTCGCCGAGATCGGGCTCATCACCCCGCCCGTCGGCATGAACCTCTTCGTGCTGCAGTCGACCGTGCCGGGGCTCGACCTCGGGACGGTGAGCCGGGGCATCTTGCCCTTCGTGCTCGCCGACGGGGTGCGCCTCGCGCTCCTCCTGGCCGTACCGGGGCTCGCCACCTGGCTGCCGGGTCTACTGTTCGGCTGAAGCCGGGCCGCGCCCCTCTCGTCCCCCGAGACCGCCCCTCACTGGCCCTGGCCGAGCGAGTAGCCGGGCTCACCGTCGAAGGTGAAGAGATGCTCGGTCTTGACGAAGTCGACGCCCATCTCCGTGAGCTTCTTCAACAGCTCGACGACCATCGCCTTGTTGAACTGCTTGCCCGGCAGCGCGAGGTAGCGGCAGCGCCAATGGTCGGTGCAGAAGGTCTCGGGCAGACCCTCGGGCCAGACCCGCACCCCGCGATTGGTGATCATGACGAGCGCGAACAGATCGCTCGCCGCCGCCTGCATGTCGCGAGCGAGTTCGTCGGCCGTCTTCGTCGCGTGGACGAAGACGTCGATGCCGACGAGCTCCTTCTTGGCCGGCACGGTCGGCCGCGCCCGGGGCACGGCGAACGGCTTGCCCGCCGCCGCGTAAGCGACCGGACGGAGCGTGGTCGGCGTCCGGCCCAGCCGCTCGATCACCGCCTCGGCGAAGGCCCGGGTGCCGACCTTCCGCTTCGACACCCCTTCTTCGAAAATGTCGTAGGTGTGGATGCCGTCCTCGATGGTCGCGAGCCAGGCATTGTGCACGCGCTGGGCGACCTCGGGCTGACCGATGTGGATCAGCATCATGACGCCCGCGAGCAACAAGCCCGAGGGATTGGCCACGTCCTGGCCGGCGCGACGCGGCGCGCTGCCGTGGATCGCCTCGAACATCGCGCAATGCTCGCCGATGTTGGCCGAAGGCGCGAGGCCGACCGAGCCCGCGATCTGCGCCGCCACGTCGCTCAGGATGTCGCCGTAGAGGTTCGGCATCACGATCACGTCGAAGGCCTGCGGCGTGTCGGCGAGCTTGGCGGCGCCGATGTCGACGATCCAGTGCTCGTTCTCGATGTCCGGGTAATCGCGGGCGATCTCGTCGAAGACCTTGTGGAACAGGCCGTCGGTCAGCTTCATGATGTTGTCTTTGGTGAAGCAGGTGACCTTCTTTCGGCCGTGGGCGCGGGCATATTCGAAGGCGTAGCGGACGATCTTCTCGCAGCCCGGGCGCGAGATCAACTTGAGGCACTGATAGACCTCGTCGGTCTGCCGGTGCTCGATCCCCGCGTAGAGGTCCTCCTCGTTCTCGCGGACGATCACGACGTCCATGCCCGGATGCTTGGTCGCGACGAACGGGTGGTAGGCGACGCAGGGCCGCACGTTGGCGAACAGGCCCAGCATCTTCCGCACCGTCACGTTGAGGCTCTTGTAGCCGCCGCCCTGCGGCGTCGTGATCGGCGCTTTGTAGAAGACCTTGGTCCGCCTGAGGCTCTCCCATGCTTCGGGGCCGATGCCGGCCGTGTTGCCCGCGAGGTAGACCCGCTCGCCGATCTCGATCGGCTCGATGGCGATGTCCGCCCCCGCCTCGAGCAGGACTTTCAACGAGGCGCGCATGATCTCCGGCCCGATCCCGTCGCCGAAGGCGACCGTGACCGGAACGCCGCCGGGCTTGCGGGGCAGATCGGCGAGGTCCGCCGAGGCGGTCGATGTGCTCATGCGCGCAACCTCCGAGAAGGTCGTTTCACGGGCCCGGGACCGGTGTCGCGAAAGACGGCCCGAATGTGCCGGCCCGGGCCGGCCCCGACAAGGTGGCGTCGTGGCGCATCCGACGGCGAGGCACGGGCGCGGGCTGCGCTGGTCCCGCCGGTTCGCGCGCGAACGGACTCACGGCGCGACCGCGGACGAGTGGTCGGCGGACCTGACGATACGAATTCGGCAGGGAGGTCGAGAGGGTGGCGCGCCCGAGAGGACTCGAACCCCTAACCCTCAGATCCGTAGTCTGATGCTCTATCCAATTGAGCTACGGGCGCCCGGACGGGCGACTTACCGGCTCGCCGCCCGCCTGACAAGTGGGATCTCGCCGCCGGTGGTCAAGACGTCCCGGCCACGAGGCGCGCGAGCCGCTCGGCCATCTGCTCGGGCGTCGTCCCGTGGCCGAAATGCGCGAGATAGCGGCCGTCCGGCCCCATGAGATAGGTGAAGGTCGAATGGTCGACGAGATAATCCGCGCCGCGCTGCTGTTCGGATTTGCGCGCGTAGACCCGCCAGGCCTTCTTGACGGCTTCGATCTCTTCGACCGTGCCGGTGAGCCCGATGAGCCGGGGATGGAAAGCCGCGACGTACTCTTTCAACACGGCCGGCGTGTCGCGCTCCGGGTCGACCGACACGAAGATCGGCTGAATCTTCTGGGCGAGTTCGGGCGGCAGACGGTCGAGGGCCTCCGCCATGGTGTGCAGCCCGAGGGGGCACATGTCCGGGCAGTAGGTGTAGCCGAAATAGACGAGCCGGTATTTGCCGGCGAGTTCGGCATCCGAGAAGCGCCGACCGGTGTGGTGGACGAGGTCGAGCGGCCCGCCGAGTTGGACCTCGCCCAACCCCGGCGCCCGCCCGGCCGTGCGGTCGGAGCGCGCGACGAGAACCGCGGCGATGGCCGCGCTGACGGCGGCCATCACCACCAGCACGAGGATCAACACGCGCTGGCGCACGCGCTCCCGCTCCGATGCCCGTACCATGACTTGAGAGGTAGAAAGAGGGGATGGTTCGTTACAAGCCGCCTCGGGGTCGCATGGACAGGCTGTCGCAGCCGGCCCGCCCGACCCCTCACGGTCGCTCGCCGCGGGAAAGCCTGGCCTCGATCTCGGCCACCGCCGGCAGGAGCTCGGCCACGCTGTCGATCACGAGGTGGGCGCCGGCACGCGCGAGGCGCTCGACCGCGCGGGCCCGCAGCCGCGCCTGCTCGGAGCCGGGGAGCGCGCGCCATTCCGCGAGCGGCAGACCGACCTCGTTGCCGCTCACGGCCACGGCCACGGTCCACATGCCGGCGGCGAGCCCCTCCTCGATCCCCGGCACCGTGTCGTCGACCTTGAGGCAGGCCGCCACGTCCGAGACGGCGAGCCGGGCCGCGTTCAGGAGGCACATGGCCGGCCGCGGCCGGGCCGCGGGCACGTCCGAAGCGGCCACCGCGTCGTCGAGCTCGAGGCCCTGGCGGCGCGCCTCGGCGAGGCAGATTTCGAGCATGTCGCGCGAATAGCCGGTGTTGGCGGCGAGCTTGACGCCCTTGGCGCGCAGCGCCCGGCAGGTCTCGAGGGCACCCGGGACGAGCTCGGCGTAGCGGGGAAGGCAGGCGAGCTGGGCCGGGACGAAGGCCGCGTAGATCCGATCGACGTCGGCCTCCGTGGGTGCCCGGCCGTGGGCGGCCGCGAAACGTGCGGCGATCGCCGGGGCGAACAGGAGCTCGCGGACGTGGGCGCGCTTCTCCGCCCCCATGGGCCCGCGTGCCTCGGCGAGCGAGATCGCGACGCCTTCGGCGGCGAACACCTCGACGAACACCCCGGCCGGCGCGCAGGAGCCGAAGTCCAAGAGCGTGCCGGCCACATCGAAGATCACGGCCTCGATCCGGCCGGTCCAGCGGCGCTGCCAGCGCCAGCTCATGCCGCGGCCTCCCGGGCGGCGGCCGGTGCCCCGCTCGCGACACCCATCGCGGCGAGGGCTTCCGCGACCGCCGCGACCGCACCGCGCATGACCTCGGGACCGAGCCGACCGATGCAGCCCATGCGGAAGGAGGGCGCGAGGGTGAGCTTGCCCGGGTAGATGACGTAGCCACGGGCGCGCAGGAGCTCGTAGAAGGTCTCGAAGCGGAAGCGCGGATCGGCCGGCATTTTGAAGGTGAGGATGATCGGCGCCTGGACCGAAGGATCGAGCAAGGGCTCGAAGCCGAGCTCCCGCATGCCCGCGACCAGGATCTGGGCGTTCTCGGCGTAGCGCCGGCCGCGGCCCGCGACCCCGCCCTCGGCCTCGTGCTCGAGCAGCGCCTGGTGCAGCGCAGCCAGGACGTGGGTCGGCGGGGTGAAGCGCCACTGGCCGGTGCGGCGATAGGCCTCGTGCTGGTCGACCAGATCGAGCGAAAGGGCGGGTGCGTTGCCGGCGGCGCCGGCGAGTGCCGCCTCGCGGACGAGCACGAAACCCACCCCCGGCACCCCTTCGAGGCACTTGTTGGCCGAGGCGGCGAGCCCTTCGAAGCGGATCCGCCGCGCGTCGATCGGCAGGGCGCCGAAACTGCTCATCGCGTCGATCAACAGCGCCGCACCGTGCCGCGCCGTGACCTCGGCTACGGCCTCGAGCGGGTTGAGCAGCCCCGTCGTGGTCTCGCAATGGACCAAGGCCACGTGGGTCGGCACGGGCTCGGCCAGCAGGCGCGCTTCGACCGCCGCCGGCTCCACCGGCCGGTCCTCGGGCCATTCGAGGGTCTCGACGGCGCGGCCGTGCCAGCGGGCGATCGTCGCCATGCGCCGGCCGTAGGCGCCGTTGACCAGGATCAACAGGCGGCCGTCGCGCGGGACCAGCGTCCCGAGCATGGCCTCGACGGCGAAGGTGCCGCTCCCTTGGATCGGCACGCAGACATGGCTGCCCTCACCGGCGACGAGGGCCACGAGCCGGCGGCGGATCTCGGCGTCGAGCTCGAGGAAGGCACGATCGCGCGAGCCGCGGTCGTGCAGCATCGCCGCCTTGACGGTGGCCGAGGTGGTGAGCGGTCCGGGGGTCAGGAGCCAAGGGTCGGGCGGGGCGGTGCTCACGGGATCTCGGCTCCGGGGCTGGGCGGGTTTCGCTCTCTAGCCGTTTGCTGCTACCGCTTGAAGCGCCGCCGGCCGCGGCCGGGCCTGCGCCGGGGCGAAGCGCAGTGTCACGACGAGGCCCGGCCGGTTGTCGGAAAGCTCGAGCCGGGCGCCGTGCAGCTTGGCGACCGCCGCCACGAGCGAAAGGCCGAGCCCGTTGCCCGGGGCCGAGCGGTCGGGGTCGAGCCGGACGAACCGTTCGAGCGCTTTCTCGCGCAGATGCGGCGGGATGCCCGGGCCGTTGTCGGCCACTTCGAGAACGGACTCGGGACCGGCGCGGGTCCGGACCACGATGCTGCCACCCTCGGGCGTGTATTTGATGGCGTTGTCGACCAGGTTGGCGAGGGCTTGGGCCAGGAGCTGCGGGTCGCCCTCGACCGTCACCGGCGCGGGCGCCTCGAGGCCGAGGGCGATCGTCTTCTCCTCGGCCAGGGGCTCGTAGAGCTCGACCACGTCGCGGGCGAGCGCGGACAGATCGACCGACACTTGCTCGCGGCGCTCGCTGCCGGCCTCGACCCGAGCGATCGAGAGGAGCGCGTTGAAGGTCGAGATCAAGGCATCCGCGTCGCGCATCGTGGCTTCGAGGAGCTCGCGCGCCTCGGCGCGGTCGATGTCCTTCATGAGCGCGACCTCGATCCGGGAGCGCATGCGGTTCAAGGGCGTGCGCAGATCGTGGGCGACATTGTCCGTGACCTCGCGCATCGAGGCCACGAGCAGCTCGATCCGCTCGAGCATCGCGTTCAAGTTCTGGGCGAGCTCGTCGAACTCGTCGCCGCCGCCGAAGAGCTCGATCCGTCGGCCGAGATGGCCCGCCATGATCGCCGCGGTCGTGCGGTTGACCTGCTCGAGCCGGCCGATCGTCCAGCGCGAGAGCGCGAAGCCGCCCAACAAGCCCAGCAGCAGCATGAGCCCGGTGCCCCCGGCGATGGCGTTGCGCAAGAGCTGTTGGGTCCGGAGCTTGTCCTCGATGTCGCGACCGACCAGGAGCCGTGCGCCGCTCGGCAGGTCGACCGCGCGCGCCAACACCTGGTGACTCGCATGCGGGCCGCGGCGGGGATCGATCACCCGCAGCCGGTAGAGGTCGCCCGCCTGCGGCGACTCGGCCGGCCAAGTGCCGAGATTTCCGGCGAGGTAGCGACCGGTCGAATCGACCAAGAGATAAAAGCTCGCCCGGTCGGGGTCGTGGGCGGAGCGCAGCTCGACGAGCTCGATCAAGCTCGAGACCCCACCGAGCGCATGGGCCTCGAGCAGGCCCTGGGCGTCGGCGTCGATCGTCTCGCGCGCCTGCTGCTCCATGTACTCGACGGCGGCGACGTAGACGAAGGTCAAAAGGGCCAGCGCCGAGGCGCCGAAGGCGAAGCCGTAGGCGAGGGTGAGCCGGAAGACCGAAGATCTAAGCAGCTTTGTCCGGCGCGCGGAGGCTGTAGCCGGCGCCGCGGACGGTCTGGATGAGGGGGTAGTCGAAGCCACGGTCGATCTTCTGCCGCAGGCGGCTGATGTGGACGTCGATCACGTTGGTCTGCGGGTCGAAGCGGTAGTCCCAAACCTTCTCGAGGAGCATGGTGCGGGTCATGACCTGGCCCGCGTGGCGCAGCAGAACCTCGAGGATCTTGAACTCGCGCGGCTGCAGCTCGATCTCGCGGCCGGCCCGCTCCACCCGCCGCGCCAACAGGTCCATGGTCAGGTCGGCGTAGCGCAGCACGGTCTCGCGGCCGTCGCCGGCCTCGCTCCCCCGCCGCCGCAACAGCGCCTCGATCCGCGCCAACAGTTCGCTGAAAGCATAGGGCTTGACGAGATAGTCGTCACCCCCGGCCCGGAGGCCCTTCACCCGGTCGTCGACTTCGCCCAGAGCGGAGAGGAAGAGGACCGGCGTGCGGTTGCCGGTGGCCCGCAGCGTGCGGACGATCGACAGCCCGTCGAGACCCGGCAACATCCGGTCGACGATCAAGACGTCGTGCGCCCCCGTCGCGGCCATCAAGAGGCCCTCCTTGCCGGTGTGCGCGACGTCGACGGTGTAGCCGCTTTCGCTCAGGCCCTTGGCCATGTACGCGGCGGCGTCCTTGTCGTCCTCGATGATCAGGACACGCATGCTCGGTCGACCGCTGGCCGGTCTGGGATCGCTCGTCGTCTCCGACATGATGCCTGCACTCCGCTACCGGGTCCACGGGACCGGCGGGGCGGATGCCGCCCCGCCGGGACCGCGCTCAGGAGACCGCCAAGGGGATCGCCACGAAGCGCGGCTGACCGTCGCGCCAGAGCTGGACGAGCACCGTCTTGCGCCCCTCGGCGTGCGCCTTCTTGACCGCGTCCGCCACCTCGCGCGGCGAGCGGACCGGCTTGCCGGCCACGGCGGTGATCACGTCGCCCTCCCGCACCCCCTTCTCGGCGGCCGGACCGCTCGGGTCGACCTCGCGGACGAGCACGCCCTGCACGCCGGGCTCGAGGCCGAGGCGCTCGCGCAGCTCGGGGGTCAAAGGCGCGAGCGACAGCCCGAGGCGCGGCTGGCCCTTGGCCGGCTCGACGGTCTCCGCGCGGGCGACCTGCGGCTCGCTCGGCTGGCGGCCCACCTCGACCGTGACCTTGCGCTCCTTGCCGTCGGCGAGCACGGTCAAAGTCGCCTTGCTGCCGGGCGGCACCGCGGCCACCGCGCGGGTCAGCGTGCGCAGCCGGTCGATCGGCTGACCGTTGAACTCGCGGATCACCCAGCCGGCCTCGATCCCGGCTTTGTCGGCCGGGCTTCCGGGCTCGACCTTGGCGACCAGCGCCCCCTTGGTGTCGGGCACGCCCAGGCTCTTGGCGAGGTCCTCGTCCAAGGGCTGGATCTGGACCCCGAGCCAGCCGCGCTCGACCGTGCCCTTTTCGATCAGCTGGGCCACCACCTGCTTGGCGACGTTGGACGCGATCGCGAAGCCGATGCCGATGTTGCCACCGCTGGGCGAGACGATGATGCTGTTGACGCCCACCACCTCGCCGTCGAGGTTGAAGGTCGGGCCACCCGAATTGCCGCGGTTGATCGGCGCGTCGATCTGGATGAACTCGTCGTACGGGCCCGCCCCCAGCTCGCGACCGGTCGCGGAGACGATGCCGGCGGTGACCGTGCCGCCCAGGCCGAACGGGTTGCCGACCGCGATCACCTTGTCGCCGACCCGCACCTTGCTCGAATCACCGAATTCGACCCAGACCGGCTCGCCCTTGGGCTGGACCTTGAGCACCGCGAGGTCGGTCTTCTCGTCGACCCCCACGATCTCGGCCGGAAGGCGCGTGCCGTCCTGGAGCACGACCGTGACCTTGTCCGCACCGTTCACGACGTGGGCGTTGGTGACGATGTGACCCTTGCCGTCGACGAAGAAGCCGGAGCCCTCGCCGCGCGCCCGAAAACGCGGCGCCCGCTCGGGTACGGGCGGCAGCGGCTGTCCGAAGAAGCGCTCGAAGAAGCGGCGCAGGTCGGGGTCGGCGAAGGGCGCCGGGATCGCGGGGCCGGCCGTCTCGGTGCGCTCGACCTGGACGTTGACCACGGCCGGCAAGACCGCCTCCACGAGCTGCGCGTAGGACCGCTCGAGCTGGGCGCGGTCGATCTTGCCCCGGAGCTCTTGGGTGACCGAGCCCGGTGCCGACCAGGCCGGGGCCGTGAGCGCGAGTGCCGAAACGAGGCCGAGCGCCGCCGCGATCCGCAGCGGGCGACGCCGGCTGGCGGCGGACAAGGTGTGCATCGAGCCGATCCTCCTCGATCGAACGGGCCGCGCGGGAGCGCGCGGTCGAGCCTACCATCATGTAGTTCATGAACCTGACCCGTGCTTGTCCCGGACGTGACATCTCGTTAGGCCTCGGGCGTCGCGACAGCCGGATCGGACGGAGCGGGCGGGAATGCGGGTGGCGGCCTGGCAGGCACCGATCGGGCTCGGCGGAGGGGCGGACCGCCTCCTGGCCCTCGAAGGCGCGGCGCGGGCCGCGGCCGCAGCCGGGGCGTGCTCGCTCGTGGCGCCGGAATTCGCCCTTTCGGGCCCGCCCGGGCCCACCGAGCCGGGCTCGCCGTCGGACGGGCCCGAGGCCCGCGCTCTGGCCGAGATCGCCCGTTCGGCCGGGATCGCGATCGCCGCGGGCTACCTCGAGGCCTGCACGGGCCGGCTCTACAGCGCCGCGCTCGTCGTCGACCGAAACGGCCGAGCCCTCGCCAATTATCGCCGCACCCATCTCCGCCCGGCCGAGCGGGAGCGGCTTTCGGCCGGAGCCTGGCTCAGCATCGTCCCGCTCGGCGAGCGGCGCTGCGGGCTCGTCGTCGGCTACGATCTGCGCTTCCCCGAGGTCGCCCGGGCGCTGGTGCTCGCCGGCGCCGACCTCCTCCTGTGCCTGGGCAGCCGGCCGGGTGAGTCCGAGGCCACGCTCGGCCCGCTCGCTGCCGCCCGGGCGATCGAGAACGGCGTCCCGCTCGTGCTCGCGGCCGAGGCGGAAGCCGGTACAGCGCCGGCGCGCATCCTGGGCCCGCGTGGCGAGCTCTTGGCGTTCGGCGGCGCCGGGCCCGGGACGATCGTGGCCGACCTGCCGCTCGCTCTCCCGAACGCGGCGGGGCTGACGGACCGTCGGCCGCGGCTCTATCGACAGCTCGTGGCGGAGGAACCCTGAGCGGCGGCGCGGGCGGCGCGGGAGGAACGAGCGGTGAAGACGATCCTGGCGCATCTGGAGACGGGCCCCGGCCTCGAATCGGTGCTGCAGTGCGCGCTGCTCGCGGCGCGCCGGTTCGATTCCTACATCGAGGGCTTGCACCTGCGCCCGGGCCAGCCCGACGTGATCGCCGCCGGGGCCGACGGGTTCGTGGCCGCCGCGCCCGATCTCGTGGCCGGCTTCGAGCGCGAGGCGCGCGAGCGGGCGGAGCGGGCGCGCGAGGCGTTCGAGCGGTTCATGGCCGAACGGGGCGTCCCGACCGCCGAGGGGGCGGCGGCCGGGCTCTCGGCACGGATGCGGATCGAGCAGGCGAGCCAAGTCGCCCTGGGCTCGCTCGGCCGGGTGTTCGACCTCATCGTGGTCGGCAGGCCCGTGCGCAATTCGGTCACCCCGAGTATGGCGGCGCTCGAGGCGGCCCTCTTCGAGGCCGGCCGCCTCCTGCTCGTGGCGCCGCCCAAGGCCCCCGCGGGGCTCGGCGAGCACGTGGTGATCGCCTGGAACCAGTCGACCGAGACGGCCCGTACGGTCGCCTTCTCGATGCCGTTTCTGCTGCGCGCGAAGCGCGTCACCGTGCTCACCGTGACCGGCGCCACGGTGCCCGGACCGAGCGGTGCCGAGCTCGCCGCCAATCTGCGCCGGCACGGGCTCGACTGCACGGCCATCGAGCGCGACCCGGCCGGCCGGCCGCACGGCCAGGCGATGCTCGAGGAAGCGGCCGCCGCGGGCGGCGATCTCTTGGTCAAGGGTGCCTACACCCAGAGCCGGCTGCGGCAGATGATCTTCGGCGGGGCGACGAGCCACATCCTCGCCAACGCGGAGATGCCCGTGCTCATGGCGCACTGAGCCCGGCGGCGCGGCGGCCGGGCGCTTGACGGGCGGCAGGTCGCGTGGAGCATGCCGGCACGCGGCGGAAACCGCGTGGCCGGGAGGACGAACATGACGGGTCGGATCGGCGGGGCGCCGGCCAGGCTCGCGGCGGCGATGTTGTTGGCGCAAGGACTCGTCTCGGGGGCCGGGAGCCTCGCGGCCCAGCAGGCCGCACCCGGTGGCCCGGCTCCGTCCACCGAGCAGCTCCGCCAGGCGATCGAAGAGATCAAGAAACGCCTCGCTCGGCCCGCCGAGCCGCAGGGGAAATCGCCGCTCGCCGCCGAACTCGAGGCCGCCAACGCACGGATCACCGAGCTCACCACCCAGCTCGCCAAGCTGCGCGGCGAGCGCGACGGGCTCGCGGCGGAGCTCGCCACGGCGCGCGCCGAAGGCCAGCGGCTCGAGCAGGTGGTCCGCGAGCTCGAGGAGCGCGCCCAGGCGCTCGAGCAACGGCTCGTCGAGCTCGACGAGGGCCGCGGGCGCGAGCTCGCGCGGCTCGAAGCCGAGCTCGGCCGGGCCCGCGAAGAGGCGGAGACGGCGGCGCGAACGGCGAGCGCCGCGCAGGAGCGGGTGCGCACGCTCGAATCCGAACGCGAGCAGCTGCGTCGCGAGATCGCGGCACGCGACAGCGAGCTCGAGGCGGTCCGCGCCCGCGCTGCGCGCGACGGCCACCGGCTCGCCGAACGCGAGAGCGAGCTCGCCGGGCTCGTGACCCGTCTGGGGGAGCTCCAAAGCGAGCTCGAGACGGTGCGGACCCGGGCCCGAAGCGAGGCCGAAGCGCAAGCGAAGCGGATCGAGGAGTTGAGCGGTCGGCTCGCCCAGGCGGATGCGGCGGTCGGCCGGCTCGAAGCCGAACTGGCCGAACTCCGCACGCTCGCCGCCGCCTCGGTCGGCGAGCTGCAGAATTTGGGCGAACAGCTCCTGCGCGCGCTGGCCGACAACCAGGCGCTCGCCGAAGCGCTCGAGCAGGCCCGCACGGCGCGCGAGGCGGCTCTCGCCGAGGCCGCGGCGGCGCGCCGTGAGGCCGAGCTCCACGCCGCCCAACTCACCCAACTGCGGAGCTCACCGAACGCCGCCGAGCGCCGGCCGGAGGCGGTCGAGCCGGCGGCCGCCCCGCCCACCGCCCCTGTCGACGGGCTCGCCGCGGCCGAACCCACTCGGGAGCAAATCTCTCGGGCTCGGCTCGCCGAGCTGCGCGCCACCGAGGAACCGGACGGGACGATCGCGACGGTGATCGAAGGGACGGCCTTCCAGTTCGGCACGGACCAGTTCACCGACGCGGCGAACGGCGCGCTCTTGCGGGTCGGCCGATTGATCGAGCTCGTCCGCCCCGAGCGGGTCCGCTTCGTGGGCCACACCGATTCGCAGGGTGACGAAGCCGTGAACCGGCGGCTCAGCCAGCGGCGGGCCCAAGCCGTGCGCGACTGGCTCGTCCGCAATCGGGGGCTCGATCCGGCCCGCACCAAGGTCGAAGGGCGCGGCCCCGACCAGCCGATCGCCAGCAACGACACACCCGAGGGCCGGCGGGCCAATCGGCGAGTCGAGGTCATCCTCGAGCCCGCGAGGGTTGCCAGGTAAAATTTCCTCGTATAGGATCAGAGCCGAGAAGACCCCTTTCCGGGGCCGGCTGCACGCTCGGCTACCGGCGGCGAGGATCCATGGCGCGATCGATGCCCCGCGACCTCGAGGTCGCCCTGCCCCCCGTCGTCGTCCACGCGGTCCGCGATCGCGAGGCGCGCCTCCGCCACGCCGCGGAGGCGCGCGAGGAGCGGCTGCGCTGGGCGGAAACCCTGCTCCGCCTGCCGCTCGTCTGGCGCGAGACGCGCGGTGAGGGGATCAAGGTCGCCATCCTCGATACCGGGATCGACCTCGATCATCCCGACCTCCAAGGTGCGGTCGTCGAAGCCCGGGATTTCACGGGCGAAGGGATCGAGGACCGCAACGGCCACGGCACGCATTGCGCCGGGATCGTCGCGGCGCGCGCCAACGGCGTGGGCTTCGTCGGTGCTGCGCCCGAGTGCGAGCTCGTGGTCGCCAAGGTGCTCGACGGCGCGGGTCGCGGAAAACTTTCGCAACTCGTGGCCGGGATCGACTGGGCGGTCGAGGTGGGCGCCGACATTCTCTCGCTCTCGCTCGCCGCCGAAGCCGACGATCGCGAGCTGCACCGCGCCGTCCACGCCGCCCTCGCCGCCGGCAAGATCGTGGTTTGTGCGGCCGGCAACAACGGCGCCCTCGGCGCCAACACGATCGGCTATCCCGGCCGCTACGGCAGCGTCGTCACGGTCGCGGCGCACGACGCCATGGGGCATCCCTCGGGCTTCTCCTCGCGTGGGCCGGAGATCGACTTCATGGCGCCGGGCCAGGAGATCTGGTCGACCTGGAAGGAGGGCGGCTGGGCGCAGCTCTCCGGAACCTCGATGGCGGCACCCTTCGTCGCCGGGCTGGCGGCGCTCGTGCTCGCCAAGCACCGCAAGCCCGGCCGGCACGCCACGCCGATCCACGACAATCAGGACCTCAAGGAGCATCTGTTGCGGATGGCCGCGCATCCCGGCTGGCACGACCCGGCGCGTGGCCACGGGCCGCTTTTGCCCTTCGCCTACTTCCTCGCGGACGCACGGCCGCTCGTGCCCGCTCGGGTGGTGCGACGCGAGCGCAGCCGGCACGTCGGATCGCGCGAGAGGGGTGCAAATCGTCGCCGGGCGGGCTAGCTTCGCGGTGCCGCGCGGTCGGGCGCGGTCCCCGGGAGAACCGCGTCTTCGGAACCGCGATCGATGATCTCCGGCGAGCTCGCCTCCCAGCTCACCGCGCTCACCCAGGTCGTGCTCATCGACATCGTGCTCGCCGGCGACAATGCGGTGGTGATCGGCACCGCCGCGGCGGGCCTGCCCCCGACCAAGCAGCGCCAGGTGATCTTCGTGGGCGCCGGCTTGGCGCTCTTGATGCGGATCGCCTTCGCGCTCATCGCCACCCAGCTCCTGGCGATCATCGGGCTCTTGCTCGCGGGCGGGGTCCTGCTCCTCTGGGTCGCCTGGAAGATGTGGCGCGAGCTGCAGGCCCAGAAAGCCGCCGAGCGGCACGAGATCCCGCAGGTGGTGCCGGGTGCGCACGCCACGGCGCCGGGGCAGAAGACCTTCGCGTCCGCGGTCGCCCAGGTCGCGATCGCCGACGTCTCGATGTCGCTCGACAACGTGTTGGCGGTCGCCGGGGCGGCGCGCGACCATCCCTACATCCTGGCCTTCGGCCTCTTGCTGTCGATCGCGCTGATGGCGGTCGCAGCCGGATACATCGCCCGACTGATCGACCGGCATCGCTGGATCGCCTATGTGGGCCTTTTGATCATCCTCTGGGTCGCCCTCAAGATGATCTGGGAGGGCGGCCTCGAGGTCTGGGGCGCGGTCAACGGCGGCTGACGGCGAGCGCGCTCAGCCCGATGCGCCGGCGGCGGGCTCCCCGGCCGTCGCCCGGGCGCGTTTGACGAGCCGGACGAGCTCGACCCGGCAGCTCTCGGCATCGTGGACCGGTTTGTCGAACCAGAGCCGCGCGGTCTCGGCCTCGCGCCGGAGATCGGCGCCCTCGGGATCGACGCCGGTGAGCTTCCAGCCCCCGCCGGTCCGACCCAACAGCCGCTCGGCGTAGAGCTGGACCGCATCCGCGTGGTCCTCGTTCATGTGCGCGACGATCTCGGCCTCGGCCTCGGCGAGCGGTCCGGCCGAGCTCGCATCGTAGAGGAAGCGTTCGGCCTCGAGCCAATGGATGCGGCCGAAGCCGGCCACGAGGTGAGCGCGCTCGACCTCGACCTTGAAGAGGTGGAAGTCTTTGAAGCCGAGGTAGAGCTCGGCGTCGGGATGGCGCGCCACGTAGCGGCGGGCGAGCCGCGCGTCACCGTCGACGCAGACCGCCCGGCCCTGGACGCTCGCCCGGGCCCCGGTGAGCGGCACGGCGAGTCCCACGGTCCCGTCGAACAAGAGCGAGACGCGCGGGTCGCGGCGGATGTTGCGGGTGTGGTCGGCGAGATCGGAGATCAACAGGATCGGCCGAGCGTCGTGGTCGACCGCCACCATGGCGAGCGACACGTAGGGCTCGCCCGTCTCGGCGAGCAGCGTGCCGAGGGCCGCCCGCGGCTGTTCGCGCAACAATCGCCGGATGGTGAAGCCCGGATCTTCGTGCTGCTTCGCTTCGTCCATCACCGCCTCCGCTCGCCGACCCGCCCCTCTCGGGCGCGGGTTGTCGCCCGAGAGCCGGACGTCTATCCAGCCGCCGGCCCGCTGCGGAGA
>Ga0197142_1001334_pt1 | contig 22633 bp, 26 predicted proteins | sample GBS60_MetaG_FD_148614 | JGI IMG/M metagenome (GOLD analysis project Ga0197142, IMG submission 148614) | Sediment microbial communities from Great Boiling Springs, Gerlach, Nevada, United States - GBS 60_MetaG | ecosystem: Environmental > Aquatic > Thermal springs > Hot (42-90C) > Sediment... | reverse complement strand
GAGCAGAGGAGCATAAGCCGGATTCTGTGCCGACTCTTGCGGAGTCGGTGAGGGCCATCTCTCTAGGCGACCTACCCGGGCGCATCGAGCGGGCCACTCTCAAGCGCGCCCTTACTTGGTCTTGCTCCGGCCGGGGTTTGCCGTGCCCCCGACTCTCGCGAGCGGGGCGGTGGGCTCTTACCCCACCGTTTCACCCTTGCCTGGCCCAGGCTTCGCCTGGACCGTACACCTTCGCCGGCTTTGCCGGCGAAGATGAAGGTCAAGCGGAGCTTGGACCTTCGGCGGTCTCTTCTCTGTGGCACTTTCCAAAGATCGCTCTTTCTCGCCTTGGCGTGCTGGTGTGCAGCACCCTTGACGAGCGGCCTGCCCTGTGGAGTCCGGACTTTCCTCCCCAGGCTCCGCCTGGACCATTTGTCTTGCCGCCGCAGGCGGCAAGGTGTACAGTCCAGACGAAGTCTGGGGCGGCCCTCTGCTCCTCTGCCTAGAGCAATTATACTACTTGAGGGCAGAGGCTGCACGAAAGAACCCACTCGACTCTCACGAGTGTAATGCCCATTATAGTCTTCTGGCCCATCCGTCCGTAAGATGAGTCCCAAGCACAAAAGGAGGCTGGCACTATGGCCGAAGCAGAAGCCCGCTTGGTGGGCACGATCGAAGAATGGCAAGATTTGGGAAACGGTCACGAGCTCTCGTACATTCACGCGGCGGCAGAGCTCTTGGCGAACGATTTAATCCAGCTCTTGGCTCATAACAAAGAGCTGCGCTCCAAGCTCCAGGCCGCAGGCAGCAGACTCAGTCTTTCGCTTATAATCAAGCTCGATCCCAACGATGAGCCAGAGCGCAAACCCCCGGAGGTGAAGCTCAAACCGAGCCTCAACTAACGCAGGCGGGAGTAGCCACAGCGCGGGCAGCTCCGATAAGCAATACGGATGCCCTGGCGGCTGGAGGTGTGATAGACTCGCATGCGGGCGCCACAGCGCGGGCAGCGCCCATGCAGCAGGGCTCTCACGCCCAAGGCGACTCCCCCAAGCCCTACAAGCCCTACTATTACCCACAGCCACACGAGCAGCTGCCCCCCAGAGGCGTCGGGGGGCGGTTGCCCATAGCTGCCCTCCAGCATCGCCCGCAACGCCTTGACAGATTCTTCTATAGCCGTCTTGACGCGCCGCCGCTCCAAGAGATACTTCAGCCCCGCCCGCATCCGCTCCAGATGCTCCAAAGAGAAGCGCCCTCTTACTTCATCCCCCACGCGCAGCGCAAACTCCCATTCGTTTCTCGTCTGCTCCTTGACAAAGACCAAGAGCACGGCCTTCTTGCCGAGCCTCCAAAACTCCCAAATCCCTTGGGCGTAGCGCTGGGGATCGTCATAGGGGTCGTAGATCGTCGCCAAGATGACGATCTGGACGTGAAAGTTCTCTTTGATCGTCTGGAGCTCTTCTTCGAGGTCTTGGCGCGCGCCCCCAAGAACAGCGGCGTAATCGTTGATCGCGCCCATCTGGTGCGGCAGCACGATCTCTTCGGGCTCTTGGGCGCTCCCCACGATGGCGCTGACCGCGACCAGCGCCAGCACGACTCGTAGATTCCCCATACGCTATTTCACATAGAGCAACCGAGAGCAGTTCTCACAGGCGACGATCTCTTCGCGGACGCGCTCGGCGGTGATCTCGCTGACGCGCAACTTGCAGCCGGTGCAGACCCCATGCTCAATGGGCACGATGGGGTCCTCATAGCGAGCCCGCAGCTCCTCGTAGCGTTGCCAGAGGTTGGGGTCGACCGCAGATGCCCGCGCGGCCCGCTCCTGCTGCAGCCGCTCCAACTCTTGAGTGTATCGGGTGATCTCGGCGTCTATCTGGGCGATGTCCTGATCGATCTTGGCTTTCCATCTGAGGAACTCCTGCTCCGCCGCTCGGATGAGGGGGGCTTGTTCTTCAACTTGGGTGATCAGGGCGATGGCTTCGTCTTCGAGCTGGTCTATGCGAGCGCGGGCGTGCTCCACGCGCGTGCGCAGCGCCTCCATCTCTTTATAGCTGAGCAGGCCCGTGCGCAGCTTCTCAGTATCCGCGCGGATTTGCGCGTCTAAGTCGTCCACTTCGCGGGACTTCTCGCGGCTGTGGCGCTGGAGCTCCTCGAACGCCCTCTTTTTCGCAGAGAACTCGGCGTGCTCGCGAGCGATGGCTTCCACTAAAGACGCGCGCCGCCGCCGGAGCCCCTCGATCTTCAGAGTCTGCTCGCGGATGGCCGCATCGTGCCTATTCAGCTCAAGGAGCGCTTCCAGCTCATGGGTCACACTTCTAAGGTACAAGCTCTCAGTGCATTGTGCAAGGAGGGGGGAAGGGTTTGACAGTCCCGGCCAACTTTGCTATGATAGTCTTGTGGGCCCGTAGCTCAGTTGGGAGAGCGCTTGAATGGCATTCAAGAGGTCAGGGGTTCGAGTCCCCTCGGGTCCACCAAATTTTTTAGAGCAACCCGCGAGCTTGTAAGGGCGCGAGAAACTCCTCCCGCGAGATCCCCGGCGAGACCTTGCGCGCCTTCTCGAAGATCCGCTCCCGCTCCGCCTCGCTGGTCGCTTGGGCGAACTTCCTGCGGAGCTTCCAGAGCTTCTCGTACCGATGGCGTCGGCGCGCGATCACCTTGGGATGAGTCGGCTTGCTCACGACCGATCACCTCCACAAGAAACTCTGAATCTGACGGAGTTTATTAGACGATGGGATATATAATGTAAAGGACTTGCAGGGCTCTGTCAAGCCTCACGCTCGGAGCTGCTGGCGCGGCGGAGCCGGTCCATGATCGCTCGTCCCAGCCCGCGCTCCTCGAGCTTCTCGACGACGATCACTTCTACTCCCTGAGCGTCCAGCTCGCGCAGCGCGGCGAAGAGCCGCCGCGCGTACTCTCGCAGCGAACGGGGCATCTGAATAACTATGACCTCTGGGCCCTCACCCCTCTCTCCCCTCTCCCGTCTTTGAGGACGGGAGAGGGGATGGGGGTGAGGGCCCCGCACCAGCACTCCGACGCGAACGCTTCGGAATCTCTCAAGAACAGCTTCGGCCGTCCCCTGCTCCACCAGCAGCACCTTCGCCCTGGGAGCATAGTGCCGCCAGCGCGTCCCTGGGGAGCGCTTCGCCGCTTCTGATGAGCAAGAGCTGAGCAAGTGCACCTCCCCCACAACCTTGCGCAGCTCCTCCAGGGTGACTCCCCCAGGCCGCAGCACCATCGGCGGCTCTTGGGTCAGATCTAAGACAGTCGACTCCACCCCGATGGGGGTCGGGCCGCCGTCTACGATCAGATCAATCCGTCCCGCTAAGTCCTCCCAGACGTGCTGGGCGGTGGTCGAGCTGGGGCGCCCGAATCTATTGGCTGAAGGCGCGGCGATGGGCACGGCACTCAACTCCATGAGTCTCTTGGCGACGGGATGGCTGGGCATGCGCACGGCGACCGTGTCCAACCCCCCGGTGGTGACAGCGGGGACTCTGTCGGTCTTAGGCAAGACGAGCGTGAGCGGGCCGGGCCAGAACTTCTCGGCTAAATCCCACGCGCGCTGAGGAACCTGCCGCGCGAGCTGAGCGAGCTGCTGAGCAAAAGCGATATGGACGATCAGGGGGTCATCGGGGGGGCGCTCTTTAGCAAGAAAGATCTTTCGGACGGCCTCCTCGTTGAGGGCATCAGCTCCTAAGCCGTAGACGGTCTCGGTGGGGAAGGCCACCAGCCCCCCGGCGCGGATGACTTCAGCCGCGCGGGCGATATGCTCTTCGGTAGCGGGGAGGATCTCGGTCCGCACGCGCTCTATTATAATCGAGCCTTAGCGGACCTTCACCTGCCCATGACCAAGACTGACACTACTGATCTCGTCGTTGGTCTCCCCTCCCACAACGATGGGCGTGGTGACATTTCCGGCCCAGGTCAGCGTATGAACGCCGCGCGTCTCGCCTGAGAGAGTGAGTCTTGCTATTGATCCACTCACGACACCGCCTGCGGCTGACTTCACGAATGAGAAGCGCAGCTCGCCTGTCGCGTTGTCTATCGCGAGCGCTTTGACGACGAAACCATTCAAGCCCATGAGCGACTGAATTGCTACCCTCCCAGCGGGATAAGTGATCCGCCCCTGGAGCGAGGCCACTCCACCTTGAGATGTCACGTCCTGCACGACGATATCGAGCGTGCGCGTTGCCCCTTGAGGCATAGACGTCGAGGTGAGGAAGACCGCTGGGCCCGAGGGCGGAGGCAAGCCCGCAAACTCTGTACAGCTTGTCAGAGCCCCCACCAAGCCCAGGGTCAGTATCAGCGGCATGGCGATCCTCCCGCGGCGCCGCAGCAGGGCCAGGGCCGGCAGAGTGAAGGCCAACAAGAGCCACCCCGACCCCTCCCCTAAAGCGGGAGGGGAGTTCCCCCTTCCCTTTAGGGAGGGGGCAAGGGGGTAGGTCTGCGCAAACCACGGAATCCCCGTGGGCAGCCCGATCCCCTTCTTGGCGATCGCCGTGGCGTCGTCGGAATCTACGTCGCTGTCTTGGTCTACGTCAGCAGCCAAGAACTGAGCCCCAGAGAGCGTGATCACCCCATCGGCGTGCTGTTGGGCCAGACGCGCGTCAATCACATTAATCTTTCCGTCGCCGTTCACGTCACCAAGAGTCGCTATGATCACACGCACTGCCTCGGCTGCCGTCTTCGAGCCAGCAGTCGCCGTGACGTCGGTGACTGTGACAGAAAGCCCATAGACACCGAAAGCGAACGGGCTGGGGAGCGTACACGTCTGGGTATTAGCTCCAACGGTGACGGCTCCGCCGCCGCAGCCTGTCCCGTCCACTTTGATCTCTGAAATGCCCGCCTCGTCGCTGGTGAAGCTCACGGGAAAACTCTCGCCCTCGCGGACGTACACCGGAGCGGCCGTTGTCGGGCTCGTGATTATGACATAGGGGGGCTTATGGGCTTTGGGTGTGCCGTTGATGGGATTGCCTTGGGCGTCCAAGCCGTTGCGAGCAATCCCATTATTCGTAGCCCAATTCGCATCGGAATCGGGAGCGAGCACATCTAAGCGCTCCATGGTTGTTCTGTGTGTGTCGCTTCCGGCGGGCCAAGGGCCGCCATCGCCATTCGCAGTGTCTATGACATTCCCTGATGGGTCCTTCAAGACGAGGACTTCGCCGGAATTGGAGAGGACCCCAGTATAGATCTGATCAGCGATAATATCGCTCACGGTGTTATCATCAGTGCGCTCCAGCAAGAAGAACCCGCGAGCGGGGATGGTGCCGGAGAGCGCGATCGAGGGGACACCATCAGCTGCTTCTAGGCGCCACCACGCAAGACTGATAGCTTGATCAGTATTGTTATACAGCTCGATCCATTCGTCGTTAGCGCTGGCGTGCGTGCCCATCCATGCAACTTCACTGATGACGATGTCGCGCGGGGCATAAGATGCGCGCTGGCGCGGGGCTTTCGGCGTGCCGTTGATGGGGTTATCATTCGCATCAAGCCCATGGCGATGGACGCCGTCGTTGGTGTCCCAGTTAGCATCAGAGTCGGGAGCTGCAGGATCGATCCGTTCCATTGTTGCCCGTGGTGAAGTAGTTCCTGCGGGCCATGCGCCGCCGTCGCCGTTGGCTGTGTCTATGATATTCCCAAAGGAGTCCTGAAGGGCGAGAGCTTCCCCGCTGTTGCTGAGTGCCCCTGTATAAATGCAGTCAGCAGCGATGTCCTTGACAGTCGCATCACTTGTTCGCTCTAAAAGAAAGAATCCGTAAGGGGGGATCACAACGTTGTTACAGCTTTGGCTGTTTATTGTGAAATTAGGGGTGTTATCCGTCAGAGAGACGATCTTCCAATTTGTGAGATCTATAGGAGCACTTGTGTTATTGTACAGCTCGATCCACTCATCATTGGCGCTCGCTTGCGTGCCCATCCACGCGACTTCGCTGATGACGACATCACGCACAGAAGCCGCACGGACTACCGACCCCTGATCGATAATACTGATACTAGCCCCCACTATGAGAAGGACGAGCAGACCCTTGCGATAGATCATAGGCCCTCTCTTTTTTTTGTTTTTCTAAATTTTAGGGAGCTTCACTATAGCACAACAGCCATCTACAAGTCAAGAGGGCGACTGTTCACGGCTCATTCATGCAATTTCTTCGGTCGAGCATGAGCGAGCAGCACCTGCACCCCGCGCTCAGAAAGCCGCCTCTGAATGAGCCCCTTCAACTCTTCTTTTGTGACTTGATCCATCTGCACTTCATCAAGAGCATCCACACCGCACGCCTCCACCAGCGCCCGCACCCGCCCCAGCCCCGGGATCGGCTGCGCCCCAGGCGTCATCGCTGAATACTTATTGTAGAGCACAATCACGAACACATCGTGTCGGTGCTCGACGGCATTCAAGAGCTCCGAGATACCCGAATGAATGAAGCCCGTGTCCCCGATGATCGCCACCCCCTTGCGCCCAGCGAGACTCATCCCCGCCGCCGTCGCGATCGCCGTCCCCAACGCATACGCCGTGTCAATCACTTGCGGCGGAAAGTACCCGTGCAGGATCGAGCAGCCCACATCCCCAGCGACCACGTACCCCTCGGGCAAGACTTCGTCTAAGACTTCGTAGAGCAGCTCAAAGCCCCCGCAGGGCAACTCTAAAATCCCCCCGCTCACCGCCGCAGAGACGTCAAGATCGAACGCTCCCCCAACGCGCTCCCACGCCTCCGCGATATGCTTCTCCTCAAGCCCGCCAATCCGTGGCAGATGCCCCGTCAGCCGCCCGAAGACCTTCGTCTTGAGCGCGTGCCGCGCTACTAACGCATTGATAGACTCCTCCACGATCGGCGCGATCTCCTCCACAATAAGCACACGGTCGAGATCTCTGAGAAACTGCACGAGCTGGCGCTCCGGCAGCGGGTGGGCATACCCCAACGCAAAGTGATGCTCCTCCTTCACTAATGTCGAGACAAACCCACACGAGATCACCCCCCCAGGCTTCGCCAGGCTTCGCCTGGACCGTTCGCCTTCGCCAGCCGAAGGCTGGCGAAGATAAACGTCAAGCGAAGCTTGCGAAGTCTGGTGCAAGGGAGAATCTTCAACAAGCTCGAGGAGCTGAGGGTAAATCTTCTGATAGTAATACTTATAGCGATCGAGGATGAGATGCTTCCAGGCGCGATCGCGATCGAAGCGCCCCTCGACCGCTAGAGGCATCTCCGAGACTCTTCCTGCACCATCGAGCAAGCGCCCGGTCACTTGCATCATCACGGGGATGCCCAGCGTCGCCGACAGCGACAGCCCCTCGATCGCCGCATCGCTGACGTATTGTGGACCCGGAGGCGTCAACACGGGGATATCCGCGAGCTTGGCGTACCAGCGGGAGTCCTGCTCGTTCTGGGATTTCGCCGCCCCGGGGTCATCGCCGGCGATGAGCAAGAGCCCCGCACCAATCCCATGCGTCACCGCTGTCACCAACGGATCAGCTAAGACGTTGACGCCCACTTGCTTGACGATGACGACGCTGGGCAGGCCCGCAACAGAAGCTCCCAGCGCCTGGGCGAATGCTGTCTTCTCCTCGGTGCTGATCTCCGTGCGCAGCCCCTGCTTGGCGCACTCATCTAAGAGCGCGGTGCACGGGTCGCCGTAGACCCCAGTGACGAGGGCGATCTTGTTCTTCTTGAGCGTCTGTACGAGGGCTTCTCGCGCGGTCTTCATTCGTATCACCTTCCTAGCTCTCCGAGGGTCGGAAACCAATGCCAAAATCGTTCCCCGACTTGAGCTGCCCTCCCAACTCTCTTTGCAAGAGCCACTGCGACTGCAAGAACGCTTTGTACACATTCTGAATCGCTGTGAAGAGCGCGTGCTTGGTGAGGCCATCGGAGAAGATCTCTTGCTGTAAGACGAGCTGCCTCAGAATCCCCTGAGGATGAATCATCCCAAAGCTAATGGGGAAGCGATTGAGCTCTAAGCTCAGCTCTCGAAGGATCCGTTCGCGCTGCGGCTGGGTGAGCTTCTGAAAGAGCTGCTGCACATCCTCAGCGATATTGACGCTCACCTCGATCAAGACTCTGTCGGGGCTCACCTTGGGGTTGATAATGCTGACGGTCGTCGGCTGGTTCTTGGGATGATTAGCTAATACGACCCAATTCGCATTGGGGTGCTCGACATAGCGGTTGAACTGCCCTTCCTCCACGAGCCAGCTCTCGATCTTCTCCTTCATAGTTTGCATTATAGACGAGATCGCCCGTGATTGCTACAATAGCCCTTGAGTGTGATTGGCCATGGAACAGAAAGCGTTTCAAGACTATTATCCTGATAATCTCAGCTACTGTTACGGCTGCGGCCGGCTCAACGAGCACGGGTTGCACATTAAAAGCTATTGGGAGGGCGACGAAGCCGTCTGCCGCTTCACGCCGAAGCCCTATCACAGCGCGATCCCAGGGTATGTGTACGGCGGGCTGATCGCCTCGCTCATTGATTGTCACTCCACGGGAACAGCCTCAGCCGCGGCCTATAGAGCCCAAGGGCGCGAGATGGGCAGCGAACCCCCATTGAGATTTGTGACGGCGTCGCTGAAAGTGGACTACCTCCGTCCGACGCCGCTAGGCGTGCCCTTAGAAGTGCGCGCAACAGTCAAGGAGATCAGCGGGCGCAAAGTTATTGTCGAATCCAAACTCATCGCCAATGGGGAAGTCTGCGCGCGCGGCGAAGTCGTCGCGGTGCAGATGCCAGAGCACCTGCTTGCTGCCCTCACCCCGCCCCAGGGGCACCCCTCTCCCGTGGGTGAGCCACGGGAGAGGGGCCAGGGGTGAGGGCCGAGATCGCGCGATCGAACTCCTCGTAGGCGGCATACTGAATGAGGGCATAGAGCTGGGCTCGCGTCTGCATGCGATCGAGAAATTCCTTGGTGGAGCCCTTCTGGGCTAAGTGTGTATAGAATTCTTCCATCGCCTTGGCCGCCACGCGCAGCGCCGAGACGGGAAAGAGCACCATCTCGTACCCAAGGGCGAAGAGATCTTCTGCCGTCAGCGGAGGAGTCTTGCCAAATTCTGTCAAGTTCGCAAGCAACGGCAGCTTGAGAGCCTCGCGCACCCGTTGGAATTCTTCTAAGCTCTCTAAAGCCTCGGGGAAGATCGCATCAGCCCCGGCTTCTCCATAGAGCCGCGCCCGCGCGATCGCCCCCTCCAGGCCCTCGCAGGCCCGCGCATCGGTGCGCGCCAGCACAAAGAGCGTGGGACAAACCCTTTTGATCGCGCGAATCTTCTGGACCATTCCCTCCGGGGGAACGAGGCGCTTCCCCTCCAGATGCCCACAGCGTTTGGGCATCTCTTGGTCCTCGATCTGCACCGCAGCCACCCCTACGCGAGAGAGCTCCTGCGCCGCGCGCACCACGTTGAAGACCTCTCCAAAGCCCGTGTCTATGTCCACCACCAGGGGCAGGCCCGTCGCCGCAATAATAGACGCGGCGCGCTGCGTCACCTCCTCCATAGTGAGCACTCCCACGTCGGGCAAGCCGTAACTGGCCGACAGCGCCGCCCCTGAAAGATACAATACAGAAAAGCCCGCGCTCTTGGCCAGCAGCCCCGCCAGCGGATCGACAGCCCCCGGAATGATCAAGCGCCCCTGCCGCACACGCTCATAGAAGCGCTCCGCGAGCTCCTGGTGCGAAGGAATCCTTCCCAAAAGCATGAGGACCTCCTAAGGGAAAAAAGCTAGCTCCGCCAGCAGCCGGTCCACACTCATCTCCATCAGCGCAGCATCCTCGGCAATCACGCGATATATGCGCTCGGCCTTGCGAGCGGGGTAGACGGACATAAGCGCAGCGCGAAACTTCCCCTGCAGATGAGGGAGGGCCTCGGCTCGGCGTCGGGGGTGTCCCAAGGGATACTCGACGACGACCCGCTCGGTCGCCGTGCCGTCGCGAAAGAAGATCTGCAGGGCATTGGCGATGGAACGCTTCTGCGGGTCCAGATAATCCCGGCTGAACTGGTGGTTCTCGCGCACCTCCATCGTGGCAATCAGCTCAGCGATCCGGGGATCGGAGGCGATGGGCTCCTCGTAGTGCTCATAGCGCAGCTCCCCATAGAGCAGAGCTACAGCCGTCATATACTGCAGCGAATGATCGCGATCGGCGGGGTGAGAGAAGGGCCCGGGTTTATTGATAATCCGCATGGCCGACTCTTGGGTCTCAATGACGATGCGCGCGATCTGCTCAAGCCTCTCCCGCACGCGCGGGTGCAGCTGCAGCGCCGCTTCCACAGCCGTCTGCCCGTGGAACTCCGCCGGATACGCGACTTTAAAGAGCACGTTCTCCATGACGAAGCTCCCCAACTTTTGGGCGAGCTTGAGGGGCTCCCCGCCCAAGATGACCGCCTCAAAGCCCCACGTCGGAGCCGACAGCGCCGTGGGATAGCCCGGCTCCCCCTGCACAGCGAAGAACGCCAAGCGCACCGCGCGGCTGGCGGCATCGGCCGCGGCCCAGGACTTGCGCGGCCCGGTGTTGGGAGAGTGTCTGTAGGTGCGCAGCGCCGCCCCATCGAGGAAGGCATTGCTTAGGGCGCTGAGCACCGCTTCTCTGTCACCGCCCAAAAGATGCGTAGCCACGGCAGCAGAGGCGACCTTCACAAAGTGCACATGATCGAACCCCCGCCGGTTGAGGCTGTTCTCCAACGAGAGCACCCCCTGAATCTCATAGGCTTTGATCGCTGCGGTGAGCACGTCGCGGACGGTGAGAGGGCGCTCACCCCAGCGTCGGCGCTCCTGACTGAGGTAGTCTGCCACGGCCAAGATCGCCCCGAAGTTATCCGAGGGATGCCCCCACTCCCGCGCCAGAAACGTGTCATTATAATCGAGCCAACGGATCAAGGCGGTGATGGCAAACGCCCCCTGCACCGGATCGAGCCGCAAGCTCGTCCCCGGCACCCGCACCCCACAGGGGATTACACTTCCGGGCACGAGCGGGCCGAGGAGCTTGGTACACTCTGGGTACTTGAGGGCCATCAGCGCGCACGCGAGCGCGTCCATCAGGGCCACTCTGGCCGTCTGGTAGGCACGCTCGCTCTCTATGGAGCCACCCACAACATAGTCGGCGATCTCTTCTAAGACTGAGTCGTATCGCGTCATAGGGTGAGCCCTCGGGGCCCTAGATACCGCACGCGCGGGCGGTAGAGGCGATTCTCGCGATGCTGCTCGATGACGTGGGCCACCAGTCCCGCGGAGCGCGCGGCAAAGAAGATCGGGGTGTACAGCTCGATGGGGATATCGAGCAAGTAGTAGACCGGCGCGGCATAGTAGTCGAGATTGGGATAGAGCCCCTTCGCCTCGCGCATCACCTCCTCGCCGCGCTCACACATCGCCAGGAGATCTGCGCCCTTCCCCTTGGCAGAGACGAGCTCGCGCACGACCTCCTTGAGGAGCTGGGCGCGCGGGTCCATCCGATGCATATAGACCCGGTGGCCAAAGCCCATGATACGCTCCTTGCGCGCGAGTTTCTCGCGGATGAGACGCTCGAGGCCCTCGGGGGTCTTGGCCTCTTGGAGCATATACATGACGGCCTCGTTGGCCCCCCCATGGAGCGGCCCCTTGAGGGAAGCGATAGCGCTGCACAGCGCCCCATAGACGTCCGAGAGCGTGGAGGCGACGACCCGCGCAGCAAAGGTCGAATTGGGCAGCTCGTGCTCGCTGTAGGCCATCAGGATCTGATCGAAGGCGCGCACCTCCGTGGGCGAGACCTCGCGCTCGACTATCGTGCGCAAGAAGTTCTCCGCAAACGAGCGCCCCGCACTGAAGGCCATGGCCTTCCCTCCGTGGGCGATCCGCGGGAGGTTGGCCACGATTTGGGCAATCTGGCCGATGAGTCGAGGGGCCTTGGCGCGCTCCCGCTCCGGATCGGCGGTGTCCGCCTCAGGATCGAACCCCGCCAGCGCCGAGACCGCCGTGCGCAGCCGGTCCATCGAGTGCATAGATGGGGGCAGCTTGGCTAGGATCTCATAGACGGCCGGAGGCACCTCAGCCCCCACAAGCTGAGCTTCAAGGTCGCGGCGGCGCGCCTCATCGGGGAGCCGCTCATCCACCAACAGCCCCACGACGTCCACATAGCTGCGCCTGCGGATCAGCTCCAACAGATTGTACCCCCGAATGACGATCTCCTCGCGCTCTACGTCGAGGAACGATATCCGCGTCTCCGCGGCGATGACCCCTTCCAAACCGGGACTGTAGGGCTTCTCTTCCATAGATGATCACCTCTGGGGTAGGGGAGAGAATCTTGCTGTCCAAGACTGGAGCGCAGCGAGCAGCTCCCGGAGGCGCTCGCGCGTCTCGGGATGGATCAGCCTTCCGTAGGCGTCGAACTTCTCTTGTGCCTGGGAGATGAACAGCTCGGGCTTGGGCAGCACGAGCATCTCCAACGCCGAACAGATCTCGCGCAGGTGGAGCTGGGCGCGCAGCGTGCCGAACCGTCCCGTGCTGGCGCCGAAGATGGCCACGGGCTTGCCCGCGCACGGCCTATCCGGCAGGGACGAGACCCAATCGAGCGCGTTCTTGAGCACCCCTGAGAGAGAATGATTGTACTCTGGGGTGGCAAGAAGCAGGGCATCAGCCGCGGCAATGCGATCCCCCAACGCGCGCACGGCCGTGGGAAAGGGCTCAAGATCTTCGTTATAGAGAGGGATGGGAGCCAGATCGAAGATCTCCAAGGAGTCCTGAGGGGCAAGGAGCTCCGCGGCGGCACGGAGCGCCGCCGTATTATACGAGTTCTTGCGGAGACTTCCGGATATCCCTAAAATCTTCATGACTATTATTGTAGCGCAAGGAGGCCAACCATGCAGCCGCTGGTAGGCGTGATCATGGGGTCACGCTCCGACTGGGAGACGCTGCAACACGCGGCGCAGATCCTCGAGCAACTAGGCGTGCCCTATGAGGTCCGGGTCGTCTCGGCCCATCGCACCCCCGATCTGCTCTTTGAATACGCATCGACGGCAGAGCAACGCGGCCTGGAGGTGATCATCGCGGGGGCGGGAGGCGCGGCCCATCTGCCGGGGATGACCGCTTCCAAGACGCTCCTCCCTGTGTTGGGCGTCCCGGTGGAGTCGCAGGCCCTCAAGGGATTGGATTCGCTGCTCTCGATCGTGCAGATGCCCGCGGGCGTCCCTGTGGGCACATTGGCTATTGGGAGGGCCGGGGCGATCAACGCCGCCCTGCTCGCCACAGCGATCCTCGCCCGCAAATACCCCCAGTACCGCGAAGCGTTACACCAATATCGCCAAGCCCAGACCAAAGACGTGCTCGATCACCCCGATCCCAGACTCCCATGAAGATCGGTGTCCTCGGTGGCGGCCAACTGGGACGGATGCTCGCCCTCGCAGGGTATCCGTTGGGCCTGCGCTTCTGCTTTCTTGATCCCTCCCCCCAAGCGCCCGCCGGCCATCTCGCCGAGCTAGTCATTGCTCCCTACGATGATCCCGACGCCCTCCAACGCTTCGCTGCGCAAGTTGATCTTGTGACGTATGAGTTCGAGAACGTCCCCGTCTCAAGCGCGCGTCAGCTCGCGCAGCACCGTCCCGTTTCTCCTCCACCAGAAGCCCTCGAAGCCTCCCAAGATCGTCTCACGGAGAAGCGCTTCTTCCGGAGCTTGGGCATCCCCACCCCGGCCTTCGCTCCCGTAGCCAGCCTGGCAGAGCTGGAGGGAGCCGTCGAGCAGATCGGACTCCCGGCGGTGCTCAAGACGCGACGCTTCGGCTATGACGGCAAGGGCCAAATGATCCTGCGCACGCCGAGCGATCTCCGACCCGCCTGGGAAGCCCTAGGCAGTCTTCCTCTGATCTTGGAAGAATTCATCGCGTTTGAGCGCGAGCTCTCCATCTTGGGTGTGCGCGGACGCGATGGGGCTTTAGCATTCTACCCCCTCGTGGAGAACCACCATCGGGACGGGATCTTGCGGCTCTCGCTGGCTCCGGCTCCACGGCTGACGCAAGAACTGCAAGCCGTAGCCGAAGGCTACGCGAAGAAGATCCTCGAAGCGCTCAGCTACGTTGGGGTTCTGGCCCTCGAACTCTTCGAGCGGCATGGGGAGCTGCTCGCCAACGAGATGGCTCCCCGGGTGCATAATTCGGGCCACTGGACGATAGAAGGTGCGGTCACCTCGCAATTTGAGAATCACTTGCGAGCTATATGTGGGCTTCCGTTGGGAGAGACCTCACCGCGGGGGTACTGCGCCATGATCAACCTGATCGGCTCCATACCCAACCGCGACGCCGTGCTCGCCTTCCCAGGAGCCCATCTCCACCTCTATGGCAAGGAGGCACGACCGGGGCGGAAGCTGGGCCATATTACCCTGTGCGAGAGCGATCCAGACCTCCTCGAAGCGAAGCTTAAACAGATTCTATCTCGGCTAGATCCCACCTCCCTTCAAGCCCTCGTGGCGCGATGGAAGGCGTAGATCGCTACGAGCAGCACGGCCCCAGCTCCCCCATAGACCCACCACGGATAGCCCGCGCTCAAGAGAATCTCTCTGGGGCTCATCTGAGGGGATGCGGCTTGCCACAGGCTCGCCTCGACAGTAGACCAGAGATTGTTCACCCCATGCGCGACCATCGCCGGGAGGATGCTCCCCGAACGCACCGTCAGATACCCCAAATAGAGCCCGATCACGATCGCTCCCAGCCCTTGCAGAATATCTATATGAATCACTCCAAAGAGTACAGAAGTCACGATGACAGCACTGAGAGCTCCTAACCGGCTGCGCAGCCCTTGTAAGATGACGCCCCGAAACGCCAGCTCCTCGCTGATCGCCGGTCCGACGCTGAGCGCCAGCGCGTAGAAGAGATAGATGGGGAGATCACTAAAGCGCGACAGCCGCACCAAAAATTCTAATTCTTTCGAGATCAGCCACGGTAGGGCCTCTACCAAGGGCCAGAGCAATAACCCGCTGATCATCCCTACGGGGACAACACCCACAGCGCCCCACAGCACAAGACTGAAGCGAGTGGGCCTGAAGTTCAACGTCGGGGGAATCGCAAAGCCCTTGAGCGCGAGGAACGCAAGACTCACGAGCACCATCAGCCCTGCTTGGAGGAGCGCCGCAACCCCAACGAAGAGTTGGGGATCAGCGATGATCCGCTTCAGCGGTAGAGCAACGAACGGCACGAAGAGAACGACGACCCACAGAAGAAGATAAAATCCAAGCACTGCCCTCGGGCTTGGCGCAGAAGCCATCTTCGCTCACCCGCCACAGAGTATAGTGTGGGAGGCAGAGACGGACAAGATTCCGAAGGCACACTTCATCGCTTTTATTTTTTGGATCGAGAAATCCGAGCAATGCCCTCCCAGCGAAGGCCTTCGAGGGGGCTTCGGACTTGACTTTTGTGTCGCCTTTGCTCTACAATACAGCTACCATACGAGCAACCACCAAAGGGGGTTCGCCATGAACAAAGCAGAGCTCATCGAGACCGTTGCCCAGAGGACGGGCATGCCCAAGCGCACCGCGCGCGAGGCCGTCAACACGATCTTCAACGCGATCTCCAAATCGCTGGCCGACGGCCAGACCGTGCGCATCACCGGGTTTGGCAGCTTCGCGGCCCGACCGCGCCGCAGCAGCAGCCGCATCAACCCGCAGACCGGTCAGCGGCTGATGGTGCCCAGCAAGGTCGTCCCGGCCTTCCGCGCCGGCCGCGAACTCAAAGAGATGGTGCGCAAGAGATTGAAGGTCGTCGAGGCCGGCGGCAAGCTCTCCGTCAAGAGAGCATAATTCTACCCAGCCCCACCCTCTCCCGTCCCCAAGGACGGGAGAGGGGCTGGGGGTGAGGGAATTACTTGAGGGGTCGTCCGCCCTTCAGCTCAGATCTTCTGGGAGGGAAGGGCTCGCCGCGCTCGCGCTCCAAGCGCTCGACCGCGGCCGTGAGCGCCTCCTCCGCGAGCCCGGCAAGCGTCAGCCCTGGCGTCCAGTAGACAGCGTTCTTGACGCGCTCGATCAGCTCAACGGGCAGATGGACGGTCAAGCGCTCCTTGATGACTCTCTTCGTGGGCGTGCTCTCCGGCGGACGAGCCGGGATGACCGTATCGAGCGGATTTGTCCCAATGGTGCGACGCTTGGCCATGCTTACTCCCTCCCCTTCTCGTGACGGATGATCTCGCGCGCGAGTGCTCGATAATCTGCCGCGCCGTAGCTGCGCGGATCGTACTGCGTGATGGGCTTCCCAAACGAGGGGCACTCCGCCAGACGGACGTTTTCCCTAATAACAGTATTGTAGACAAGGTTCCCGAAACGGCCCTGCAAGTGCTCGACGACCTCTTGGGCATGGCGGGTCCGCCCGTCCACGCGACACGCCAAGATCCCCGAGATCTCCAATTCAGGGTTGAGACGCTCCTTGACGACGTCAACGGTTTGAAGCAACTGGGCCAAGCCCTCCAAAGCGAGCACGTGCGCTTCCACGGGCACAAGGACCTCCCTTGCGGCCGCGAGGGCATTGATCGTCAGAATCCCCAGGGCCGGGGGACAGTCTATCAGCAGATAGTCCCAGCGCTCGTGGGGGAGACTTTGCAGGTGCCGTCGCAGGATCGTCTCCGCGCCGACCTCCCCAGCCAGAGCCTTCTCGACCCCGACGAGCCAGGGGCTCGCCGGGACGACAGCAACGTTGGGAACGTTGGTATCACTGATAATATCCGTAATGTTCCCGTTTTCAGCAAAGATGCGAAAGACGCCTTTGTCGGTGTTTTTGATCCCAAACCACGAGGTCGCCGAGCATTGCGGGTCAAGATCTATGACTAAGACTCGGCGCTTCCGCTCGCCCAGTGCAGCAGCTAAATTCACAGCGGTGGTCGTCTTGCCGGAGCCGCCTTTCTGATTGGTAATGGCGATGCGTCGCATACGTTCCCGTTTCCCCCTTTCCCAGCAAGAGCATCTTCGTATACGTTGGGTATCATAGCGAAAAGGCTCCCCGGATGTCAAATACTGCTGTCAGCCCCCGCCCTCGCTCTGATATAATCTCTCCTCAAGGAGGGCGACAACTATGAAGAAGATCCTTGCGATCGCTCTGATAACAGTCTCTCTCGGATGGGCTCTGCTGGCGCAGGCGACCGTCACCGGGTCGTACCGGGCGAGCGTCGCTCCCAATGAGCCCTATGAATGGACGTTTACGCCCACGGCCCCCGGCCCCGTCCGGGTGCACTTTGAGCTGAGGCCATTAGAAGTGTGGGCCTCGGCCCAGCTCTATGCGCCTCATCACACGAAGCCCGTCGCCGCGACGATGGGCGCAAGCTCATTTGATCTACTCGCCGAAGCCGACGAAGCAAGCATCAATCAGCCCTGGCGCGTCGTGCTCCTGCACTCCCACAGCGCTGCGCTCACGGCTGAGCTCTATATTACTTTTCCCAAGCTCTTCTGCGTCGAGATCGCCGCGGAGCTAGGAATCCGTATCTTCTACGAAGAAGAGGCCGGCGAGCTCGAAGACTATCACTGCGATCAGATGTGGCGGGCGCTGCGATCTTTAGGGACGAATCTTATAGACGGGCTGCGAAAGATTCTCTTCCTGCCCCCTTCCGACAAAGTCGAAGGGCGGTTTCTCTCTGCCGAGCGCATCTTGGAGATGTACCGCATGACGCCGGGGCGACGCTTCACCGGGATCTTCTATCACGAGCTGGGGCACTTCATTCACATTATTAAGCTTGGGGCATCCCTCAAGCGCGAGTGGGCCGCGCTGCACAGAGCGTCCGGCTCAGATATGGTCAATTACGTCCGCGAGCCCTTCGGCGGCCCGCCCACCTACGCCATGACCAACGAGTACGAAGACTTCGCCGTGACGTTCTCGGCGTATATTCTGAACACCAAAGAGCTCTTCGATCTGGCGATCCGCCGCAAAGAGAACGTGGGCAAGACTATTCTCTTAGAGAAAGCCAAGCTGATGGCCCAAGTCTTCTTGCACTACAAAGACGGGGCGCCGTACACATATATTTATAGATTCGGCTCAGGGTACCCGGTCATTCCCATCGAGCGGGCTGAGGTCCCACTCACAGCGGAGGGCTTGCCGGATTTCGCCGAGCCAATCGGGTGGGAGATATTTTAAAAAATAGCAGCCCGATCTGGTGACAGATCGGGCTGCGCGAACCCGACGCGAAGCGTCACTCGACCTTGATCTCGATGGGCTTCTCCTTCTTCTTGAGCGACTCCCGCAGCGGCACCGTCACCCGTAGGATGCCGTCCTCGAAGCTGGCCTTGATCTTCTTGGGATCGTCGGCCTGCTCGGGGAGCGGGAAGACCCTCTGGAACTTCCCGTAGTGACGGCCGATGCGGAAGTAGTTCTCGCGCTCGATGCGCTCATCGCGCTTGACCTCGCCGCTGATGATGAGCCGGCCGTCCTCGACCTTGATCTCGATGTCCTCCTTCTTGACCCCGGGCAGCTCCGTCTCGTAGACGAGCTTCCCATCTTTTTCATAGATGTCGGTGCGCCCGAAGGTCTCGAAGGGCGTCCAGTCGAAGAAGAGGCTGCGGTCGAAGTCGGCAAAGAGCTCATCCATCAAGCGGCTCAGCCGCGTCGAGAGCGCGAAGGGTTCCCTCCAGAGTTCCGGCAGTCTGGTCATGGTACCCACCTCCTTTGCTCTTCTGTTCTGTCTTTTCTCTGAATTAGCAGACTCGACCATAGTCTGCTAACTGGATTATACCAGAGGGGGCCGAGTTTGTCAAGTTTTCAGACTAGAAGCCTAAAACCTCTCACATCTCTTGCAATATGACCCGCACCGTGCTATACTTTCGGTATGAACGACGGTGTGATTCTATGGCGACCGTGAAGACTGCTATATCACTTGAGGATTCACTCTTCAAGGAAGCAGAAGCGCTGGCAAAAAAGATGAAAGTCTCGCGCAGCCGGCTCTTCGCGTTAGCGTTAGAAGAATTTCTCCGCCGCCATCAGAACCAACAATTGTTAGAACAGCTCAATGCTGCTTATGACGACGCGCCGGACCCTGAAGAAGAGGCCCTGCTGCACGCGGCACGGCACTCATACCGACGCTTGGTGAATGACGAGTGGTGATCCGACAGGGCGACATCTATTGGGTCGATCTTGGTACACCCACAGGATCTGCGCCAGGCTATCGCCATCCCTGTGTCGTCATCCAAAACGATCTCTTCAATCGCAGCCGCATCCACACGGTCGTCGTCTGCGCCCTGACTTCCAATCTCAAGCGTGCTCAAGCCCCAGGGAATGTCCTACTCAATGTGGGTGAGGCGAACTTGCCCAAACGCAGTGTCGTCAACGTCTCGCAGATCTTAACGGTTGACAAGTCTCAACTTGGAGAGCGGATCGGAAGACTATCAGCCCAACGGGTGCGTCAGATCCTCGACGGGATACGCCTCGTCCTAGAGCCACGAGAGTGAGGGGATTCCCTCATCTGGAGCTCGTATCTCTCCTCCAAAAACCGCAAGACCCGCGCGTCTAGGAACTGAGAGTCCTTCTGCAGGCGCATCTCCAAATTCTCCGTATTGTGAAAGTCTACGAGCGCCTGGCGCGTCGCCCCGTCCAGCTTGCCGTGGATTGCTCCCTTATAGTACCCCAGGGCTTTGAGCATCGTCTGCACACGCTGGAGCGTCGCCGCGCTGAGCTTTACTCTTCTCTTCGTGGGCCCAAAATAGAGCTCGTGCAGGTCCAATAGCCGCGCCAGCTCCTCGATGGGCTGCGGGTGATCGTCCACGCGCAAATCAATCATTCTATCAGTGAATTCCCCGTAGCCGCCCTTCTCTTTGACGACCACAAGGGCTGCCGACTGCTGGCCGCGCCGGTCGCCTCCCGCCCGCTGCCCCGCACGCAGCGCCTCTAAAAGTCTCTTCCACAGCGGCCCGCGCGTCCCCTCGAACGCCTGAGCCATCGCCTCGACAGTCTTGCGGCTCACTAAGATATTCCCCTGTACTGCAAAATTCTCCCCGACGATGTGCCCGGCCCACGGATAGCACTCCTTGCCCGTAAACGCCGCTGCCCGCCCGTGAGCGTCTACGATCCCCACTTGGCGATGCTCGCGCCCTTCGTCAGTCTCCAAGAGCTTCTTCAGCGTCTCTTCGGCGGAGAAGCCCAGCTTGAGCATCGCCAAGCCCCGCGGGCCAAAGCTCGTATTCGCATACGCTTGGGTGGCGATCGCGCCGACGTTCGCTTCTGCCCAGGGCACAATGCCCCCTACCGCTAAGAACTTCGACTGCACCGCTACGCCCCACTCTCTGGCTTTGCCATCACACGCTACGATCGAGAACGTCGCTAGCATAGCCCCTCCTAAATTTTCTATTCCGTGCTTTCCGTCCCCTTCCGTGCTTTCCGTGATTCTAACGCTTGAGCCTTCAGCTCTCTCCAGCGCTCCAGGCGCTCTTTGATCTCTCTTTCGTAGCCCGCATCCTTGGGATGATAGAATCTCCTGCCCTGAAGGCTCTGGGGCAGAGACTCCATCGGCGCGACCCCCTCGGGGAGGCTGTGCGCGTACTGATAGCCCTTCCCATAGCCGACTTCTCTCATCAATTCTGTGACCGGGTTTCTCAGATGAAGCGGGACGGGCTCGTTGCGCGTCGTCTCCACCGCTTTGTGGACTTCGCCAAACGCTTTATAGACCGAGTTGCTCTTGGGCGCGGTTGCCAAATAGATTACTGCTTCGGCGAGCGCCAGCTCCCCCTCCGGCGAGCCCAAGAACTCATACGCGTCCTTCGCGGCCACAGCAACAGAGAGAGCGTGCGGATCGGCCAGCCCAATATCTTCCACCGCCATGCGAATCAATCTTCGAGCGATATAGAGCGGGTCTTCACCCCCAGCGAGCATCCGCGCCAGCCAATACAAGGCCGCGTCGGGGTCAGAGTTTCTCACGCTCTTGTGCAGCGCGCTGATCAGATTATAGTGCTCTTCTCCGGCTTTGTCGTAGAGGGGGAGCTTGCGCTGGGCTATCTCTTGGACGGTCTTTATGTCAATAAGCCCTTTCGTCGTCTCGGCGGCAAGCTCCAAGAGATTGAGGGCCCGTCGAGCGTCGCCGTCACAATACTGGGCGATAAACTCTTCAGCCTCGGGGGTCATCGTGAGATTGCGCGATCCCAAACCGCGCTCACGATCGGTCAACGCCCTTCTGAGAATCTTTTTTATATGCTCCGGGCTGAGGGGCCGCAGCACAAAGACCTGCGAGCGCGACAGCAAGGGCGCGATGATCTCAAACGACGGGTTTTCTGTCGTCGCCCCGATTAAGATAATCGAGCCCTCTTCGACGTAGGGCAGGAAGACGGCTTGCTGGGCTTTGTTAAATCTGTGAAGCTCATCCACGAAGATCACGTCGCGCGTCTTATAGCTCAAGAATTTTCGCTTAGAGCGCTCCATGGCGCTCTGGATCTCTTTGATTGAAGAACGTGTGGCGCTAAAAGCTAAAAAATCTGCGCCGCAGGAGCGGGCGATGATCCAGCCTAAAGTAGTCTTTCCCGTCCCCGGCGGGCCCCACAAGACTAATGAGCGAATCTCGTTCTGCTCGATCATCTTTCGGAGGGGTTTATCTGGGCCGACTAGGTCTTCCTGGCCCACGAACTCTTCTAAGCTGCGGGGGCGCATCCGTTCGGCTAGGGGCGGGCGCTGGGCGCCGGGCTTCATCATACAGATATTCTAAGCTGGCGGTGAGCTGCGGGCAAGTGGCTTGGCCCTCACCCCTGCACCCCTCTCCCGTGTGTGAGTCACGGGAGAGGGGACCGGGGGTGAAGGGTGTCAAGCCCCCGCCCTGGCCCAAGATGCGCGATCTTTCTGCGCATTCGCAGGGCAAACTGTCAGAATGCAGGCACACGCGATTATAATAAAACAGACACAACCCCCCGAGGGAGGGTGCGGGTATGTCCAACTGCCGGGCAGGCTGTCTGTTGAGGGGAATATCGCTGCAAGGGCTGCCCCAGCATAGCAGCTACCAAGCGGGCCAAGAGCTTGGGGGGAAGGAGGGCACTTTTCTCATCTGCCAAGGCCCGGTGGGGTTCTGTTGGCGCCACAGCCCGTCGAAGTGCCTCTTAGAGGTTTACGGGCCGGGGGATTTTATCGTATGGGAGAGGGTGAAGTCTGACGGGGGATGGGAGGAAGATTATAGAGTAAAGGCGCTCGGAGAGGTGCAGGGGCGGTGGCTGGGGCGCGGGCAATGGCTGGAGCTCCTGCGGCATCCGGCGGTGCAGGAGCGCTTTCTGGAGTATACGCAGAGGCGGTGGCAGCGGCAGCGCGAGTGGCAGCTGGTCTTAGCGCATGGGAGTGTGCGGGCGCGGCTCGCCTGGCAGCTGGTAGACCTGGCACGGCGCTTTGGGGAGCGCGATGAGCGGACCCAGGAGATCTTCGTGCCTATCGCTCTGACGCAGGAGCAGCAGGCCCAGTTGGTGGGGGCAACGCGGACGCGGGTCTGTGAGGCCTTGCTGGAGTTTGAGCGCAAGAGGTGGCTGGTCTGCGGGTACGAGGGCTTTTTGGTCCGCAGCGAGGAGGCTTTGCGGCAGCAAAGTCTCGAAGAATTCTAGCATCTCCTCCAAAGTGTTCCCTTTTAGACATTTGTTCCCTTTTAGACATTTGTTCTCTTTTGGACATTTGTTACGAATTGGTCTTCACTTTTGTCGCGGAGGCCTTATAATGGAGCCAACCGAGAGAGGAGGTGGTTGCTGGGAGGTTCCAGAGCGTCGTAGCCGAGCTTCAAAACCCCAAATATTCTCTAGCGAGAG
>Ga0197142_1001333_pt1 | contig 22641 bp, 18 predicted proteins | sample GBS60_MetaG_FD_148614 | JGI IMG/M metagenome (GOLD analysis project Ga0197142, IMG submission 148614) | Sediment microbial communities from Great Boiling Springs, Gerlach, Nevada, United States - GBS 60_MetaG | ecosystem: Environmental > Aquatic > Thermal springs > Hot (42-90C) > Sediment... | reverse complement strand
ATGGTGAGCATAAGCATCAGGGCCAATAGATACATGCCAAACACGTACTGGACGATCTGGTCATGGGTGGGGGTATGAGCGACGGCGGAGCGGAGAAATTGGAAGCCGTCCAGACATAGCCAAAAGATCACCCCCCAGAGGACCAGGCTCAAGATTACCACCAGCGCCAGCCGAAGCCGACTTTCCTGAAGCACCAGCCGGACTGTCCACCGGGTGCGCTGCCAGCGCAGAAGCCAAAAGGCCCAGGCTTCGGCGGCCAGGCTGGCCAGGGCCGGTGGAGAGGGGGCAGTGGGTTTTTCTTCGGCTTGGAGTGCCCAACGAGCGGCCATGTCAGGACTCCGGAGGAGGCGGGGCAACAGAGGGCGAATATTCATCTATCCCGCCGGGAACCAACCGCTCCATTTGCCCAGGCTGTCGTTGGTCGGCTGGTCCGTCGCCTGCCGAGACACCGGGTTTCCCCCAGCAGTCCATAGGAGAGGCGGTCGCCTGGCCGTCGGTCAACTGCAAGAAAAACTCCTCCAGGTTTTTCTGTTGCATGAGGCCTTGTTGATGCATTTGGGCTAGACTGCCGACGAAAATCAGCCGACCCCGATGGATAATGCCGATGCGGTCGGCAATCTGCTCGGCCAAGGCCAACGTGTGGGTGGAGAGGAAGACGGTCTTTCCTTGGGCGGCACGGGATCGCATCAGGTCTTTAACCAACCGGACGCTTTTCGGGTCCAGGCCGACCATCGGTTCGTCGGCCACCAGAAGCGGTGGATCGTGCAACAGGACCGAAGCGAAGACGATCCGCTGTTTCATGCCATGGGAATAGGTTTCGGTCAGTTGGTCGAGGAAGTCGGCCAATTGAAAGAGTTCGACCTGTTGGGCGATGCGATCCTGGGCCTGGCGGGAGTCCATGCCGCGGATGCGTGCAATGAACTCCAAAAACTCTCGGCCGGTCAGTTTGTCGTACAGGAAGGGTTCGTCCGGCACATAGCCGATCAGTTGGGCCGCCTCCCTTGGATGCCGCAGAACATCCCAGCCGGCCACCCGGATGTCGCCCTGGCTTGGTCGGAGCAGGCCGACGAGCATTTTGATGGTGGTGGTTTTACCGGCGCCGTTGGGACCTAAAAAGGCAAAGACTTCGCCCGGTGGGATAGTGAGCGAAAGATCATCGACGGCCACCGTTTGGCCAAAGGTCCGCCGGACATGGGAAAATTCGATCATCGGTATTGTTTGATTCATGATATCCAGGATATATTTCTGTTTCTGTAACACTTTACCCGAATGAAGCAACTCGACTCTCCGCTGGCGGCTAAACCCAGCGTGTCCTTCCCAGACAAGCGGGAATCCAGAACGTAGGAGGACTCCATGTTGCCTTGGTACTCCGGTACTCCATAGATTGACTGTATCTACCGGGCCTAATTACCACAATCTGTGGTGTTCGGGCCGACTCGTAGCCCCTACATCTGGTAGGGGCCGGTTCCGGTAGATACAGTCAAAATAGGAACACTGTAGCCGGCACAAAGGAGCCTGGCTTCCTGCTTCCGCAGGAATGACACCTCTTATTGCTTCAAACGGTTCAAGTGTTACCATTTTTCTGGATTCCCGCTTTCGCGGGAATGACACGGAACCTCTGAATAATCCAAAATGTACAAAAGATAGGTATTTCCGGAGATTTTTCGGAAAACCCTGTATATTGGGCTGATGGCAATGCCAGCACCCAATAAGTTGTAGCTATCCTCTGCAACCTTCCAGGCCGAAAACATATTCGAAAGTCCATCTAGTTCACTATATTTTCAGGATTTTTCAGAGGTTCCACACAAAAGCGGCCCCCTCACCCGGCCTGGCCTTCGGCCAGGCCGGCCTCTCGACGGCCAGGGGAGAGGCGGGTTGCTTCATTCGGCGAAAGTGTGACCTATTTCCTTCACGGAGGCGCCGGGCAGTCCGGCGGCGATGGATATTTTGGCCCCTGTTGGGTTCCGGAGACAGCCGGGGAGGGTTGCACCGGGAGTTTGGGAAGCAGCGTGCCGGGATCGCCCAGGGGTTGATCCAAGTTCACCTGAGAGGCTAACCAGAGGGACTCCTCTTGTGTCATCCGGACAAAACGCATCTGGGAGTGGAAAAGGGCGACTTCTTGCTGGATGACGCGGGCGTCGGGATCGGGCAGGACCCAAAGTCGGCCTCGGGGTTTCTGTTGGGCGGGGGGGGTGCGGATGTCTGGCCAAAAGACTACGACATAGGCTTGCTGCGTTTTGCCGTCCCAGAGGATCGGCTGGCGGGCTTCGACTTTGGCCTGCAGGATTTCCAGGGCGTGGTTCCATCGGCCCAGGGGGCTGAAGGTGGGCAGGGTCCATTGCTGTCCCAGACGCAGTCCGGGAAGGCGGGTCTGCGGCGAAAGGGCATCGGACAGCAGGGCGTCAGGGGGGATGGGGAGACGGGTTTCGTAGGTGAACTGCCCGCACCGGATAGTAAACAAAAGATCATTCCCCTCCACGGTCCCTTCCATCTGAACCACCTCCGGAAACCGGCCCACCTGAACCGAACTATGCAGCCGAACCAGTCGGCCCAACGGATCGATCATCAACGTACTGCTGGTGTCCATCGAAAGGCGCAGGTTCTGAAACTCCGGAACCTGAAACAATCGGGCCAACCACTCGGGGACCAAATCGGCCAGAGGGAGCGAGTCCAGATGGACCCGGCTTCGGATTTCGGTGGCCTGATGGGCCTGGGGGCGGGCCAGGCTTAAGGCCCAGCCGATCGGCTGCTGGTTCCAAAACAGCCGCCAGCCGACCGGCCCCTCGTTCCGCCGGGCTTGCGAGATGGTTTGGTAGTTGGGCGGTTGACCCAGGCGGAGTGGCGGCAAGACCTTCTCCAGCAGCAGCCAGCTCATCGACGCCAGCCATAACCCCACCACCGCTAGGTTCACCCACCGCCCTGTCATGTCTTATAACCCACTTTTAGGGGGGAATCGATTCGCCGGGAATTTAGCAATCGTAACAGTTTAGCCGATTGTTGGCGGCGATGTGTGTGTCATTCCTCCGCAAGCAGGAATCCAGGCTCCTTGGACCACAGAAATCCCCCACACCCGGCCTGGCCTTCGGCCAGGACGGCCTCTCGGACGGCCAGGGGAGAGGCGGTTTGTTTTATTCGGCTAAATAGTTACTAAATAGATACACATAATCGGGAAAGTGGTCCAAGTGTGCGAAATATCCTCGTTTTCAGGGTTGCCAGTAGTCCAACCACTTCCGGCATTTTGTGGACTTATTTAGCCATCTTTCCACGCTCCGGCGAAACTACTGCCATTCTATACGATTCTACTCGGATCAGCGGAAAGAAACATCCGGGGAGCAATGTTGTGGAGACTTTCCAAAATCTCTATCTTTTTCAAAACCCCCATTTTGCTATTTGTCCCGCCCCCGGCCCCAGAGACCCCCAGAACCCGGCCATAAAGTAAAAATCGGGATTGCAACAGAACCCTATTCTCCGGATGATATGAGGTCCTGGTGGGCTGGACCGGTTCGGGAAGCCGGTTTGCTTTGACCGGGGGATTGGTTCGGCCAGAAGCCCGGTACTTCATTCACTAGATTATTGGGGATATGGGGATATGTAGATTCCTGGGAACACGTTAGCCGAATGGAGAGGTACTCCATGTGAGGGGCCAACGGGGATTACAAAAACCGTAACTATTTAGCCGAATGAAGGGCGAGATGTGTTATTCCTGCGGAAGCAGGAATCCAGTGGCCTTGTGCCGCTGAAATCCCCCTCACCCGGCTGAGCCCTCGGCTCAGCCGGCCTCTCCCACCAGGGGAGAGGCGAATTGCTTCCTTCGGCTAAAGTGTTACCAAAAACCAATACTTTTCCCCCTGGGCGGAAGTATAACACCTTCCGCCCGCCCCACCATAGTTTCACGATTGTCATTCCTGCGTAAGCAGGAATCCAGGCTGCCTTGTGCCTGCTACGGTGTTCCTGCTGGATAAGCGGGTATCCGGCAACATGGACTCCTCCTACGTTCTGGAATGCCGCTTTCGCGGGAATGACACGCTAGGGCTAGACGGACGGGGGAGAGGCGAACAGACGGCCCTGATAAACAGGTGCATCCATTTGGCTAACAGGGGCCTCCATGTGGCTAAGATGTTCCGAAGGCCTAGGAAGCTTTTTGAACCCAAGACCTTATCTACTTTAGAATTAGGACACATAAAATCCCATCCAATCGGACAAAGGAGGTCGAAGCGTGAACAGGTTGCGATGGCTGGGGCAGTGGGCGATCTGGGGGCTGGTCGGCGCCGTAGTAGCGGCAGGCGTGGGCGGATGCGGTAAGTCGAACCGTTCCGAGTCGGACGGCCAGGGCCATCCGCCGACGGCGGCTATTGGGGGGGCGTCTGGTGCCTCCCAACCCGGGCAGACAACCCCCACCCATGACCCCCTCCATCCGGTGGTCCTAATAGATACCACCATGGGGAAAATTACCGTCCAACTGGATGCCGAAAAGGCGCCGCTGACCGTGGCCAATTTCCTCCAATATGTCCAAGAGGGCTTTTACAACGGCACGATTTTCCATCTGGTGGCCAAGGGGGATGTGGTCGTCGGCGGCGGCTACACGCCGGATTTGAAAGAAAAGCCGACCAGTCGGCCCCCGGTTCGCAACGAGGCCCACCGGGCGCTGAAAAACACCCGGGGCACCATTGCCATGGCCCGTCGGCCCGACGCTACAGATAGCGCCACCTGCCAGTTCTTCTTCAACCTGGCCGACAACCCCCGACTGGATTTCCACGATCAAACGCCGGAAAACTATGGCTTCTGCGCCTTCGGACGGGTCGTCGAAGGGATGGACGTGGTGGATCAAATCGGCCAGGTTCCCGTGGAAGACCTGCCGGATTTTCCATGTAAACCGGTCCAGCCGATCGTGATTCGGTCCATCCAGCAAATTCGGTAAAGGGGATGAAGTTTGCCGTCCTGCTGGGACGCTGGTAACACTTTAGCCGAATGAAGCACCTCGCTGGTGCCTGGCAGCAGAGAAAATTTTGGTGTCATTCCCACGAAAGCGGGAATCCAGCAAGTAGTAGCCGTCCCTAGAACCTAGGTTCCCCCTTGCACAGGAATAGAAACTGGATTCCTGCTTGCGCAGGAATGACACAAGGTCCCTTCCGTTCGGCTAAAATCTTCCGGACGCAGAAGATCAAGCACTTGTCGGAAACCCCAATGATCACGTGTCATGCCGGGAAAATGGGATGGATTGGGTGGATCGGCTGGCTGCTGGCAGAAGCGGCGGTATGCCTAGGGCAGGCAGAGGCGCCTCGCAGACCAACCCATCCGAGTCCAGGGGCTGTTCCCCTCCTCGGTCCGAGTCCAACCGCTCCCAGCCCAATCGTTCCGAATCCAACCGGATCGAACCCCCCCGGTGTTAACCCAACCGGCCCCAGTCCAACCGATCCGAATCCAGGTGCTCCGTATTCAGACGTTCCGAATCCAGCCGGTGCCAGCTCAGCCGCTGCCAGCCCAGCCGGTGTCAATCCAATCGGTGCCAGTCCCGCTGAGGCGAGTCCAGCCGGTGCTAGTCCAACTGTTTCCGGACAACTCCAGGGTGCAGGAGGAGCGCCGTTGCTGGCGGCAGATCCAACGCCCCAGGCGGGAGTGCTGCTTTTGCGGAACGGCGAGGTGCTGGAAGGGAAGATAGCTCGGGTGGGCGATTTTTATTATGTGGCGGTGCCGAACGGGCAGGTGCGTATCCGGGCCGCCGATGTGGAAGCCGCCTGCCGAACGCTCCAGGAAGGGTATCGATTCAAACGGCACAACATCCGTCTGCCGTCGGCGCAGGAACACCTCAACCTAGGTCAATGGTGCATCCGGCATGGGTTGGTCAAAGAGGCAGAGGTGGAATTGGGGGAAGCCCAACGGCTTCAGCCGGATCATCCCCTCGTGCCGCTTTTGCGTCGCCGGATCGAAATCGCCAAGCAATCCGGCCTATTCCGCCCGTTGAGTGCCACGGAAGGGGCCTCCAAGGGCGATGCCTACGAACTGGACCAGTGGGTGCGCAGTTTGCCGCCTACCGTGGTGGAGCAGTTCACCCAGTCGGTCCAGCCGATACTGTTGAACAGTTGTACGGCATCCGGATGCCATGGCCCGGCCGAGAAGAATCGTTTTTCTTTGTTGAAACCTCCCACAGGCCAACTGGCAACCCGTCGGCTCACCCAAAGGAACTTGGCCAGTGCCTTCCAATGGATCAATCCGAAAGAGCCGCTGCGAAGCCCGCTGTTGACCATGCCGTTAGGGCCGCATGGATCGGCCAAAGCGCCGATCTTTGGCCATCCGCACTCCGAAGCCTATCAACGGTTGGTCCGGTGGGTGTTGCTGGCCGCCGAGAGCACCTCCGCGCGGGAAACGGTGGCAAAACACCCCCTTCCCGTCCCTCAGAAGGCGACAGTGGCAGCGGCAGGTGGTTTGATGATTGAAAATTCACCTTCTCCCCATGACGCCGACCGAGAGGTGGTCCCGGCGATGGCGGTGGAAGCAGCGCCACAAATCGTCCAACAAGCTGGGGTTTGGCAACCGGTACCAGGGGCATCGCCGGCCAAGGGGCCTTTGGTAGAACTGTTGCCGTCTGTGCCGGGTAGGACCGGCCAAGAGGGCGCCCTCCCCCCAGCTTTTTTGCCCTGGGCGGCGGCACCCTACGGTGCTCCGATGCCGTCGTCCGGTTCGGCCAACAATATCCCGTGCGCTTCGGCTCACCCCACCCCGACGGTCGGTGCGCCAACCTTCGAAAACCCGGACAGCAGACACTGCCCGCAGGATGGTTCGACCAACGGAACCCCAAGGGCTGGTTCAGGCAACGGGAGTCCCTGGGCCGGTTCGGCCAACGGGAACCCGGCGGACGGTTCTGGCAACCATATCCCATGGGCAGCTTCGGGCCGCTGTACCCCGGCGCCAGATTTGGGTAACGGCAGTCCGGCGGGGGGGTTAGGCAACGAGACGCCGTCGTCCGGTTCAGGCACCAACACCCCCGCGAACGGTTCCACAGCGACGTTGCCTTTTTCGCCTTCGACCGGACGGGGCCGGTTTTCGGCGCCGTATCGGAGCGAACCCAAACGGGGCAATCCCCTGGCCGGCCAGTTCCGACCGGTCGATCCCTTTGATCCGGAAATCTTCAACCGCCGCTACCATCCGGACGAACCCGCCCGCTAAGCTCGACTTTTGCCATTTTGGGGTACCCGGCATCGGGGCAATGGCCTAACTGTTTGTGAATCTTGGATTTAGGAAAATGCATGAACAAATGCGGTATGATTTGTAACTTTCAATAACACAAAGAGTTACGGAAATTGGCAAAAGTCGAGCTAAGAGGCTGTCCCAAAAATCAGGCTTGTGAAAGACCAGTTGGAGTTCTCCTTTGAGTTTTCCTGCCCGAGCAAACTGCCTTCCTTTGAGGGATCAGCTTGGGCATCGACGGCATTTTGGGATCGACAAGATGTGGTCCGTAAGCTCTCTTCAAAGCCTGTCTCCGCTTCCGCCGAACGCACCAAAAAGCATAGAGAACCCGTAGCCATTTACCCGAATGGAGGGACCCGCTTGTTAGGTCGGATAGGCATGATAAACAGCCCCTCCAAGGGCATTTTCATTCGGCTATGCGAATCCTCTTTTTTCTCCCTTCTACTGAGCCGGTTGCGTTGCAATGACTGGGGCACAATAGGTAGAGTGCCGACACGGATGGAGCGCAAGCAGTAGTGGCTGCAGCCCCCTACCCAACCGGCTCCCTTCTACTTACGTATCGGTTGGATTCTTTCTATAGTAACACGAAGATGCGCAACCTGCCTGAAACACTTCCCCCTTGGACCCTTCCCAACGAGGGAGATTTTCCTCTTACCTAAATCAGTCCACAAAAAAATAAGTCCACAAAAAACCGGAAGTGGTTGGACTACTGGCACCTCCGAAACCGAAGGTATTTCGCACCCTTGAACACTTTCGCAATTATGTGGACCTATTTAGTGCCTTTGGGCGGCAGTTTTTATCTCAAACCGGAAATGCCCCTCCTAACACGTCTGAAAACGGTCGAGAAGGAACCGGTTCGGGGCGTCGAGCTCATAAACCGAATATGAATAGAATGCAATTACCTTCTGGCTTTACAACAGGTTAGGGCAAAAAACGGGCGTTTCCGTTTTCACTTCGAGTTTTTATCTTCTCGAAGGGGATAAGATTTTCTATCCAGCCGGATTGCCTGGAGATGTTGAACTTTTGCACAGAAAGGAACTTACCATGCGCAGCGGTGCCACTTGTCGTCGGTGTTTGCAAACGTCGGCTTCGGTTGGGCGGGCGTGCTTTTTGTCCGGCATCTTCGAGGCGCCAACGCCCCCAGCAACAAGCTGAATATCGCCATTGCCGGCGTGGGCGGTCGGGGAGTGGCCAACACCCAAGGCGTAGCCAGTGAAAACATCGCGGCCCTTTGCGATGTCAACCGTCGGCATCTGAAGGCCGCCGCCGAAAAATACCCCAACGCCAAAACCTACGAAGACTGGCGCGACATGCTCCAGCAGCAAGACCTGGACGCCGTCGTCATCAGCACCACCGATCATACCATTCCCTGATCGGGGTGAATGCGATGAAACGGGGTCTGCATGTGTATTGCGAAAAGCCGTTGGGCCCATTCCGTGTATGAAGCCCGGCAGATGGGCGAATGGTCGAAAAAGGCGAAGGTGGCCACCTAGCATGGCACCCAGATTCATGCGGAGGACAACTACCGTCGGGTGTTGGAACTGATTCAGTCCGGAGCGATTGGCCCGGTTCGGGAGGTGCATGTGTGGTGTGGGCGGGTAGACCCGGCCAGGGACCGCCCCACCGCACAGTACCCGGTGCCGGACTATCTGAATTGGGAACTTTGGTTGGGGCCGGCGCCGTATCGACCGTTCCATCCCATTTACATGGGCGGCTGTACGGCCTGGGAGCAATGGTGGGATTTCGGCAACGGTTGCCTGGGCGATATGGGAAGCCACCTGATCGACTTGCCGTTCTGGGCCTTAAAACTGCGGCATCCGCTTACCGTAGAGGCGGAGGGCGACGTGCGCAAACCGGAGACATATCCGCGCTGGCTGAAAGCTCGCTGGGAGCACCCGGCCCGAGGCGAGATGCCGCCGTTGAGGCTCTTTTGGTACGACGGCATCCAGCGGCCGCCCAGCCCGCCCGGCCATGACCTGCAAAAATGGGGCATTGGCGTGCTATTTATCGGCGATGACGGAATGCTTTTGGCCGACTACGGTAAACGTATCCTCCTGCCGGAAGAAAAGTTCAAGAACTTCCAGCCGCCCAAGCCTTGGATTCCGCCGTCGCCCGGTCATTATCAGGAATGGCTTCTGGGCTGCAAGACCGGTTCACCTACGCTATGTAACTTCGATTACGCCGCCGCCCTGATCGAACATAACCTGTTGGGCACGGTCGCCTTCCGGGTGGATAAAAAGTTGGAGTGGGACCCGGTGAACCTGAAAGCCACCAATTGCCCAGAAGCCGACCAATACATCCGCCGAGAGTATCGGCCCGGGTGGACACTGTAGATTTGAAGTAACACTTTAGCCGAATGGAGGGGGACGATGTGTCATTCCTGAGTAAGCAGGAATCCAGGCTTGTTCCCGCGCAAGCGGGAATCCACCTTATTCCCGCGCAAGCGGAAACCCAGGCAATGTCGGGAACCCAGCAATATAGCGTTTTACTTTCTGGATTCCCGCTTGCGCGGGAATGACACCCCTGGCCCGGCTTCGGCTTCGCCTCAGCCGGCCTCTCCCGCCGTGGGAGAGGCGAGTTGCTTCATTCGGCTAAAGTGTTACGATTTGAACATCCACCGGGCGTGGCATTTTACAGGACGGCGGGGTATTGCACGGCAAGTGGGAAAACCTGGTGCCGTGGTTTCTTGTTGCCCCTCGGCGGGCCGACCTGGAGAAGATGGGTTTTGATTCTGGGAGAAATGCGCCGAATCGGAGAAACCCAGGTTTTTGCCGGTTTGCGCCGTCTGCCGTCCGGTAGGGTTAGACCAGACCTCGGAGGATTTCTTCTCGCTTGCTCCAGAGTTGGGCCAGGTGGTCTAATTGGTCCAGAATACTGGGGAACTTGCCGGCGGCTTGGTCCGGCTGATGGGGCAACGTGTCGATCTGTTCCCGGAAGTCGGCCACCTGCTGGACCAGCCCGGCATCATGCGCATACACCCGGTCCAGCACGTTCTGGTCGATCCGAACCAGATCGAAAAAACCGCTGTAGCCGCGCATGGCCCCTCGGATTCGGGCGATGAGTTGATCCAATCGGCTTCGCAGCAGGTCGATCTGGCCGAGCCGATCTAACTGGCCCTCCGCCAGCCATGTTCGGCCCAGGTCGTCCAAAGGGCGTTTGGCCTGTTGGAGTTGGTCCGCCAGCCATTGCCGCTGCAAGGCGTCTGCATCCCGCCGATATTCTTTTTCCAAATACCCATGAAACCCCGGGATATACCGGAGGATGGTTTCCAGGGCATTTCGCCGCTCAAAGTGTTCGGTTAAATCCCGCATCCACACGCTCCCCACCAATGGATTCCGGTCAATATCCAAGAGGCTTCCGCCTTCCTCATTCAGCAGACGGTTTACCTCGGCTTACCTCTGCCGGAACAGATTCCAGGAGGAAGTCGGCTTCCTACCCCTTCAGGAAAAGGTCCTGGTTTCGGCTCCAGAGAAGGGCCAACCATGCAATCGGCAAACCCGATTGAAAGTCCGGCTCCTGGCAAGACAACTCTTTATGGTATCCCATCCATCTGGGATTGCCAAGCAAGCCCGATCCAAGGGGCGTTCCCTGCCGTTGCGTCGGAGGACCTCCTTCGTTTTACCAAAACCACCGTTACAATGAAAGAAAATGGGGAACACTTTAGCCAAATGAAGGGCGGACGATGTGTCATTGCTGCGGAAGCAGGAATCCAGCGGCTTTGTGCCACTGAAATCCCCCTCACCCGGCCTGGCCTTTGTCCAGGCCGACCTCTCCCACCAGGGGAGAGGCGAGTTGCTCCATTCGGCTAAAATGTTACGTTTTTATTTTTATTTATTCCGAGGTGCGGACGCCTCTTTGGAAAGCAACTATGTTTATCTCGCTCGATGGCGGAGACGGTGTGGGCAAAAGTACCCAGGTGGCCTTGCTGGCCGACTGGCTCCGCCGGTTAGGACATTCGGTCGTTACCTGCCGGGACCCCGGATCGACCCGGCTGGGCGAGGCCATTCGGTCGTTCCTGCTGGATCGGCATGATCTGCAGATGACGCCCAAGGCAGAGATGCTCCTGTATATGGCGGCCCGTGCCCAGATGGTCGAAGAGGTGATCCGCCCTGCTTTGGCGGCCGGACAGACGGTCATCGCCGACCGGTATCTGCTGGCCAATGTGGTCTATCAGGGCTACGGGGCCGGTCTGGATGTGGAAACCCTCTGGCAGATAGGACGGGTGGCTACCGGCGGACTGATGCCCGAGCTGACGATAGTTTTGGATATTCCGGTGGAACTTGCCATGGGTCGGCTGGGCGACAAACCCGATCGCATCGAAGCTCGGGACCGGGATTTTCATGCCCGGGTTCGGCAGGGATTTTTGACCGAAGCCCATCGGCAACCAGATCAAATTGTTGTTCTGGATGCTACAGGCTCGGTGGACCAAGTGCACCGGCAAATCCAACAGCTCCTCCGCCAACGAGGCTTGGTGGATGGTCATTTGTAGCCTAAGTGTGCTGGACAGGAATGGCCGGCCGCTTGGCCCCCATGCACTGGCATTGCCGGATTAGCGTTCCGAAAGGAGCCTGTGGGCCGGCAGCGTTCACTTTCGGAAGGTCTTGGGATTTTCGATGTGGCAGGGCATTTTAGGACATGATCGGATTGTGGAGCGGTTTCGCCATGCGGCCGCCCAGGGCCGACTGAGCGGCAGTTTTCTGTTTGTCGGGCCGCCGGGGGTGGGCAAGGCCGCCTTCGCTTATAAGTTGGCCCAGGCCCTGTTGTGTCAAACTCGGCCAGAGCCCGCCCTGGACCCGTGCAACACCTGCACCGGCTGCCAGTTGGTCCTGGCCGGCAACCATCCGGATATCCATATCGTCCGTAAACCGCCCGACAAATCGTTTATTCCGTTGGAGCTTTTCGTCGGCGAGCGGGATCGCCGGATGCGGGAAGGTTTGCTTTATGAATTGAGTTTGAAACCCTTTCTGGGCGGCCGAAAGATTGCCATCATCGACGACGCCGACTATCTTCATGCCGAGAGTGCCAATTGCCTGCTAAAGACGCTGGAGGAACCGCCGCCGCAGACGGTGATTATTTTGATCGGTACCAGCCCGGCCCGCCAATTGCCGACCATTCGGTCCCGGTGCCAGTTGGTCCGGTTTCAGCCATTGGCCCCGGAAATGGTGGAAGAGATTCTGCTTCGGGAGGGGGTGGTTTCGGAGCCGGGGCAGGCCCGCCAATTAGCCCTGCTTTCGGAGGGGAGTCTAGAGCAAGCCCGGCAATTGGCCGACCCCCAATTGTGGGCCTTCCGGAAAACCCTCTGGACCGCACTGAGCCAGCCCCGGATGGATCCGTTGCAGGTGGCCGAGCAGGTCTCCGCCCAGGTGGAATCGGCCGGAGCAGAAGCGGCTGCCCGTCGGCAGCGTCTGCGCATCATCGTCAGCATGGCCGCCGAGTACTATCGACAGGTGCTGTATTACCATGCTGGCGGAGACCGGTATGTCCCTGCTGGGGCCGGCCAGTATTCCCATGCTGGGACCCTTCAGGATTCCCATGCTGAGCCCGACCGGAAGGCGTCCAGGGCCGAGCCCGCCCAACAACCCCGCCCCAAAACCAAACCGTCTCAGGCCTCTGATGCCCATCGGTTTTTTGATCCGGCGGAACTCCAGGCTGTTGCCGCCTGGATCGCCCCGTTGGACGTGGCCGCCGATTGCCTGGACCGCTGTCTGGAGGCAGGCGCCGATATCGATCGAAACGCCAACCTGGCTCTGCTGACCGAATCCTGGCTGGTGGATCTGGCCCAACTCCAGGCCGGCATGGGGGAAACCGCAGACCGCTAAAATAACCTTACGCAAACTGTAAACGGAAACACCAGTTTTGGGCTACGACTTATTGCAAAATAAGGACTTCATTGAGTTCTATCGGCGGATCGATTCCTGCGGTTCCCCAGGGCCGAATCGGTTGTTTTGCTGCTGGTTGTTTTGCCGGTTTAGTCGGTTTCATGTACAGTTTGAGCACTCAACCGGTAAATGTCGCCTCGAACAGGTCCAAAAAATCGGACATAAGCGGCCGGTGCGTCACCGTCGAACCCGATGAACCGAAACACGGAATGCCAGGACCTTCGGCTTTTCCAATAGGTTATGGGTTATTGAGCTTCGCCAATCGTAGCGACACGAAATTCCCTGGTTTTTAGCCACATTGGTGTCTTTTGGTTTTGCGAAGATCGGAACACTCTAAATAGGTCCACATCATTGCGAAAGTGTTCAAGGGTGCGAAATACCTTCGGTTTCGGAGGTGCCAGTAGTCCAACCACTTCCGGTTTTTTGTGGACTTATCTAGCCGGATGAAACAAATCGCCTCTCCCCTGGATGTCGAGAGGCCGGCCAACCGAGAGGTTGGCCGGGGGAGGGGGGATTTCAGCGGTACAAGGCCGCTGGATTCCTGGTTCCGCAGCAGTGACACATCTCGCCCTTCATGCGGCTAAATACTCAAACTGTAAATGAAACCCCTAACCCGGGCAAAACCAGGAGAAAAACGACCAATTCGCCCCTCGGGAACCGAAGGAATCGATCCGCCGGTAGAACCCAATGAACTCCTTATTTTGCAATAAGTTATAGCCAAAAACCAACGTTTCCGTTTACAGTTTGAGTTACTTATATCGCAAAAAAATCGGAAAACAGGGAACGGTTCTCCCCAGATTGGGCTACCCCATCCTCAGGTCCAGGATTAAACGTAACGTAACACTTTAGAACTGGACTGGATCCACCGGGCACTATTGCCCCAATCTGTGGAGTTCCCCTCAGTTTGATCCCCTCTATGTAGGGGCAGCCTGGCCGGATGCATACAGTCAACATGTTACGAATGGGATGGTATCCAGCCGGCCTGGCCCCTACGACTTGTAGGGCTTAAAAATCGGGTAACTATTTAGCCGCATGAAGCAACCCGCCTCTCCCTTGGAGGGTAAGGCCGTCTGCGCGAAGTATAGCCGGGCCAGGGGTGTCATTCCCGCACAAGCGGGGATTCCAGAATGTAAGTGGGAACCATGTTGCCTTGGCGCCTTGTTGCTCCACAGTAACACCGTAGCAGGCACAAAGCACTCTGGACTGCTGCTTCCGCAGGAATGACCCATAGACCAGTACATTCGGCTAATTTGACTGTATCTACCGGAACCGGCCCCTACCAGATGTAGGGGCTACGAGTCGGCCCGAACACCACCGATTGTGGTAATTAGGCCTGGTAGATACAGTCAATCTAAAATGTTACAAAATCGGCACGGACACCATAGATTGTGATTATTTGTTCCTGCAGATACAGTCCACAGGCGATCTTCGACACCATAAAATCGTAACTTCTTAAATATCAACAAGTTATAAAAAAGTCCTTTGGGGGGTTGGGAAAGTGCAGGTTGTCCTGGCAAGCCGGGAGAAAGGAAAGCCCTCGGTGCTTCCAAGGACGCAGGATGGCAGGCCGAGGTTATTTTTCTATCGAGGGAACGGACGTCGGTGGAGATTGGCTGCGGAGTTGCCAGCGGAGTTTGCGAACCGCTTCCTGCACCGCCAGGGGTAATTTGGAGCGGAGGAAGTTCTTGCCGCCAAACCAATCGTTCGGCTCGGCGAACAGATGATGGTGTTCGATAAAGAGTGCTCCTGGGGGCCGGTGGAGTCGGGTTACTTTGGTGTAGGAGGCGGAGGCGAAATAGGGTCGGGCCGGGCCGAGTGTAAATCGCCCCTGCTCATCTATCAGGATCGTCTGCCACTGGTTGGGATATTCCTTATCCTGCCCAAACGCGGCGGCCAACGCTGCGGCCGCTGCCACAGACTCCTCCGACCGGGTAATCACCACATGCTGGGTCGTCCGCAGGAGCACCCGGTCAAAAAGCGCCGCCGATGTAAATACATATCGTTCTTTGCGGCGATCGTCATCCGGCGGCAGGGTGAGATTCCGCTTGGCTAATTCCTCTGCGGAAAGCAGACGTCGGCCGGTGGAGAATCGGCTTTTGCGCTGGACGCCCGTGTGGTGCAGAAGATGTTCCACAAACGCTTCGGAGAACAAATGTTCCAGTTGACCATAGGCCACATACCAAACGTCCACCCGTCGGAGCGGCTCCGGAGCACCAGCCAAAGGCACATCCACGATTTCCATCCCAAACGGCGCCACCACCGCATTCCGAAGGAATTCTTCCAAGGGCCGACGTCCGGCTGCCTGGGCTAGGATTTTCTGCTGTTCGGCCTCGGAGAGCCCGTCGGGCATAGTGGGCTTCGGAAGCCGAACTCGCAGCACGCCCCCACCATCGACCGGAACCCCCTCGTCGATCAACTGAACAAAAAGTGGATTGCCCGCTCCGAGCGCCAGCGGAGTGCCCGGACCCGGCGGCGTCTGCCGGTTCGGGGCTGCCAGGCGGGCATGGTCCGAGAGCAACGTCGCCGTGGTATCGTCCGCCCGGTCCACAGTCGGCTGACCAGTTGGGGTCCCAATAGCCGCCATGAACACCGCTGCTGGCCAAAATCTCATCTTACCATCCTTTCACTTGTGCCCCAACCGAAATTCGACGTTATCCCCCGGTACGATACTGACCGGTTCGTGGGAACAAAGCCCCGGAGCCTTCCCCGCAATTCGTCTCTAGGGACCGGATACCTGGCGCCTACATCCACCTATTTTGACTGTATCTACTGGAACCGGCCCCTACCAGTTATAGGGGCTAGGAATCATCTCGAACACCACAGATTGTGGTAATTGGGCCCGGTAGATACAGTCAAAGATAGTTACAATCCGCGAAAAAGAGTCTTAGATGGGCAAAACCCCGGAAAAACAGGCCTATTCTGCGGGGAACGCCCGGCACACCTCCTAGCAAAACCCCGCCCCACAGCACCTTCAGCACATCGCAACCGGCTCACCCAACCGCCTCTTTCTTCGGAGCCCAGGCTTGACGAAACAACCGGAACAGGGTATAAATAAGTTTTTGGGGTAGTATTTAGCCTAAGGCAGGAGTTTCTATGTCCTTCCTGCGAAAGCAGGAATCAGGCTTATTCCAGCTCAAGTGGGGAGGTAGGTAATAAGTTGACTGTATCGCCCGGGTCCAATTACCACAATCTGGAACCATTTAGCCGAATGTAGCAAATCTGCCATAACCCTTGATAAATAAACAAGTTAGGTTTTTGACTCTCCTTATGGCGCTAGCCCTGCTAACTAAAAACCGAACCCATGACCAGTGCATCAGTGAGGGCAAAAAATCCAAAGGTTACTTCATACGGCTCAATAATTACAAATTAGGTAACATTTTAGCCGAAAGGAGGGATAGGTTCGTCGTGCCTGCCGAGTCCCCTTTTGCCCAGTGAGACAGTGTAGGGTGAGAGGCAATAAGGGGAAAGGGGGAATAAGGGGAAGCAGAAGTGGAGTGCCACCTTCTTTTCTCCCCCTCAGGCGGTCTAGCCGTGCGAGGCCAGTCATCTGACAGGTCGGCCGGGAGAGGGGTGTCATTCCCGCGAAAGCGGGAATCCAGAGGAACCTTTGAATAATTCAACGTGGGCAAAAGGGAAGTATTTTAGGAGATTCTTCCGGAAACCCTATTATATCCGGAAACTCTATATTATATATTATGACTGTATCTATTGGAACCGGCCCCTACCAGTTGTGGGGGTTAATAATCGGCCCGAAGACCACAGATTGTGGTAATGGACCCCGTTGGATACAGTGAACATATTGAGCTGCTGACCATGCGAGCATACCATCCACTGGGGTACCTTGGGTAACCCCAGAGGCCGACAACATAACCAAAGGGCCACCTAGTTCACGATATTTTCAGGATTTTTCAGAGGTTCCCAGAAAGTATCCCAGACTTCCCGCTTGGCCAGCAGGAACACTCTAAAGGCACACAAGAGCCAGGATTCCGATTTGCGCAGGAATGACCCATCAGCCCTCTTCATTCCGCTAAAATGTTACCCAAAAATTAGACCGAAATTCGTCTTGGACTGAGAAAGGAACGACGATGGCTCATAAGAAAGGTCAGGGTTCTAGTAGAAACGGTCGGGATTCAAACCCCCAATATAGGGGAGTCAAAAAGTTTGGTGGCGAGTTTGTCCGTGCCGGCTATATTTTGGTTCGCCAAGTAGGCACGAAGTTCCTACCCGGCCGAAATGTGGGGATGGGCCGAGATTTTACGCTTTTTGCCCTCCGCGACGGCTATGTGATGTTCGACCGAGACGGCCGGCGCGTCAACGTGGTGGACTCGGTCAACTGACCGAGCTATGTTCGTCGATGAAGTCGATATCTACGTTGAAGGGGGTCGGGGCGGCGACGGCTGTATTAGCTTCCGCCGGGAAAAGTTCGTACCCTATGGCGGTCCCGACGGCGGCGACGGGGGCGATGGCGGCAGCGTGATCATCCAAGCCCAGGAAGGGCTCCATAGTCTGGCCCCACTGCTCCATCGCAAACATTGGCGCGCCGCCCGAGGCCAGCACGGCAAAGGATCCGATTGCCATGGGGCCAGCGGCCAGGACCTGATCATTCCTGTCCCGCCCGGCACCATCGTCTCTGATGCCGAACAAAACTTCGTCTTAAAAGACCTCTCTCGGCCAGGCGATCAGGTGGTCGTGGCCCGTGGCGGCAAAGGCGGCAAAGGTAACGCCTCGTTCAAATCCCCCACCAACCGTGCACCTCGCCAACGCACCCTGGGTCAGCCCGGCGAAGCACGCCATGTGCGCCTCGAACTGAAACTGATCGCCGATGTCGGCTTAGTGGGCAAACCTAATGCCGGTAAAAGCACTCTGCTGAGCCGGTTGAGCCGCGCCCGGCCCAAAATCGCCTCCTATCCATTTACCACCAAATACCCCCATCTCGGGCTGGTACAGGTGGGCATGGACCGTTCGTTTGTGCTGGCGGATTTGCCCGGCCTGATCGAAGGCGCCCATACCGGGGCTGGGCTGGGCCATGACTTTCTCCGCCATATCCAACGGGCCGGGATACTGGTGCATCTTCTCGAACCTCATCCCTACGATGGCACGCAGCCGCTCCCAAATTACCAGGCGATCCGCCACGAACTGGAAGCCTTTGACCCCCAACTGGCCCAACGGCCGGAAATCGTGGTGGTTACCAAAGCCGACTTGCCCGGGGCCGCTGAAGTCAGCCAGCAATTATCCCACTATCTGGGCCGAGAGGTCCTGCTGATTTCCGCCGCCACCGGCCAAGGCCTAAATCAACTGGTAACCACCATTCTCCAAACCCTGGATCAACATCGCACTGCCGCCTCCCCACCGTAGGGTGTCATGAGCACTCCCCAAAAACGGGAAATCCTCAGCAGAAAAAAGTGGCATTTCGGGCAAAGGGGAAGTGCCATTCCCGCAAAAGCGGCGATCCAGAAGGCTGACCATTAATCTCCCCACTTTGTAACAATTTAGCCGAATGGAGGAGGACATCGCCTCTCCCCCGGCGGGAGAGGACGGCGGAGCGAAGCATGCCGGGTGAGGGGGATTTGGGCGGCATAAAGACCCTGGATTCCTGCTTACGCAGGAATGACACAGTGGTCTCCTCCACTCGGCTAAAATGTTACCCCACTTTTACTCTCCCCTTGGGGAATGGCTCCCTGGTCTTCCGTTCGGCGGCCATGTAAAGGCCAAAGGAATTGCCCGGCCAGCCGATGCCTCGGTAGCTGAAAACGGAACCGCCAAAGTCTTTTCTGTCTTTTGTATTTTACCTATTTTTCTCAATCGTTTTTTCTGTTTTAATTCTTTCTCTCGATATATCCGATACGATCCGAAGGGGGAGATGGTCTAGCCTGAGTGAGAAAATCCCCTGCCCGGTAGAACCCGAGATGTTTTGATCTCCGTCTCACCCTTTTGGGAGGAATCGCCCAGGGAGCACTTTAGCCGACTGGAGGACGGCGATGTGTCATTTCCTGCCTAAGCAGGAATCCAGACTGCTGTATGCCTGCTACGATGTTCCTGCGGGGCCAGTAGGAACTCTGAGATACTTTCTGGATTCCCGCTTGTGCGGGAATGAACAAATGACACAAGTGTCTCCACATACCTAGTACAGCGGGGTTGCTTTATTTGGCTAAAGTGTTACTGGCTCAGAAATGGGAGGCATATCATGAAATATCCGGCCAGGTTTGTATTCGGAGTTCTAACCTTTTTGATAGCAGGCATAACATTCGGGGGGGTACCACCTGGCGGCGGTAGGCCTCCTGATCAACAAGGAAATCTCCCCACAGACAAGCCAATGGGGGCTGGGCCAGGGTGGACCACTTCCGAAGACCTCCCTGAGCCCATCGTTACCCGCCAGACCCTCTTTGCCATTCCGTTTCATCTCCTCCCCGCTCAAGATTCCTCCCAACAGGCGGTGGAAGTGCAGTTGTATGTTTCCACCGACTGGGGGCGGCACTGGCAATTGTATCAGAGGGTTCGGCCCACCGACGGCCAGTTTCTGGTCCGCACCACCGGGGAAGGCGAATATTGGTTTTTGGTGCGCACGGTGGATCGGGCAGGTCGGGTTCGGCCCCAGATGCCGCCTCGTCCAGAAATGCGGGTCCTGGTCGATCTTACGCCACCGGTCCTGGCCCTGGCTGCTGAACCCAGTTCTTCCGGCTCCTCCGGCCCCGTTACCATTTGGTGGAAGATGACCGACCGGTCCCTTCGGCCGGAAACGCTCCGGATCACCTATCGGACTGCTCCGGATGGTCTTTGGTACGCCCTGCCGATGGAGGCTCCGCAAGTGCAAGCCATCCCGGAAGGCCAAGAGGGTCGGTTGGCATGGACCCCCCCGGCAGGGGCGATCCGAGTGGAACTACGGGGCCAGGTGGCCGATGCTGCCGGCAATTTGGCCGTAGCCCATGCCCAACTCCCAAATATCCTTCCGCCAACGGTGGCTTCCTTGAATCCCCCTGGGAATTTTTTGCAGCAAGACCAATGGCGGGCCACTCGCCGAGAAATGGCCGGTCAACCTCTGGTGTCCGATTCTCCTTCCGGAAGTTTGCCGGGAGAAGCATCGCCGAATCCGAAATGGTGGGGCCAGCACAACCTAGCCGAGGGGGAAGCACCTGCGGGGATTTTGTCTTCCTCGGCTCAGGGAACCCAAGGCGGCTTGCCGGCCGGGGGAGGTGCCGAGGCCATGTACCCCCAGGCCAATGCCCGGCCACTGACCAGCCCCGTATATCCCCCGGTGCAACATGAGTTTTCTTCGCCAGGTACGAAACAGCCGAGTTCCAACCCCGGAGAATCGACCGGATTGGGGCCGAAACCTCCCTCCGGTACGCTTGGGAGCGAGGCATCCTCCCCTGGGCAAAGGTCCAATCGTTCCTCTGATGAGAAAGCACCCCCTTCTGGGAATCCTCCGGCCTCTCCCAATTCCCCTTCTACTGGTGCTAATAATTCCCCACCTTCTGGGGAGAAATCCCCTTCTGGGGGGAGTTCGCCTTCCGGGGCCAAATCGTCTTCTGGGAGTCCCATCCCATCTGGAAGTACCACCTCTTCTGGGGAAATTCCCCCTTCTGGGCGTAGTTCCGGTTCTGGGAGTGCTGCTTCGGGCCAAGCTGGGTCTGAGTCTCTGACCGGGAATTCTTCTGCCGGTGCGTCTGGGCCGAAACCGGCCGCCCCGAATGGCCAACCAAATACCTCTCCTGTTAAAACCGCCTCCCAGGTTAGTAAATCGCCGGAACCGTCGGCCAAACCGGGCAATCCGGCTGCCAAGCCCGGTGCTCCTATCCCTAAGCCAACCGGTTCCCCGCTCCAGGCCGCGGAGAATCCGATTGCTTCTGGACCTTCGGAGGGGGCGATTCGGATGGTCAATTCTCGGATTTTCGAGTTGGAGTATGAAGTGGCCGGTCCCACCCCGCCGGGCCGGGTCGAACTCTGGGCCACCCGAGACGGCGGCCGAACCTGGCAATCCTGGGGACCTGATACGGACAACCGAAGTCCTATGATTGTCTCGGTCCCGGAAGAAGGCATCTATGGATTTCGGGTCCTGGTGTCGGCGGATCCGCGCAGTCCGACTTCCGGGCCGCAGCCGGGTGAAATGCCCGATGTCTGGATCGGGGTGGATTGGACCCGGCCTACAGGCCGACTTCTGGCCGTCGAACCCATCCCGACCGATCAGGAGGCCCAGGTCCTAGTTCGATGGGAGGCGGCAGATCGCTATTTGGCCCAGCGCCCTATCTCGCTCTTTTATAGTCCTACCGGCGCCGGCGGCAGTTGGACCCCTATTGCCACAGCGCTAGAAAACACCGGGCAATATCTCTGGAAGGTGCCGGCCCATGTACCTGATCGGATATATATTCGGCTAGAGATTCGGGATCAGGCCGGTAATCTGACGGTGGATCAAACCCGGGAGGCCATCCGGATTGGCTCCGGGGTGGAACGGGCCCGAATCCGGGATGTGCGGCCTGTTAGTCCGGGGGCCAAAGCGTTGCTCCCCGGCCGACTCGGCTAATACTCCAACGCTCACTTGTGTCCCAACGGCAACGTTCGATGCAGGCCAATAGGATGCCAAAGTGGTGAAGTTTTGCCCGTGTGCACTTTGTGCGGCTACGGCGCAGCTTGGCATGGCACTTTGGCGTGTCTTGAATCTTCGCGGCGAATTTCTCCAGCAGATGGACCGAAGCCGAGCCGGTTGCGTTGCAATGTCTGGGCCACAATAGGTAGAGGGCCCACGCAGATGCAAGGCAAGCAGTAGTGGTTTGCAGGCCACAACGCAACCGGCTCGCCGAAGCCCGGCCGTTCAACCACCACGACAGGATCAAACCCGCCACGGCTTCGTGCACCGCTCGACGGTCAGTCCCGGATTTGGTAACAATTTAGCCGAATATAGTAAATCTGCCAGAACCCTTCATATATGGAACCTCTGAATAATTCAACGTGGACAAAAGGGAAGTATTTCGGGAGATTTTTCCGAAAACCCCACATATTGGCTGCTGTCAATGCTAGCATACAATCCATTGGGGCTACCTTCGGCAACCTCAGAGGCTGACAACATAATCAAAAGGCCACCTAGTTCACTATATTTTCAGGATTTTTCAGAGTTTCCATATAAAATAAACAAGTTATGTTTGTGCTCTCTTTGGGGTGTTCGCAGTGCTAGCAAAAGCCCTAACGAATGAGCATTCTATAAGTGATGGAAAGAATCCAAGGGTTACTTCATACGGCTAAATAGACACGGCCACAGGAAGGTCACAACTCCAGGTCGTAGAGGCGATAGGTTTTTGTGCGGATGGCGCCGCCTTTTTCCAGGCTGCCCCGGGAGAGCCTATTGGATTCTAAGACCCAAGAAAACTCCACCTCTTCCAGCCCCCAGGCCAATCCGCGCGGCACCAAGCCGTTGAGCAGTACCAAGCTGACGCCCAGACGCTGGTATTCGGGTACCACATTGGTGCTGATCAGACGCATAGCCTTGATGCCGCGTTTATTCCACAACAGGCGGATAAATCCGAACGGGAACAGGCGTCCGTTGATGGCCCGAATCCGGGGATTGTAGTCCAACAGGCCAAAGGTA